>ENA-OQBL01000444-OQBL01000444.1-human-gut-metagenome-genome-assembly--contig:-NODE-444-length-21978-cov-4.079264_pt1 | contig 21978 bp, 25 predicted proteins | sample MGYA00242747_ERZ504553 | MGnify/ENA primary metagenome ERZ504553 (study PRJEB26092, sample SAMD00036240) | human gut metagenome | host: Homo sapiens | study: EMG produced TPA metagenomics assembly of...
GATCATAGATCTTACGCTCCTCCGAAGTCATATGAGTCAGATCCACGTACTGTTCTGTCGGGATAATCGCGTGATGGTCACTGACTTTGCTGTCATCCACAAACCGCTTGTCCGCTGTAAACTGCTTTCCATGAAGAGCCCGTGCCAGCGCCCGGTACGGCCCGGTCTGGCATGCCTCGATCCGTTCTTTTAAGGTCGGTACGATGTCTGAACTCAGATATCTGGAGTCTGTCCGCGGATAGGTCAGCACTTTGTGGTGCTCATATAATCTCTGCATAATATTGAGAGTCTCTTTGGCAGAATATCCGAAACGACGGTTCGCCTCTCTTTGAAGCTCCGTCAGATCATAAAGGCCCGGTGCATACGTCTTTCTGGATTTTTTTCTCCACGCTGTCCAGCACCAGCCGTTCTCCCCGGATCTCTTCGGAAATCCGACGGATCGCTCCGGATCAAAGGATCTCGTACTGCCGGACTTTCCATCCTGCCAGGTAAAGCAGATCCCGTCCGCATAAACTTTCAGTCCATAATACGGCTTCGGCCGGAAAGAACGAATCTCATCCTCCCTGTTTGCGATCAGCGCAAGGGTCGGTGTCTGCACCCGCCCGCAGGTCAGCTTTGCGTTATATTTGCATGTCAGCGCCCGGGTCGCATTGATTCCTACAAGCCAGTCCGCCTTTGCGCGGACCGGGCAGCATCATAGAGATTCTGATAGTCTCTTCCGTCACTGAGACGTCCAAATCCTTCCCGGATGGCCCGGTCCGTCACGGAGGAAATCCAGAGCCGCTTCACCGGTTTCTGATTTCCTGCCTTTTCGAGAATCCATCTTGCCACCAGCTCTCCTTCCCTTCCTGCGTCCGTGGCAATAATGATCTCTCCGACATCCTTTCTGTGTATCTGGCTCTTTACCGCATTGTACTGCTTTGCTGTCTGGCGGATCACGGAAAGCTTCCATGTCTTCGGCATCATCGGAAGCACATCCATCTTCCACTCTTTCCATTCCGGCTTATATTCTTCCGGATCAGCAAGTGTCACAAGATGGCCAAGCCCCCAGGTGACAATATACCGTTCTCCCTCGATGGTTCCCTGTCCGTTTTTCTTACATTTCAGCACCCTGGCAATGTCTCTTGCCACAGATGGCTTTTCTGCGATTACTAATGATTTCATAGTGTTCCTCTATTCATTCAAAATCGGATTCCCGTCCCGATCCGTTAAAAGTTCAAGCTGCCTGCTTTCCTCTTCCGCCTGCTCGAGACATTTCAGAATCGCTTCATTCAGCGAGAGCACTTTTATCGTCCAGTTCTGATACCACTTTTTGCACATTCTTTCAGCTCTCTGCTGATATACTCCGGCGCATTTCCTTCAAACTTATAGTAAATCTTGTGCTCCAGACTGGCCCAGAAGTCCATGGCAATCGTCCGGATCTGGATCTCTACCTTCGTGTCTACCACACTGTCCGTCAGGAAAATCGGAACCGAGATCAGCATATGATAACTTTTGTATCCGCTTTCCTTCGGATGCTTGATATAATCCTTGATGGAAAGCACTTTCAGATCACTCTGATTGCCGATCATCTCAGCCAGACGATAGATGTCCGAAGTGAACGAGCAGATCAGTCTGACTCCTGCAATGTCATTGATATACTTTACCATATTCTCGATTGATATCTCGTAGCCGTATCTGCGTAACTTCTTTACAATACTTTCCGGTGTCTTGATCCTAGTCTTAATATGTTCAATCGGGTTGTATTTATGCACATGTTGGAATTCATCGTTCAGTATCTCCAGCTTTGTCCCCACTTCTTTTAACGCTGAATTATACAGGAACATGATCGTCTTCCAACTGTCGACATCCTCATAGTTCTTCATCGTATTTTCCATATAAATGTTCTCTCTCCTCTCTTCGCGAAGAGTTAAACCAGCACTGTTAATATTATACCATAAGCTGTACTAATATGTCATATTTTTCACATTTATTTAAGAAAGATTATACATTTATAAACTACAAAAGAAGCCGTCATCCGACAGCTTCTCTCTATATCTTTTATAATTTCTACTTTTAGAATTCAATTCCTTCTCTTGCCATTACCTTACGGTCATATGGGTGCTTCACCTTCATCATCATCGTTGCATAATCTGCAAGATCCAACATATCCTGCGATACTTCATGCCCTGTTAAGATAACCTCCAGTCCACGCGGTTTATGCTCCAGAAAACTTTTGATCTTCTCCTCACTTAAGACATTCAGATGGATCGCACATAATGCTTCATCCAGCACCAGTACATCAAAATTCGTACAGAACTTCACGATCTCATCCAGTGCTTTGTTGTTATAATGACGCAGCTCTGCTTTCTCATCCCCGTTCATCCGGCTTACGAATTTCACCTGATCACGCCCCGGAAGACAGGTGATCCCCGGTACTGCTTCCAGAATCTTTCTTTCATTCGATGAATTGTCCTTCAGGAACTGGAAGAAGAGCACCTGAAGTCCATATCCGGCGGCTCTGACTGCCTGGCCGACTGCTGCTGTTGTCTTTCCTTTGCCATCTCCGTAATACATATGAATTCTTCCTGTGCCCATCATAACATTCTACCTGCTTTCTCCTAAAAATCTATGTAAAAATTGAACTCATTTTTATTCTATTGGACATTATAATCGTTTAAGCCTGAAATGTAAATGCCTGGAAATCTACTAGCCGCAGTTTTCCAGGCACTCTTTACATTATATTATGAAGTTTTATTTTATCCTGTCATTTTTCGTACATGTTTTTTACACACGATAATTTAAATATAACACTTTAAAATTCCAGCTTCATATCTCCCATCTTGATCCAGTCTTTCTTTCTCATGAATTCTGAAACACCAAGTGTCACAACTGCCGGAAGCACAATCTGGATCAGCAAGATCTTGATCAGCACCATTTGTGCAGACTCTGTCTGGATCATCGTCTGCCATGTCATAATCTGTCCCACTAATCCTGCCGTTCCCATACCGGAACCGGTCGCATTGTTCGTCATATGGAGTACCATTGTTCCCACCGGTCCGAGGATTGCACTCGATATAATCGCCGGAAGCCAGATTACCGGCTTCTTCACAATATTCGGAACCTGCAGCATCGAAGTTCCGATTCCCTGTGCCAAAAGTCCTCCGACTTTATTTTCACGGTAACTTGCCACGGCAAATCCTACCATATTACAGCAGCATCCAACCGTTGCCGCACCTGCTGCCAGACCGGACAGATTCAGGATTACACCAAGTGCTGCTGAACTGATCGGCAGTGTCAGTATCATTCCCATCAGTACAGATACGATAATTCCCATCAGGAACGGTTGCTGTTCTGTTCCCCAGTTGATCAGTGAACCAAGCCAGCTCATGAATCCCGAGATCGGTGGTCCGATCAGGAATCCTACCAGACATCCACTTCCAATCGTCACAACCGGAGTCACCAGGATATCTACCTTCGTCTTTCCGGATACCATATGACCGAAGAAAATACCTACATATGCGGCAATAAATGCCCCCAGCGGTTCTCCCGGTCCGGCAAATACCATGGCTCCGTCTACGAATACCTTTCCTGCCAGAATACTGCTTGCAAATGCCCCTGCCATTCCGGCGGTTGCTGCCGATACGACTACCAACGGTGCTTCTTTGAACTTATAGGCTACTGCCACACCGATACCCGCTCCGGTAAGGGATGCTGCAAGTTTCCCTGCGATAAAGATCATCTCTCCAATATTTCCACCCATAAATGTTCCAATCTGCTGGATGATCGTGCCGATGATCAGTGTTGCGAACAGACCGTGCGCCATAGCACTTAAGCCTTCGATAAATATGCGGTCTAATGCTTTCTTTACTTTTTCCATCTTTCTCTCTCCTGTATCTCATTTCCTGTTATATTGACTTTGATGTTTATTACATATGTCTTGTCACTTGTCAAGAGTGTACCATACACATACTGCAAAGGCAACCATTTTTTTCGTGTCAATTTCCCGCCTTTACTTTACTTTTGATTCCTTGTATACTTGGAATATCGAATTGTAATATTTTTCAGATTATCCGGTCTGAAAATCCAAATATATACACGAACAGGAGGTTTTGCTATGTTCCGTTTATGGGGAAAAGAATTTAAAGACAATCATATGCTGCGTGACACCGTGATCTGCGATGATACGGACGACACCAGAACACACAAGATTTTTAATGCGCTGGATTCGATCTGTTATGAGTTCGATCTCAGCAAGCCAATCTGGCTGGATCATAATATTGATGAATTCAAGCGACACGATAAGACAAGATTCTATCAGGATAACTTTGTAGATTCGATTGATTTCGATTATCTGGAGATTCATATTATTGAGGAATAAAAAAATATAAAACAGAAAACACGCGATATACCATCCGGTCTATGATACTCCCAAACACTTTGTGGAGCGTCATAAGATTCCGATTGTATATCGCGCATTTTCTGTTTTTCAATTTTTACTCATTCCGGATCGCCGCCAGCGGACTTAACTTCATCGCCCGCTTCGCCGGGAAATAACCCGCAAGCACGCCGACCAGCACCGCAAATGCCATCGACAACAGTACAAGCCACCACGGGATATACGAGATACTACTGTCTGTGCCTGTAGACAATACCCCACTGCTTCCCACTACAACATTGATGACCGCCGACATCACAAAGCTTAGAATATTTCCGGCAATGCCGCCCAAAAGTCCGATAAAAGCTGCTTCTAACAGGAACATTTCGCGGATATTCCTAAGGCTGCATCCCAGTACCTTCATTACACCGATTTCTTTCGTCCGTTCATAGATCGACATCATCATCGTGTTGGCAATTCCAATCGCCGCTACCAATAATGAGACAGCTCCGATTCCACCAAGTACTGCCTGCACGACTGCAAACTGGCTCTTCATACTGTCCAGATATTCCGCATTGGTCTCAACATTATATCCCATATTACGGATCACATCAGCCACTTCATTCACATGGTCCATATCATCTGCCTTCACCTTCAGCGATGTGTAATAGAATTCTTTCAACGGTTTTCCTGCTTTGGTCTGTGGCTGTCCCGGAATCACTCTTCCCGCATATTCTTTCCGAAGAATCTGCTTTAATGTCTCCAGATCACAATATACACTGTCATAGTTTGCAGAATAATCATCCAGACCGCCGCTTACAATACCGCTTGCCCTTACCACATACTTCTGCACGTTCTTTGGCTGTCCGGAGTCCGACTGTCCATCGCTTCCAGAACTATCGGTACTTTCTCCGAAAGCCGCGCTGTTATCCGTATCATAATTTTCTGTATCTGTGATCAAAAACATAGAATCTTTCATCAGATTAATATTCGGAGTTTCTCCGGTATCATAATACCCATTTCCACTTCCTTTTTCATAAAAATCCGTGATCACACCATTTCCAAATACAAGATCCAGTTTTCCTGTCTTTGGAAGCGTTCCTTCGCCAAGATCAATATTCTGCGCTTTTAATCCTTCCTGTGTCATGCCCTGTAACTGGACATTTGCGATATAAGATCCTTTCAGCAGAATTACGGATGTCTCATAAATTGGTGCTGCCAGCTTCACATGGTTCAATTTGCTGATTGTTTCTACAAGCCGGTCATCAATTCTTTTTTTCCGACTGCTCATCGGCTCCGGTGCTGTCTGACATCATGCCGTCACCGCCGTCTGTTCCCGTCACAGTGATACTGGTCAGTCCCCCGGACTGCTCAACCTCCTGATAAAGGGATTGCTGCATGCCAAGTCCAAGTGAAATCATAACTACGATAGATGCTGTACCGATCAACACGCCAAGGACCGTCAGAAATGTACGAAGCTTTCTTCTCCGCAGACTATTGATGCTCATCCTCAGAAGATCGTTCCAGTTCATCCAGTAATTCCTCCTCTTCACTTTCTGCCAGTTGTTTCTTTTTGCGTTTCTTTAAGATTACGACTGCTGCCACGGCTGCAATGACCAGAACCACGATCACAACAGGAATCACCGGAAAGCTTTTCTGTGTCTCTTCTTCCGGAACATCTGCTGCCACCGACTCATCATCCATTTTTTCCGTGACTTCCAGTGTCAGATCTTTCGTTGTCTTAGAAATATTGCCGGATTCATCTTCATAACTGAGCGTCATCGTCACTTTCGACGGACCGTCCGACACTTTCTTACCTTCCAGCATTGCATCGATCGAACCCGTAGCACCTGATTCTACATTTCCGATAAATACTTCTGATTTCTTAATATTCTTTCCTTCAAATGTTGCCTTTACATTATAGAGCTTGATTCTTCCCAGATTATACAGACTGCACATTATCATTGGCCTCTTCACCGACTGCAATGCTCTGCGGACTGATCTCAAAATCACTGAATTCGAATCTTGCATCCTGTTTGACAGGAATGGAAATACTTGATGAACCCTCTACCTGTGTGGCATTCGGATCTTCGTATTTCATAGAAAGATCCATACTGTATGGTTTCTGTAACAGATCTGCCTTGGCATTCAGTTCGATGCTGATATCGGCTGTTCCGTTTGGAGCAATACTGTCCAGATAGATGGAGCTTGCGCCGGATGACGGTAAGAATGCCGGTGATGTAGACTGCTCGTCACTTCCCTCGGTCGGTGCTGCAAGGTCGAATAACATATTGCTGACTTTCATCTTAGATGTGTTCTTCAGATGGATCGTCAGTTTAAAATTGCTGCCCGCACGTACCTCTGCCGGATCAGTTGAAAATCCGGTAACGATCACACGTGGAACCGATCCATCTCCGGATGCTGCACTTCCATCTGAGCCGCCATCAGAAACGCCTCCGCTGTACACTGCATCACCGTTGCTGTAGCCTCCGGCATCCAGACTCTGATAAGATGCATCATAACCGCTGTCTGCACCTTTGCCATTATTATCTACATTGTTATCTGTATTTTTGTCATCTTTGTTATTTTTATTATCACTCTTCTGCTCCGGCTTTGCCGTAGTATTTACATAGAATTGTTTTTCAGCTTCTTCCTGTCCGTCCGCTGCGATTTTGAACTTTAATGTATAGCGGGATGTCGGAACATCTTCTCTCTGTGTGAAATCAAACGATACGTCTTCAGATTTTCCACTTTCTAATGTTCCTAAGTTCTTCTGATAGCTCTGCATCTCTGTCTTGAACGGCCAGACATCATTGTTATCCCCCAGATCCGGTGTCACCGTTACATTATTCATTCGATTATCCGAATGATTCGTTACGGTAAATGTCCAGGTCTTCTTTTCTCCGGCCTTGTAAGTCGGTACCTTATTGTCCTTCGACTCGATTGTGATTCCGGCAGATGCTGCCTGTACTATCTGTGGGCGCAGCATGGTTGTCATCATGATTACTGCCAGAAAGGCAACAACGATCCTTTTCAAGTAATTATCTCCTGCTTCTTTTTTTATTGCTCTTTGCATGTTTTCCTCCTTCTTTTCTTCCTTTTCTTTTTCTATTTTTATCTGTTTTTATTTTCTGCCAGCCATTGCTCTATTGTTTTATTTTATCGTCTCTTTTTGTCATCTCTTCGCGTTGCTCTGTTTTCCTGTTATCTTCTATCTTCAGGATTTTCCCATCCCGGATATGGAATACACGATCCGCATAAGTTGCCAGATGATCGTCATGTGTTACCATGACCAGTGTCTTCTTCTGCTCTCTGACTACCCGCTGCATCAGTTCCATCACTTCTTCTGAGGTATGCGAGTCCAGATTTCCGGTTGGCTCATCGGCAAATATAATATCCGGATCGACCACCAGCGCCCTGGCTACGCCGACTCTCTGCTGCTGTCCTCTCGACATCTGGTTCGGCAGATGCTTCTTATGCTTTCCAAGCTTCACCAGATCTAACATTGCATTGGCCTTTTTTCATCCTGACATCTCTTGGAACCCTACGGAAACTTAATGGCAATGCTACATTTTCCACCGCATTCAGTGTTCCCATCAGATGAAATGACTGAAAGATGAATCCGACATGATCCCGCCGGAATGTAACGAGCTGTTCTTCATTTAATTTTTCAATATGTTTTCCGGCAATGCTGACTTCTCCTTTGGTCGGTTTTTCCAGACCCGCCAGCATATTCAGTAATGTCGATTTACCGGAACCGGATGTTCCTACGATCGCACAGAATTCACCTTCATATATCTCAAAATTCACACCATCCAGTGCCCGCACAATTTCGTCACCGACACGGTACAGCTTGTATAGATTCTTTACTTCAATTACCTTTTTCATAATCCTCCCCTCTGTCTTTTTCAGACTTTTTACAGTATAAATTTACATTACTATAAAAATATAAAGACTTCTTCCATGAAATTATGAAGATTTTATGAAGATTAACCATCCGTCAGATAACACTTCTTTTTTATCTATTCTTCTTTTATCGTGCCGTATCGCATTTTGTACAATTTTCCCTTATATTCTTCGTGCATAATTTTTCAAAAGTGGTATAATTGGTAGGACAATTTCTACTAAAAGATACGTGGACACACTTTTTGTCCACCAGAATATTGGGAGGAAAAAATGAAATTTGTAAAACAATTCATGATTATTCTGGCGATATCTTTCGTCGGAGAAGCATTGCACTCTTTACTGCCGCTCCCGGTTCCTGCCAGCATCTATGGTCTTGTCCTAATGCTGATCGGATTACAAACCGGCATACTTCCGCTCAGTGCGGTGAATGAAGCCGGCGGATTTCTGATTGAGATTATGCCGATGCTGTTCATTCCTGCAGGAGTCGGGCTTATGGTTTCCTGGGGCGCATTGAAACCCGTGATTCTTCCGATCAGTATTATCATCGTCGTTACAACAATTCTCGTCATGGGCGTCAGCGGACGGATAGCACAGTTTATACTAAAAAGAGAGGATAAGAAACATGAGTAAAATATTACAGGATTCCACATTTTTCTGTCTGGCGATCAGCCTGATCGGATATGAGATTGGTATCATTCTCAGACAAAAAACGAAACTTGCGCTTTGTAATCCACTGCATGATCTCCATTGTATTTGTTATTATTATTTTGAAAGTTACCAATATTAAATATGAAGTGTATGAGGACGGCTCGCAGTTACTCAGCTATCTGCTGACACCTTCTACGGTCTGCCTTGCAATTCCTCTGTATCAGCAGATGGGACTGCTAAAGAAGAACATGAAAGCAATTCTTGCCGGAATTCTCTCCGGAGTCTTCACAAGTCTTGCCGGCGTGTGGGTCTTCTCAACATTATTTCATCTGGATAAGCAGATCTATGCAACGTTACTTCCGAAGTCGATTACAACAGCAATCGGAATGGGTATTTCGGAAGAGCTTGGCGGAATCGTTACCATTACAGTAGCCGCCATCATTATCACCGGTATCATCGGAAATATGTTTGGTGATGTAATCTGCAGACTGTGCGGAATCAGACATCCTATCGCAACGGGACTTGCGATCGGTACCGCAACGCATGCCATGGGAACTGCAAAAGCTATGGAAATCGGTGAGATCGAAGGTGCCATGAGCAGTCTTTCTATTGCGGTTGCCGGACTTATAACGGTTGTCGGATCAACTATTTTCTATCAATTATATTAAAAATATGAATCAGACATATGGAGGTAAATGATTATGGAAAAAACAATTATCTGCATCGGACGTGAATATGGAAGCGGTGGACATGCCATCGGAAAGATTCTGGCAAAACGCACCGGATATGAATTCTATGACAAAGACCGTTTCATCGCAATCGCAAAGGAACGCGGCTTCGAAGGTGAAGTCGAAGAATATCTGGAAGAGCAGCCGATGAACAGCTTACTGTATTCTATCGCTCTTAACTACTCCAGACCGAAGAAAAAACCTTTCCCTTTTGAATTGGTAGAAGAACTGGCTGCCGAAAAGCCCTGCATCATTATCGGACGTTGCGCCGGTTATCTGACACACGGACAGGACAATGCATTCAGCGTATTCGTTCATGCGGATATGGAGAAACGTATCGCAACCGTTATGGCACACGATCATATCAATTCTCGATTAAAGGCCAAACGCAAGATTGAAGAGATTGACGAGAAGCGCAGTGCTTTCCGTAAAGAATTCACAGGGCAAGAGTGGGGACAGTCAAAATATTATAATCTGTCTGTTGATACCACACATCTGACTTTTGATCAGGCTGCGGATCTGATTCTTTATTATAAGAAACTTGCGGAAGAATCACATGAATAGACACGAATCTGCAAATCTAACTTTATAAATTTCTTTATGAATCAGACTTTCTGTGCTAAAATTTTTGTGACAAGAATTTTGGCACAGAATTTTTATACCCAATATACAAGAAAAGCTGCCAGTGGTAGGTTTTCTGTATTACCATTTATCATAAAGATACGGATTTGACATAAGGAGGATTTGACATGATCAAGGTCATTGGTCTTAATATCAAAGTATTAAAAAAAGAGCCTTTCTCCGGCTCTCATCAGGGGATGCGCTTCTTCATGCGTGCAGAAGATGATACACTGCATGTATGGGTATATCCGGAACCGTGGTGTTTCGAGAAGACTTCCGATGATATGAAGACAGCAAAAGATTTTCCATTTACCCAGGAGGGATTGGATGATTCAATGGAATGGATCAGCCAGGAATTCGAAAATCGGAAGGATTACTGGATGCAGATGGAGAAGGATAAGATGAAGATGATATTGCAGGGGCGCGGGGATTCGTAGATGGGACGCCGCTGCGGCTGGGATCTTATGAATCCCGCCATAAATACTTAAGCTCGCTACGCTCGCGTAAGATTTCTTTTTATATTTGTTTTACCTTTGCGAATATGTATTTCAGGTATTTGTGTTCTTCATTCGGATCGATGACGTTTACAATACTCAGGCTGTAGATGTCGGAATCGAATTGTTTTGATTCTTTTTTCATAAGGTCTTTGATTTCCCGGTATGTATCTCTGATATCGCCGTCACTCTCCCGGCAGACTGCTGCCAGATATTCACCTGGTTCCATTTCCACGATATCTTCTTTATTCCTGCATCCTTCTTCTGTAAAACTAAATACATTTTTATAGGTATAATTTTCTCTCAGAAATTGTTCTTTATCGATAGAAGCACCCATCGGAAATGCCTGAATACCTGGATTATCACAACGTTTCAGATGTCTGCGGATATCTTTTTTCAATCTCGCCGGATGAGGTTGCCGGCTTTGATATTACTTCGGTAAATATAAAATACCACGAAACCCCAATCTCACGAATTACCGGATGTCCCTGATCTGCAATACGGATCTGATCCAGAATCTGTCTGGTTCCTGCAATGGTGCGAATCTTACGGTCCAGTTCCTGCCGCATAAGAAGCAGTTTGTCATACTGCTGTTCTACAAATTCATCGAATCTTATCTCTTCTCCGCCAAGCAGATATTCTTTGATATCTCCAACCGAACAATCCAGCCCCCGGAATGTCCGTATAAAATAATATGAACTGATCTGTGCATAACTATAGTAACGATAGCCATTGACCGGGTTCTTCTTCGGCACAAGAATTCCCTGTCGTTCATAATACCGTAAGGTATCTCTAGTGGTCTGGCACATCTTTGCAAATTCGCCTGCGGTGATACAATATTCGCCTTTTGCCTGCATAGCTTTCACTTCTTTCTTCTCTTAACTTTCTGCAATCAGCAATACTTTCTTTTATAAATCAATTTCTTTCTTGTTCTCTTGACATGGGGGTTACACCCAGTTTTATTCTATCACAGGATTTGCGGTATGACACTGCATTTTCCGCAACTCACTGAACTTAATCACTATTTAGTACTTTTTTGAATTTTAGACGAAACGCAAATACCGTTAAAATTTCGGAAATACAGCATACACAATGGAGGTCTCTCATGAATATTTTAAAGAAAATATACTGCCGCATTTTTCAGACTTGTTTTCGTATCGCACTCCCTGTTCTTCCTTACAGAGAACCGGAACTGATCGACGGATTCAAACACGTCCCGGAAGTCCTGAAAAAACATCACATTTCCCATATCCTGCTCGTCACCGATCCGGGGGTCTACAAACTCGGGCTTACAAAACCTTTGGAAAAACAGCTTTTAAAATCTGAAATTTCATGTACAATATATAAAGATACAGTTGCAAATCCGACTTCTGCCAATATAGAAGAAGCCAAAGATCTTTATCTGGCACACGGATGTCAGGCTCTTCTGGCTTTCGGTGGCGGCTCTTCCATGGACTGTGCCAAAGCAGTCGGTGCAAGACTTGCCCGCCCGAACAAACCGCTGGCCAAGATGGAAGGTATCTTAAAGATCTGGCATAAGCTTCCACTTCTGATCGCAGTTCCGACAACTGCCGGAACCGGAAGTGAAACCACGCTTGCAGCTGTCATCACTGATGCAGATACACATCACAAATATGCAATTAACGATTTTAATCTGATTCCGGATTATGCGGTTCTGGAGCCGTCCGTTACGTATGGACTTCCGCCGCAGCTTACGGCAACTACGGGAATGGATGCGCTGACACATGCGATCGAGGCTTATATTGGTCGTTCAACTACGAAGCAGACCCGCGCCGCATCGATCGAAGCGATCCAGCTGATCTTCGATAACCTACAGACTGCATATAAAAATGGAAATGATAAAACTGCAAGACGTAACATGCTCCGCGCCTCTTATCTCGCCGGAACGGCATTTACCAAGAGTTATGTCGGATATGTACACGCTGTAGCTCACAGTCTCGGCGGATGCTACGGTATCCCGCACGGACTTGCCAATTCCGTACTCCTTCCGATCGTACTGAAAGCGTATGGAACTGCTGCACATAAGAAACTGGCCAGACTTGCACGGATCACCGGCATTTCTGATTCGAAACTTGATGCAGTTGCAGCCGAAGAATTCATCAACCACATCCGCAGCATGAACATTTCCATGAATATCCCGGAGACCCTGGACGGTATCCGTAATGAAGATATTCCAAAGCTTGCCTGTTATGCGGACAAAGAAGCCAACCCGCTCTACCCGGTACCTGCGTTATGGGGCCCTGAGAAACTGGAACAGATGTATCATCTTGTACAGGAGGTAAGTGAACATGACAGAAACAGAAATTCAGAACATCCTGGAAAAGCAGCATAAATTTTTCCAGACAGGCCAGACACTGCCTGTAAATTATCGTATAGAACAACTCAAAAAATTAAAAGATTCCATCATCCGGCATGAACCAGATCTGAACCTTGCCTTAAAAGCCGACCTCGGAAAAAGCGAGACTGAAAGCTATATGTGTGAGGTAGGACTCACTCTTTCAGAACTTAGCTGGATGTTGAAGCACATCAAGAAACTGACGAAGGAGAAATGGGTTCCGACGCCATTGGCACAGTTTGCCGCCAAAAGCTTCCGCTCGCCTTCGCCTTACGGAACAGTTCTTATCATGAGTCCTTGGAACTACCCGGTTCTTCTGACACTGGAACCACTGATTGACGCACTGGCAGCCGGCAATACCGCTGTTGTTAAACCAAGCGCCTATGCACCAGCCACCAGCCGTGTCATGCAGGAGATCATCGAAGAATGCTTCTCCGAAGAATATGTTTCTGTCATAACCGGCGGACGTGCGGAAAATCAGGCTCTTTTGAACCAGCGTTTTGATAAGATCTTCTTCACCGGCGGAAAGACGGTCGGGCGCGAAGTCTTAAGACATGCAGCCGAATACCTAACACCGGTCACACTGGAGCTTGGTGGCAAAAGCCCATGTATCGTGGATTCCACAGCCAAGATTCCACTTGCCGCAAGACGTATCGTTTTTGGAAAATACTTAAACTGCGGACAGACCTGTGTTGCTCCGGATTATATCCTCTGCGACAAAGCCATTCGTGACCAGTTGATCGATGCAATCAAATCCGAGATCCGCCGTCAGTTCGGCAAACACCCGTTGGAAAATCCAAGTTACGGTAAAATTATCAACCGGAAACATTTCCAGCGTCTGCAGGGACTGATCGATTCATCGAAAGTAATAATCGGCGGGCAGTCCGATGCCAAGATTTTACGCATCGCACCTACCGTTATGAAAAATGTCACCTGGGATGATGCCATTATGGGCGAAGAAATCTTCGGACCGATTCTTCCAATTCTGACTTACGAATCACTGGATGAAGCCATCCAGACCGTGGAATCCCATCCACATCCGCTGGCACTGTATTTCTTCAGTGAAGACAAAGCTGCTCAGAAGAAAGTCCTTGACCGCTGTCACTTCGGCGGTGGCTGTATCAACGATACCATCATCCATCTTGCCACCAGCGCCATGCCGTTCGGTGGTGTCGGCGAAAGCGGCATGGGCGGATATCACGGACAGGCCGGATTTGATGAGTTTACACATTACAGAAGTATTGTGGATAAGAAGACGTGGATGGATCTGCCGGTGCGGTATCAGAGGTATAATAAGTTTAAGAGGAAGATGCTGCGGATGTTTTTAAAATAATTTTCTATTTAATGCATCATGGCGGCTGTCACCGACCGGAATAAAACTACAAAGTCCCAACCATGAGTCCGTATGCACAGGCTGGGACCTTGTAGTTTTATTCCTGAGGTTTCGCATGCCATAATAATTAAACAGAGGAACCGTAACCTTTGTGATACCGGAAGTGTACGAAAAAGCCGGAAAATCAATGGTTTCACCACAACTTTCCGGCTACACAACGGTTACAATCCCTCTATTGAATTCATTATCATTGGCCAATCACGACATGAGAAAGACTTGGTATTGTGTTTGATGCGTATTTTGGCGCGATGTGTAGAAGTTCTTAGGCAGTTTGACTTCCCGTTAAAGGGACGGAGCGAACTGTTTGAACCCCGTAGGGGTGAGTTTTGAGCGGAGACCCTTTCGTTCTTAGGGAAGGCGGACTGCCTTAGAACTTCTGCATCGTGACATCCAGCAACAAACATAATACCAAGTCTTTCTCATGGACCGGGGTAAGCCACGATGATGAACTAAATAGAAAAAGAAAACAAAAATAAAAATGTATTCCGCGCAAGTAGGAAAAGAAACAAACTTCCTGTAATAATCAGCGTTCCAACATGATTCAAACACTTGCGGTTAAATATATTCACTGCGATCATACATACATTCACGAGCATAAAAAGCTCCAATATACCAAGTATCGGTAGAGAATACAACTGAAATACCTGAATCAGCACGGTCATACAGATGGATATGGCAAGTGCAAAACAAAAGTAATACTTCTTTTTCTGAGTCATAATATATCCTCCTTGCGTGGAATGATAGGGTTACATTCAAAAATAGAGTTGCATTAATTTAGTAAATAATACCATAACGAGTCATAAATGAAAAGCCAGGAAGACATTTTACATAAAATTCAGAATACCCTCTTGCAATCTGAAAAAACATGTGCTAACATTTAAAACAAATTTTAGTATAGTAAAGCGATGAAAGAGACTCTGGACTCTGGAACCTGACAGGAATGTGGTGTCACCGACTGAGAGCACTGCTTGGGGAATGAGGACAATAGGGAACACTCTGGAGCAGACCAGCTGAACAAGTAAATATGGTAAAGTTGAATGAAAAGTAGGTTGGTACGTAGACTGCACGTTACGCACGAAAAGAGGAATCTTAGAAAGCACTATACAGCTTTGAGATTCAATGCGGGTGGTACCGCGGATAACGATGATGATATCCGTCCCGGGATACAAGTATGTATTCCAGGGCGGATTTTTATGTTTATAACCGTTATTCGTCCCGGGAAGTAAAAGGAGGAAAAGAACATGGAGTATTTAACAGGTGTAAAGCCAAAAGAGACAAAAGAAATCAGTGAATTACTGGAACAGGCAGAAGCAGGAGCAAAGGTAAAAGTCAACAGAGCAGTGCATACGATCCGTGATATGGGAACTGTTGCATTTGTGATCTTAAGAAAAGAGAAGGTCTGCTTCAGTGTGTCTATGAAGAAGGCAGTGCTGATTTCGAACTGAAAGACATCAAAGAAGCAGCAACAGTCGAAGTAGAAGGCGTCTTAGAAGAGAATGAAAAAGCACCAAATGGAATTGAAATCCGTATGGAGAGCGTAAAATCTTAAGTGAGCCGGAAGACGAGATGATGCCGCTTGCAATTTCCAAATGGAAATTGAATACATCTCTGGAAGCAAAATTAAACTACCGTCCATTTCTCTTAGAAATATCCGGGAACGTGCGAAATTCAGAATTCAGGAAGGACTTACAAGAGCATTCAGAGATTTCCTGTACAGTCAGGAGTTTACAGAGATCCATACACCGAAGATCGGGGCAAAAGGTGCAGAAGGTGGAGCCAATATTTTCAAATTGGAATATTTCCACAGACCGGCTGTACTGGCACAGAGCCCACAGTTCTATAAACAGATGATGGTCGGCGTATTTGACAGAGTATTCGAGACAGCGCCGGTATTCAGAGCGGAAAAGCATAACACAAAGCGTCATCTGAACGAGTATACAAGTCTTGATTTTGAGATGGGTTATATTGATGGATTTGAAGATATCATGGCAATGGAAACAGGATTTCTTCAGTATGCAATGGAACTGCTGAAAAAAGAATATGACAGAGAATTGAAAGTTCTTGGGGTAGAACTTCCGGATGTCAGTCAGATTCCGGCAGTAAAATTCGCAGACATCAAAGAGATCGTCGCAGAAAAATATAACCATAAGATGAGAAACCCATTCGACCTTGAACCGGAGGAAGAAGTACTGATCGGACGTTATGCGAAAGAAGAGTGGGGAAGTGATTTTGTATTTGTTACACATTATCCATCCAAGAAGCGTCCATTCTATGCTATGGATGATCCGAAAGATCCAAGATATACATTAAGCTTTGACCTGTTGTTCAGAGGACTGGAGATCACGACAGGCGGACAGCGTATTCATGATTACAAGATGCTGATAGATAAGATTGCTGCAAGGGGAATGACAGAAGAAGGAATGGAACAGTATCTTGCGACATTTAAGCATGGAATGCCGCCACACGGAGGACTTGGAATCGGACTGGAACGTCTGACGATGCAGTTATTAGGAGAAGACAACGTAAGAGAGACTACATTATTCCCAAGAGATTTAAGTAGACTGGAACCATAGCGGGGAGTAAGGTATAATAGATATGATACCGGTGATAACATGTCATGAGAGGGAAATCATATGTTTGGAAAAAGATGTAGTTTATGCGGAGGAAAGTTAAACAGTAGAGGAATCTGTACGGAATGTGGGCTTGATAACAGCAAGTCGGATAAGAATTACCGGATCAACCGGAGTGATTGTGACGGAATGCCGCTTACACATGTACATGAGGAGAAAGAAAAACACAGACCGGATAGGAAAGCAGATCACAGGGAAATAAATCACAAAGAGACAAATCATAAAAAAAGAGATTACGGAAAACAAGGCTACCGTATGAATGAGTCTGATATGACCGGGAAAAAACGGAGAAAGCATGTGCAGACTCCGGATATTACAAACCGGAGAAGACCATTGAAAATAGTGATTTTGGCAATTATCGTGATTGCAGTTTTGGGTAATCTCTATGAGGAACATAAGTACGATATAGAATATGCAGTTGGAGATGCAGTTCAAGGTGTATTTCAGGATACGGGAGATCAAAAGACAAATGATACGGATGAAACAGACTATGATCATTATCAGTATGTGACTCGGGAAATCCCGAAAGAAGGAGAAAGTGCAGACTATGAACTTGCTTCCGGCAATTATGTGGCAGGTGTGGAGATCCCGGAGGGAATCTATACAGTGACACCGCAAGATGACTATGACACCGTGCAGATCGATGATCCTGAGAACAGCATCTATCTGTATGAATATACCGAGGGCAAGAAAGACAAGATTAAGGATATCCGTCTTTATAAAGGAGCGCATCTTACATTAAATTGTAGGACAACAGTAAAACTGCATACCGATAATGCACAGGATGTAGAGGCAATGGAAACGGCCGGACAGAGTAATCCGCTCACAGAATCAGTGGATATCAAAGGTCAGAAAACGTTGACGGCTGGAAGAGATCTCGAACCGGGAATATATGATCTCAGCCGTGTATCAGGGGCTGGAAATGTGGATGTAATCATTTATTCGGACGAACAGGAAGAAATAAATTCATGGAGCCAGTGTCTGTCGGAAGATGGAATAGACGGAGAGACATTCCATTATCTGGTAATTCCGGAAAATGCAACAATGGAAGTGTCAGAAGACTTGAAAATAAGGCTTACACCTTCAGAACAGATTGCATCAACAGATTATTATGGCTTTTATAACAGATAAGTTTACTGAATATAAAGTATAGGGGAATCGATAACATCAGGAAAGAAGGAGCAGGAAGATGGCAAATAAAATATCAGATGAAACCATTGAATATGTTGGTATTCTCGCAAAACTGGAATTATCCGGTCAGGAAAAAGAAGATGCCAAAGCAGATATGGAAAAAATGTTAGATTATATAGATACTTTAAATGAACTGGATACGGATGGAATCGAGCCAATGTCACATGTATTTCCGGTGAAGAATGTATTCCGGGAAGATGTCGTGACAAATGGAGACGGCAGTGCGGAGACACTGGCGAATGCACCGTTGGAAAAAGACCAGAGCTTCAAAGTACCAAAGACGACCGGATAGGAGGGAAAACGGTTATGGATATTACAAGTCTTACAGCAGTAGAGCTTGGAAAGAAGATCAAAGCAAAAGAAATATCTGTTGTGGAAGCCGTGAAAGCCTCCATTGCACAGATTGAAAAAGTAGAAAAAGATGTAAATAGTTTTGTAACACTTGATAAAGAGGGTGCATTAAAGCGTGCAGAAGAAGTGCAGAAATTGATTGATGATGGAACACTTACAGGACCGCTTGCAGGTGTACCGGTGGCGATCAAAGATAACATGTGTACGAAAGGAATGCTGACAACCTGTAGTTCGAAGATTCTCGGCAACTTCCAACCGATGTTTACCGCAGAGGCAGTTAAGAATCTGGAAGCAGCAGGAGCAGTTATCTTAGGAAAGACGAACATGGATGAATTTGCCATGGGAAGTACGACAGAGACTTCTTATTTCGGACCGACAAAGAACCCGTGGAATTTAGAGCATGTTCCGGGGGGATCTTCGGGAGGAAGCTGTGCAGCGGTTGCAGCAGAAGAAGCACCATATGCACTTGGATCCGATACAGGCGGATCTATCCGTCAGCCAAGTTCGTTCTGTGGTGTAGTCGGAATCAAACCAACATATGGAACGGTATCCCGTTACGGACTGATCGCTTATGGTTCTTCACTGGATCAGATCGGGCCGGTTGCGAAAGATGTGACGGACTGTGCAACAATCTTAGAGACGATTGCATCCTATGATCCAAAGGACAGTACATCAATCAAACGCGAAAGCTATGATTTCACATCTGCACTGGTAGATGATGTAAAAGGCATGAGAATCGGTATCCCGAAAGATTATTTTGGAGATGGACTGGACGCTGAGGTGAAAGAAAATATTTTACAGGCAGTGAAAGTACTAGAAGAAAAAGGTGCGGTTGTAGAAGAATTTGACTTAAGTCTTGTAAAATATGCGATCCCTGCATATTATGTCATTGCATCCGCTGAGGCAAGCTCCAACCTTGCCAGATTCGATGGTGTGAAATATGGTTACCGTACAGAAGAATATGAAGGCCTTCACAATATGTATAAGAAATCCCGTTCTGAAGGTTTCGGACCGGAAGTAAAGAGAAGAATCATGCTTGGTTCATTCGTTCTGAGCTCCGGATATTATGACGCATACTATTTGAAAGCATTGAAAACAAAAGCGTTAATTAAGAAAGCATTTGATAAAGCGTTTGAAAAATATGATGTGATCGTAGCTCCGGCAGCCCCGACGACAGCACTGGAACTTGGAAAGAGCTTAAGTGATCCGATCAAGATGTATCTGGGAGACATTTACACAATTTCTGTCAACCTGGCAGGTCTTCCGGGAATCACAATTCCGGTAGGAAAAGATTCCAAAGGACTTCCGGTAGGTATGCAGTTGATCGGAAATTGTTTCGAAGAAAACAAAATCATTCAGACCGCATATACATTTGAACAGACGAAGGCATATGAAGCACCAGAACTTGCAAAGGAGGACAGATAGTCATGGCAAAACAATATGAGACAGTCATTGGACTTGAGGTCCATGTAGAGCTTGCAACAAAGACGAAGATCTTCTGTGGATGCAGCACTGCATTCGGAGGAGCACCGAATACACATACATGCCCGGTTTGTACCGGTATGCCTGGATCACTTCCGGTATTAAATAAACAAGTTGTAGAATATGCAATGGGAATCGGCCTTGCAACACATTGTGATATTACAAGAGTGTGCAAATTTGACCGTAAGAACTATTTTTATCCGGATAACCCGCAGAACTATCAGATTTCACAGCTCTATCAGCCAATCGCAAGAAATGGCTATGTAGAGATCACAGTTGGTGATACAAAGAAGAAAGTCCGCATCCATGAGATGCATATGGAAGAAGATGCCGGAAAGCTGGTTCATGATGAATGGGATGATACATCTCTGGTAGAATTTTAACCGAAGTGGTGTGCCGCTTGTAGAGATCGTATCCGAGCCGGATATGCGATTCATCAGAAGAAGTTATCGCTTATCTGGAAAAATTAAGAACGATCATCCAGTATCTGGGAGCATCAGACTGCAAGCTTCAGGAAGGTTCGATGAGAGCGGACGTGAACTTATCGGTAAGAGAAGTCGGCACACAGGAATTCGGAACCAGAACAGAGATGAAGAACCTGAACTCATTCAAGGCAATCGCAAGAGCCATTGAAGGAGAAAGAGAGCGTCAGATCGAACTTATCGAAGAAGGAAAAGCTGTTATCCAGGAGACCAGAAGATGGGATGACAATAAAGAATCATCTCACGCCATGCGTTCCAAAGAAGATGCCCAGGATTATCGTTATTTCCCGGAACCGGATCTTGTACCGATCGTGATCGACGATGAGTGGATTGAAAAGATCAAAGCAAAACAGCCGGAATTCCGTGATGAAAAACTGGAACGTTATAAGAAAGAGTTCGATATTCCACAGTACGATGCAGAAATTCTCACAGAGTCCAAGCATATGGCGGATATCTTTGAAGAGACAACAGCAATTTGTGGAAAACCGAAGAAAGTATCCAACTGGCTGATGGTAGAAACCATGCGTCTGTTAAAGAACACGGCATGGAACCGGAAGATATCAGCTTCTCACCGGAAAATCTTGCAAAACTGATCGGGCTTACAGAAGCAGGAACCATCAACAGTTCCGTTGCCAAAGAAGTGTTCGAACAGGTATTTGAAAAAGATGTAGATCCGGAAAGTTATGTAGAAGAACACGGATTAAAGACAGTCAATGATGAAGGCGCACTGGAAGAAGTGTTAAAAGAAGTCATTGCGAAGAATCCAAAAGCCATTGCCGATTACAAAGGCGGCAAAGAAAAAGCACTCGGCGCATTGGTCGGACAGACTATGAAAGTCATGAAAGGAAAGGCAAATCCTGGAATGGTGAATCAGAAATTGCGGGAGATGTTGAAGTAATTTTTTATTTAATTAATTATCGCGGCCTCTCAGTCCATGAGAAAAACTTGGTGCTCTATTTGCTACTAAGATTCCGTGATGTAAGAAAATCTAAGGATGTCCAAATCTCCTAAAAAGCAAAGGCATTCCACTCATAACTCACTTCGCTCAAAACAATTCGTTCCATGCCTTTAACGGAGATTTGAACACCCTAAGTTTTCTAAACATCACTCCATATACGTGACAAACAGAGCACCAAGTCTTTCTCATGTCATTGCTTGGCCAAATGATAAATGAATTCAATAGAGGGTTGTAACCTTTGTGTGCAGCCGGAAAAGTTGAGGTGGAAGCCTTGATTTCCGGATTTTTGTACACTTTCGGTATCACGCGGTTACGTTTCACTATTGAATCATTACAGTATGCGATAACGTAAGGAAGAAAAAGGAAGAGAGTCCCGCTGCG
>ENA-OQBL01000445-OQBL01000445.1-human-gut-metagenome-genome-assembly--contig:-NODE-445-length-21959-cov-5.084830_pt1 | contig 21959 bp, 25 predicted proteins | sample MGYA00242747_ERZ504553 | MGnify/ENA primary metagenome ERZ504553 (study PRJEB26092, sample SAMD00036240) | human gut metagenome | host: Homo sapiens | study: EMG produced TPA metagenomics assembly of...
GTTGTATCTTCTAATTTAAATCTTTCTGGTGCTTCTCTTATAACAATCGCTCCCTTCTTTTTTGCTCATTATACTTCCACATTGTTTATTTGTCCATGAAAAATCCCCATTCAAATATTAATTATCAATAAATATTTGAACAGAGATTCCTTTTGCATTATAAATATATTATTTCTTTCAATGCTATTTCTTCAGCAATTGCTTGAATATTATCCTTCCTCCTAACCCATTCCATCTGTTCATGCATCTTCAATTCTTCCGTCACGCCCCATTGTTCAACCATCTGTTCCATCAGCATCTCAACTTTTTCTCTTGCTTCTTTATCGACCTGATTCAGCTGCTCCGTCAGTTTCCCGGTCAGTACCAGATACTGATACCTGGCACTCCTGTGTTCCTTCAGAAACTGTTTTCGCATTATTCCATATTTCCCATATGTAGGTTCTTCCTCATTGATTTCCAGATCTGGCAGATAATAATCTCCATGCAATGTATAGCTCAGTCCGTTCTTTTCATCATAAATCTGTTTCTTCATATTCTTACAACTCCATTCCTCTGTACTTTGCTTTATTCTTCTTAATTTGCGCATTGTGTTCTTCACTTCGTTCTTTCGCCCACGGTATACGATCACTTATTTTTTTCGGCATTTGCTCTTTCTGCTTTTTCGCCTCAAGCTCCGCCTGTATCCGGATATCATCCTGCACCAGTCGTTCTACCATATCTTTCCCCAACATGCGTAAAAGTCGGTTGTATCTGTCTGCAAGTTCCTGCAGTATTTCTTTCTCACCAGACAATTTCTGATAATCTTTCTGAACTTCTGCCAGTTCCTTTTTTGTTTTTTCATGCTCTTGCTTTTTCTTCTGAAACTTACTTTTCCAACTATCTCTTTCTCTTGTGAGTTCTTTCACCTGTGCAGCCATCGCACCAATTTTGTTTTTCATTTCAATGAATAATGGTTTTATTTTCTTATCCCGGTAAGTTACCGCACGTTCCAATGCTGTAGCTTCCGGCAGAAATGTTTTGATCATTCCATATTCTTTTATTTCCTTACTGACATTATCCATCACAGGTTGTAGGAATTCTCTTCTGTCCTCCAGTTTTTTCAATTCCATTTCTGCTTTCTCCGCACGTTTTTCTGCTGTTTCTTTATCTTTCTGTAACTGAATTTTTTTCTTCTTCCAGCAGCTTAATGTCTGCTCTCGCTTCTGCAACCTGAAAAACCAGACCTTCATTCTCCACTGTCAGATATTCTTTTTTCTGTTCCAGTTCCTGCACTTCTTTTTTGCGTTCTTTTTTCTTGAAATTGTAAACATCCAGATGCTCTTCATGTGTTCCTTTCTGTTCCCATTCAATTCCATGTTGCTTTGCAATTTCTGCTAACACTTCTTTTTCATGGTTTATCCACTGATTCAGTTCTGTGTCGTGCTTATTTCCGCCTTGAAATCCAAGACTTTTTAATGCCTGCTTCAGTGAAACTCTAGTATCCATTCCTTTTCCCTTCCAGTTGGTCACATAAGGAACAAAGTCAATATGCAGATGCGGAGTAGCTTCGTCCTGATGCAGATAGCAGCTAAATACCCGAAGTGTCGGATTCCGCTTCTGGAAGTCTTTCACATATTCGTCCAGTACCTTTACAGCTAGATTTCCTTCTGACGTTCCCACCGCCATATCCTCACGATTTCCTATCTGGAATATCACTTCATGGAACAACTTCTCCTGTTTACCCTGTCGGATTTTTTCATAATAATTTGCAATCTGCCGGTCCTTTCTTTTCCCGACATTGTATCTCTCCACAGCATCGTTAAACAGTTCCTTATAAACTTCTTTCAGATTCTCATTCTTATAACAAATGTTCAGTTGTACTCTGTCTGGATTTACATTTTCTGCTACAAAATCTCGTCTGTTATGAGCCAGTGAGCCGGCTCCGATCATGCCACTGATTGTTCGTTTTATCATATATTTTCTCACCTCTTCTCTGTTTGAGTGCCAGACATGGCACATAATTTTTATTTACGCCAGTTATGGCGATATTTAAGAAATTTTCGCCGGATACGATATTTAGGAACCTTCTCGAACATTAGTAGTTCGAGAAGTATCGGGGACAAGCCCCTCTTTTGTTACTTTTGTCAAAAGTAACGCAAAAGCACTTTCGACAGCCGTACCGTCCATCAAAAGTCCCCTTGCGCCTGCCGGGAGCATAACGTCCTTATGGACGTCTGTTCTGCACCGACCGAAGTGGATCATAGATCTGTTTATTCTGGTATCCTCGCCTGTACATATTCCAGATTTCCACAGTACGGTGTCCCCACCAGATACCATTCTCTTGCCAGATTCATCTCCATTCTGGTCTGTACCCATTCATCATCTACCAGCACTTCCAGTCCTTCTCCGCAGTGAAATCCTGTATCAATCCATAAATCTGATGATAATAATCCATATCTTCCATTGCTGCTGTTATATCCTAATCTTCCCTGTTTCATCATTTTCTGCTCCTTTCCAGTCTGTAAACGGAATCTGTAACGGGTCTCAAAAGATTTAAAGTTAACTTTTTAAGTTTTCCTAAAGTCCGTTTACATCGTTTACAATAATCTTTACTCAAACGGTATTTCCAACTGTTCCGGCACTTCCATAAATCCATCTTTATCTTTCTTCACAGAATCTTCCATTCTTTTCCATGAACGCTGTATTCCATATTCCTTTCCGAACCGATGTGTACCATGTGGTTTCCAGCCTACAATTGCATTGTTCATAATATTAGCAATCTCTTTACCTTCCCACTGTTTCATTTCTCCAGTTCGATGTAGCGCTTCATCGAACAGAATTCTAGTACACACATACTCGTCATCGTAGTCATCAAGAAATGCCTGTATGATTCCGGCATTGGTATCTTCCGGCATAAATTCTTTCTGCAGACGCTTTGCCTCTTCTTCAATTTCCTTTGTAAATCCTAAGAACACTTTTCCCTGTCGATACAGTACCATTGCCTCTGCCCAGGCCTGTTCGATATAGGCTTTGCTCTCTGCCTCATTGTCCAGAATATGAACTACTGCTTTCGACATATCTGTCATCACCGGAGCAAATCGTCTGTTTCCGGTTCTGTCCAGAGGAAGGAAATTCAGATCATTTGATGTTCCGCAAAATACACACTGTCTCGGTCTGTCTTCCGGGTGAACTTCATAAGGCACTTTATAAGTTTCTTTCTGTCTGCTTAGAAACGATTTTATCTGTTCAATATTCTTTGCTGTGATAGTTGCCTTCATTTCTCCCATTTCGATAATCCAGTGGTTCTGCAGTTTTCTATAAATATTTTCATCGTCCAGATGATCCAGATTGTCACTGAACCATTCTTCTTTTATCGCCAGATATTTGAAAAACGTAGACTTTCCGGCTCCTTGACTTCCAACCAGACACAGCATAATGTCATATTTTATTCCCGGTTCATAAATTCTTGAAATCGCTGCCAGCATGTGCATTTTCATTACTCCGATTGTGTATTTGCTCTTTTCTGCTCCCAGAAAATGCGGAAGCATATTTTCTATTCTTGGGATTCCGTCCCAAGCCAGACTCTCCAGATAATCCCTGATTGGATGATATTTATTTTCATTGGAAACAATATCTACTCCTGCTTTAATCACACGCTCACTTGTCAGTTCATAATTTTCTTCCAGATACATTTTCAGATTATTTTCATCAGTATCTGTAACCGTAGGACTGTTATTTCTCCGTTCCCATGGCACCTCTTTCACAATATCCACTCTTCCGGAAAGTTCATTTCGTTTAATTGCTTTTTTCAGTACCGGATCATTTTGAAGTACCGTTACACAATTTCTGATTGTCTGCTTTGTTCTTCCTTTATCGGTATGCTCCAGCATATTATTGACATCTTCTGCTGTAAGCATCTCCTCGTTCACAATATCTTCTAATTCCATCAAGGACTTCTCGCTGATATTCGTTAATTCTTTTCTCAATTCGCTCAACCTCCCTTCTCTTCATCTTGAAAAATTCTGCAATTTCCTCTCCTGTTCCAAACATCAGCATGTCCAGATAGTCATTTATCTTTCTTTCATTTGCCAATGCCTCCGTAAATAATTCGTGCCACTCTTCATCTGGTTCTGGTCTGTAAAACTCTTTCCAGAACTGAATCCATTTCAGATATCTAATCAGCACGTCTGTTGCATGTTTTAACCACTGCTCCAGTTTTTCTCTGATCATCACAGCTTTAGATTGCTTTTGTTTTACCCTGTTTCGGGGCGTCCTTTCGTATTTGCTTCTGTTTCCGACTTTAATATCCAGTCCAAAATCTTCTATCAGCTTTTTCGCAGCTTCATACTGTGATATTCCAAATAACCTTGCTGTAAAATCTATCGCATCACCGCCCACTCCACATGCAAAGCAATGATATATTTTATCTGCCTTCATACTTGGGTGACGGTCTTTATGAAACGGACAACACGCCATTCCATTCCTTTTTACTTTAATCCCATAATGCTCTGCAGCATGTCTCGCTGTCACACATTCTTTTACCTGTTCAAATAATGTCACTTCTACCTCCTGCCCTTCCGGGCAAGTCTCTGATGAACAGATATTCGGGAATTGTTGTATCTTTCAATTCGTGATATACTGAATCTGCCAAGATGGTATATCAGTGAATCTGATTATCAGAGAACTTGCTCAGATATTTTGTCTGGGCTTTTTCTTTTTGTCTGTCAGTAGTCATAGCTCCTCTCCTTACACAAATCTCCTTGTAGGAATAATGATGATTTCAAATTTGCTTCCGTCCTCTAATTCAAGAAGAATCACATAATCTGAATCCCGATCCGGTAAAATGGAACTTATCTTCAATTTCTTACTGTAGTTAATTGCATCAAATATTTTTCCGACTACTTTCTTTGTTTTCATTTGCTTCTTCCTCCGTGTTAACGTTTGTTGTCCAGCATCTCAGCTACTTTTTTCTGCTGTGACGGGTACAGATGCCCATAAGTGTTCAATGTCATCTGAATATCTTTGTGCCCCAGCCTTTCCTTGATAATCAGTGGTTCTACGCCCTGATAGATCAGATATGCCACATGACTGTGACGGATATCATGCACTCTGATTGGTTTTACACCGGTCAATGCTTCATATTTCTTGAGCCGTTTCTGCAGTGTTCTCGCCACAATCGGAAACAACCGCTGGTCTTCCGGAAATCCATAATGTTTCTTCGCATAGTCCTGCACCTCTTCTTTAAGAAAATTGGGAATATCAATGGTACGGACTGAATTCTCTGTTTTTGGAGTATCAATCACATCTCTTTTCCTGATCCGGTTATACGTCTTATTGATATGCAGGAGATTACCACTCATATCAAAGTCCGAAAGACTCAATGCCAGAAGCTCTCCTTCCCTGATTCCTGTCCAGAACAAAATTTCAAATATCAGATAATCCTCACTCCCCGGCTCAATCCCTGCAATAAATCTGTCATATTCTGCTTTCGTCCAGAATTCCAGCTTATTAGCATCTGATTTCCCCATCTTTTTTACTTTCTTACATGGATTTTCCTTCAGATTGTAAATTTTCTGTGCATGATTAAACAGTGCATTTAACTGATTCTGAATCATACGCTCATAAGTCTTGCTGTATCCTTTTTCCTGAATAGTATTCTGCCACTGAATAATCTCTGCCGGTGTGATCTCATTCATTTTTCTTGTTCCAAAATACGGAACAATGTGCTTGTTCATCATGTGCTGCTTGTTACGGATTGAATTTTCTTTCAGTTCATTCTTTTTATCTTCAAAATAGACTTGAATAAAACTGTTCATCTCCATTTTCATATCCGCCGCAGTCTTTCTTATGAATTCCTTTTCATAATTCAATGCTTCTTTCTTGGTCTTGAACCCTCTTTTCAGCTTCTGTGTTTTCTTTCCTGTCCAGTCAATATAACGGAAGCTTACATACCAGGTTCCCTGTGTTTTGTCCTTGTAAGCTGACATCTTAAATCCTCCTTCATACTGCTCTCTGAGAGCATCCATAAAATTTTGTTTCCCAGTAGGAACGTGGAATCTTTCCACGAACTGCCACATATCCTTCCTTTACCAGTTCAGCATTGAGCTGTTTCAGAATAGAATAAGCTTTACTGCGTTTCACACCTAATTCTTCCATGACATCATCAACAGTCATCATATAATTAGTTCTCATAGCGTCCTCCTTTTAAGTCACTTTTGTGACTCTTTTGATGTTTTCTACTATAATTCACTTTGTGACTTTGTCAATAACCTTTGCGAATTTTATTTTATATTCCATTCTACATTTCAAGCTCTGCAAAATCACCCTCTTTCGCATCATTCACTTTTGTGCTAGAATAGAATCACAAATATTATTAAGGAGGCAGCATTATGGTTGGTGAAAAAAATCCGGGCATTCCGGGAATTTAGAGGATACAGTCAGATACAGTTAGCCGAGCTGTCCGGCATTAACGTAGGTACGATCAGAAAATATGAACTTGGAATCCGAAATCCAAAACCGGATCAGTTAGAAAAGATAGCAACTGCATTGGGATTAAATGTAAGTGTTTTCCTGGATTTTAATATTGAAACAGTCGGAGATGTACTCTCTCTGTTATTTTCTATTGATGATTCAGTGAATCTTTCACTTGCTGAGACACCTGAGCAGAAGATTTCACTGACGTTTGATAATCCTACAATGCAGGACTTTTTCAGTAAATGGTGTCAATTTAAAAAATGTCTATGAAAAGGAAAAAAACTGAAATATTAGCTATTGAAGATGAAGATAAAAGACAGGCAGAACTGGATAAACTGAACGCTACCCAGGAAGAATGGAAATTGCGTGCTATGGGAACAACGATAGGGTGTCACACTATTGTTAAGAAGGGCACAGATGGTAATGACATTAAGACATATGATCTGACTTAATCCACACCCATATCTGTGATATATGAACAAATCCACTGTATCTGTTATCAAATTGGTGAAAATTTCATATTTTGTTATCATTCTGTTATCACAAACGGTTGTTAGGATAATCTCCCGGCAACCGTTTTTCTTTATCATTCGTTATTCTTTCCGACTTATTTAACTTTTTTAAGCAACAGAAAAACCCGTAGAACCGAAGTTCTACGGGTATCTTACGTTTGGACACAACGTTATCTTGCGATAACAAATCTATTTTCAGATTGTATTACTCGATGATTGTAGCAACACGTCCTGATCCTACAGTACGTCCACCTTCACGGATAGCGAAACGAAGTCCCTGCTCCATAGCAACTGGGTGAATCAGTTCGATTGTCATTTCTACGTTGTCACCAGGCATGCACATTTCAACACCTTCTGGAAGTTCGCAAACACCTGTAACGTCTGTTGTTCTGAAGTAGAACTGTGGACGATAGTTGTTGAAGAATGGAGTATGACGTCCACCTTCATCTTTTGTCAGAACGTAAACCTGAGCTGTGAATTTGTGATGGCATGTTACTGAACCTGGTTTACAAAGAACCTGTCCTCTTTCGATTTCTGTTCTCTGGATACCACGAAGAAGAGCACCGATGTTGTCACCAGCCTGAGCTTCATCAAGAAGTTTACGGAACATTTCAACACCTGTTACAACTGTCTTCTTAGTCTCTTCGTGAATACCAACGATTTCTACTTCGTCAGATACATGAAGAACACCACGCTCTACTCTACCTGTAGCAACTGTACCACGTCCTGTGATAGAGAATACGTCCTCTACTGGCATAAGGAATGGCTTATCTGTATCACGCTCTGGATCTGGGATATAAGAATCTACAGCATCCATGAGTTCCATGATCTTGTCTCCCCACTCTGAGTTAGGATCTTCAAGAGCTTTAAGAGCTGATCCCTGGATGATTGGAGTATCATCTCCTGGGAATTCATACTCGTCAAGGAGTTCACGGATTTCCATTTCTACTAATTCAAGAAGTTCGTCATCGTCAACCATATCACATTTGTTCATGAATACAACGATGTAAGGAACACCTACCTGACGAGAAAGCAGGATGTGCTCTCTTGTCTGAGCCATAACACCATCAGTAGCAGCTACAACAAGGATAGCTCCATCCATCTGAGCAGCTCCTGTGATCATGTTCTTTACGTAGTCAGCATGTCCTGGGCAGTCAACGTGTGCATAGTGACGTTTCTCTGTCTGGTACTCAACGTGAGCTGTAGAAATTGTGATACCACGTTCTCTCTCTTCTGGAGCTTTATCGATATCTTCAAAGTTCTCTGCTGTGTTTCCTGGTACTCTTGCTGCAAGTGTCTTTGTGATAGCAGCTGTAAGAGTTGTTTTACCGTGGTCAACGTGACCGATAGTACCGATATTACAATGCGGTTTTGTTCTTTCAAATTTAGCTTTAGCCATTTTGAATATCCTCCTTAATTTAGTGCCATATGGCATATTAACAAATTGTTCGTTTGCTCGGCTACATTTGATTATATTTCAAATGTAGCACTTTTTCAAGCATTTTATAAATAATTAGTCATTTTTGCTGGATAAAATCTTTTCCTGTACTGACTTCGGTACTGGCTCGTATTTCTCGAAGAACATTGAGTAGTTACCACGTCCCTGTGTTCTGGAACGTAAGTCTGTAGAGTATCCAAACATTTCTGACAATGGAACGAATCCACGAACGATCTTTCCGCCGCCGAGATCATCCATACCTTCGATACGTCCACGACGTGAGTTAATGTCTCCAATAACGTCACCCATGTACTCTTCCGGCATAGTAACTTCTACTCTCATGATAGGCTCAAGAAGAACTGGAGATGCCTTCTTCATAGCGTCCTTAAATGCAAGAGAACCTGCAATATGGAAAGCCATTTCACTTGAATCGACTTCATGGTAAGATCCGTCATATACGTTAGCCTTAAGACCTACAACTGGGAATCCTCCAAGGATACCAGACTGCATAGCCTCTTCGATACCTTCACCTACAGCTGGGATGTATTCCTTCGGAATAGCTCCACCAACTACAGTAGATTCGAATTTGAATGTTTCCTCACCGTTAACATCCATTGGCTCAAATTTAACTTTACAGTGTCCGTACTGTCCACGTCCACCTGACTGTTTAGCATATTTGCTATCAATGTCAACTGGTTTTGTAAATGCTTCTTTGTAAGCAACCTGAGGAGCACCTACGTTAGCTTCTACCTTGAATTCACGAAGAAGTCTGTCTACGATGATTTCAAGATGGAGCTCTCCCATTCCGGCGATGATTGTCTGTCCAGTTTCCTGATCAGTATGAGCACGGAATGTAGGGTCTTCTTCAGCCAGTTTTGCAAGAGATTCACCAAGTTTACCCTGGGAAGCTTTTGTCTTAGGCTCGATAGCAAGCTCGATAACTGGTTCTGGGAATTCCATTGATTCCAGAATTACAGGATGCTGCTCGTCACAGATTGTGTCACCTGTTGAAGTGAACTTGAATCCGATTGCTGCTGCGATATCTCCTGAATATACTTTATCAAGCTCCTCACGCTTGTTGGCATGCATCTGAAGGATACGTCCAACACGCTCTTTTTTATTCTTTGTAGCATTCAGTACATAAGAACCTGAGTTCATTGTACCAGAGTAAACTCTGAAGTATGCCAGCTTACCAACGAATGGGTCTGTCATAATCTTGAATGCAAGTGCTGAGAATGGCTCTTCGTCTGAAGAATGTCTTACAACATCGTTTCCATCCTCATCCACACCTTCGATTGGTGGGATATCTGTTGGTGCAGGCATGTACTCAACGATTGCATCAAGGAGCTTCTGTACACCTTTGTTTCTGTAAGCTGATCCACAGCAAACAGGAACTGCTGTACACTCGCAAGTTGCTTTTCTGAGTGCTTTCTTCATATCATCGATAGATGGTTCTTCACCTTCGAGATACTGCATCATCAAATCATCATCAAGATCGCAGATCTTTTCTACCATTTCTGTATGGTAAAGTTCTGCGTCGTCTGCCATATCTTCCGGGATATCTGTAACTGTGATGTCATCTCCCTTATCATCGTTGTAGATGTAAGCTTTCATTTCCATCAGGTCAATGATTCCCTTGAAGTCGTCTTCTTTACCGATTGGTAACTGAAGACAAATAGCGTTCTTTCCAAGTCTGGTCTTAATCTGGTCTACTGCATTGTAGAAATCAGCACCCAGGATATCCATCTTATTGATGAATGCCATTCTTGGTACATTGTATGTGTCAGCCTGACGCCATACGTTTTCTGACTGAGGCTCAACACCACCCTTAGCACAGAAGACGCCGACAGCGCCGTCAAGTACACGGAGTGAACGCTCAACCTCTACGGTAAAGTCAACGTGTCCCGGAGTATCAATGATGTTGATACGGTGCTCAAGAGCTCCCTTTTTCGGTTTTGTGAACTCTTCAAGTGTCCAGTGGCATGTTGTAGCCGCAGAAGTAATTGTGATACCTCTTTCCTGCTCCTGTTCCATCCAGTCCATGGTAGCAGTACCTTCGTGAGTATCTCCAATCTTATAGTTAACACCGGTATAGTACAGGATACGCTCGGTAAGAGTTGTCTTACCAGCATCGATATGCGCCATAATACCGATATTTCTTGTTCTCTCTAATGGATATTCTCTTCCAGCCAAGATTTTTTCCTCCTATAATTAGAAACGATAATGAGCAAATGCTTTGTTTGCTTCTGCCATCTTGTGCATGTCTTCTTTCTTCTTTACAGATGCGCCTGTGTTATTTGCTGCATCCAGGATTTCGTTAGCCAGTCTTTCTTCCATTGTCTTCTCTCCTCTAGCACGAGAGTATACTGTCAGCCAACGAAGTGCAAGAGTCTGTCTTCTTTCAGGTCTAACCTCGATTGGTACCTGGTAGTTAGCTCCTCCGATACGTCTAGCCTTTACCTCAAGTACTGGCATGATGTTATTCATAGCCTCTTCAAATACTTCGATAGCTGGCTTTTCGGCTTTTGCTTCAACTCTTTCAAACGCTCCGTATACGATCTTCTGTGCAACACCCTTCTTACCATCAAGCATAATGTTGTTGACAAGCTTGGTTACCACTTTATTGTTGTATACTGGATCCGCTAATACGTCTCTTTTCTGAGTATGTCCTTTACGTGGCACGGTCCTTCCCTCCTTAAACATCTTAATTTAATTCATCGGTACTCACATGTGTCTTTCTAATGATACTGTGTAGTGCATAGGGCATACAATATATATACCTTGCAACTTACATAATCATAGTTCTGTTTGTGATTACATTTTTAATTGGTTCGAAATCTTATCTACGCTTTACGCAACAGATTTATTTCTTATCTTTTGGTCTCTTAGCGCCGTATTTAGAACGAGCCTGTCTTCTCTTAGCAACACCTGCTGTATCAAGTGTTCCTCTTACGATATGGTATCTTGTACCTGGAAGGTCTTTTACTCTTCCTCCACGGATCAAAACAACGCTATGCTCCTGAAGGTTGTGTCCTTCTCCTGGGATGTAGCTTGTTACTTCGATTCCGTTAGACAGACGTACTCTGGCGATCTTTCTAAGAGCTGAGTTAGGTTTCTTAGGTGTAGCAGTCTTAACAGCTGTACAAACACCTCTCTTCTGTGGAGCAGAAGTATCAGTGCTTCTCTTCTTTAAAGAGTTGTATCCTTTCTGAAGTGCCGGTGCTGTAGACTTCTTTACAGATGTCTGACGTCCTTTTCTTACTAACTGGTTAAATGTTGGCATTTCTTTCACCTCCTACGATTATAATAAGTTGCTTATTCATCTTGTGAATAGTCGTACATCAAAACAAAACGTTCCTATGCACGCTTGTTTAGTTTATTACGAATCATGATACTTGTCAAGGGATTTCCCTTGATTTTTTCATGTTTCTGCCACTTTTTTCTTAGTTTTTACAAGAATTTTTTCTTTTCCTTATATTTTACGATTTCATGCTTTATCAAGCTAAATACTAATACTCCCGCCAATACACCGGCACTATCGATGCATACATCTCTGAACTGGCAGCTCCTGCCCGGCACAAACAACTGATGTAATTCGTCACTTGCCGCATATGCTGTACCTGCACACCAGCAGATCAGCATGGACCGTTTCCCGCTGTCTTCCGAAAAAGAATACGCCGTCCCCAGTATCAGCACACCAAGGACCGCGTACTCTGTTGCATGCGCACATTTGCGTACCGGGAAATCAATCATTTTCGCAAACTGCTCCTGCCGTTCTTCTGACCAGGATGTAAATTGCGGGACTATCAGCCTCCCGATCTCTTTTCCTACCGAATGGCTCATTCCCTCCGATTCTACCGCTTTTTTTAGCCGAAAAATGAAAAAATCACTGACATCCAGATGATCGTAAAGATCAGCCAGATCATTCCTGTCTTTTTTCTCTTCATCCTGTTTTCTGTCATATTTTTTCCTGTCTTTTGATTCTTTACTATGTCTCGGATATCTGACTCCGGATTTTATGCCTGCAGATCTGAGAACAGATCTTTTCGATATACGCCATCTGCGATCAATTTTGCAAATGACTCTACTACAACAGGTTTATCTTCTTTATAAGTAACACCAAACCATTTATCCTGTGTCTCCAGAAGTTTGACACTTACTTTTCCTTTTTTCAAAAGCTCGTCAATATAGATTGGAAGCAGGTATTCTCCTTTCAGTTCTTTTGCTTCGTCTCCCTTGATATTTTCAAAGAATTCTACAAAGCCTTCTTCCAAAAGTCCCACAAATTCCGGTGTCAATCCCCACATATTCATAGATACATGCGAATTCACATTTATTTTATTTCCCTGTGATTCTGCTCCGTCCTCTGTTTTTTTGATTTCATAGGTTTCCATAACATCCGTCAGATAATCATTCTCATCCACTGCACAGATTCCTCTTGTAACAGTTCCATTATCACTTAAAGTATTACCAAGAATAAAACCTGCCATGCAGAGTTCTTTCGATCTTTCCGGAGTATAATTATTAATCAGAAATTCATGGATCTTTACAAATGCTTCTTTTCCATAATAATCATCTGCATTGATAACAACAAACGGTTCTTTGATGATGTCTTTACACACCAGAACTGCCTGTCCCGTTCCCCATGGTTTACTTCTATCCACAGGTTTTTTGATTCCTTCCGGAAGATCATCTAATTCCTGATAAGCGTAAGCGAATTCTACGTTCAACCTATTACAGATTCCTTCGATACGCTTTCCGATCGCGTCATGAAATGCTTCCTTAATATCCTTACGGATGATAAATACAACTTTATTAAATCCGGTTTCAATTGCATCATGGATAGAATAATCCATAATAATCTCTCCATTCGGGCCAACCGGTTCTAACTGCTTGATTCCACCACCGAAACGAGACCCCATTCCCGCAGCCATGATGACTAATGCTGTTTTCATAGTCTTCTTTCTCCTTTATTCATTTGTCTTTTTCACGGTTAGGATTAGTATAGCACAATTTCGGGACCTATTCTACTGTTACACTCTTCGCAAGGTTTCTCGGCTTATCTACATCAAGCCCTTTTGCCACAGATACATAATATCCAAGTAACTGGAGCGGAATCACTGCAAGTGATGTTGCAAAGTGTGGATCTGTCTTTGGAATATATACAGAGAAATCTGCATTTTCTTCAATATTATAGTGTCCAAATGTCGTAAGACCCATCAGATATGCGCCACGGCTCTTACACTCTACCATGTTACTCAGTGTCTTTTCATATAATGCCGGCTGAGTCAGTACTCCGATAACGAGTGTACCGTCTTCAATCAGAGAAATCGTTCCATGTTTTAATTCTCCTGCTGCATATGCTTCAGAATGAATATAACTGATTTCTTTCATCTTAAGACTTCCCTCTAATGAAATTGCATAATCAATTCCACGTCCGATAAAGAAAATGTCTTTTGCATTCACCTGTTTGGATGCAAACCACTGAAGTCTTTCTTTGTCTTCAATGATTCTGCTGATCTTATCCGGAATCGTCTTCAGTTCTTCGATATATCCAGTATACTGTTCCTCTGTAATCTGACCTCTGATCTTAGCAAACTGAATTGCCAGTGTGTAAGTTGCGATCAGCTGTGTACTGTACGCTTTTGTTGTTGCAACCGCAATCTCCGGTCCTGCAAGTGTATAGAATACATTATCTGCTTCTCTCGCAATAGATGAGCCGATCACGTTCACAATTCCAAGTGTCTTTACACCCTGTTTCTTAGATTCTCTGAGGGCTGCAAGACTGTCGGCAGTCTCTCCTGACTGACTGATGATAATAACCAGTCCCTTAGGATCGAGGATCGGATTACGATATCTGAACTCTGATGCAAGTTCTACACGTACCGGGATTCTTGCCAGGTCTTCCATAACATACTGTGCTGCCACTCCGACATGATATGCAGATCCACACGCTACAATATAGATCTGGCTGATCTCTTTAATCTCTTCTTCTGAAAGTCCGACTTCTGAAAGATCGATCGCACCGTCTTTTACAACAGAATTCAGAGTATCTGAAACAGCCTTCGGCTGTTCATGGATCTCTTTGATCATAAAATGCTCATATCCAGCTTTTTCTGCTGCCTCTGCATCCCATTCAACTGTTTTTAATTCTTTTTCGATCTCATCGCCATCCAGATTATAGAATGTAATCTCTCCTTTGCGGACACGTGCCATCTCCTGGTTTCCAATATAATATACATCTCTTGTATATTTCAGGATCGCAGGAACATCTGAACCGATATAAGATTCTCCGTTTGCAACTCCTAAAATCATCGGGCTGTCTTTTCTTGCTACATAGATTTCTTCCGGATAATCTTGGAACATCATTGCAAGTGCATATGATCCACGGATACGCACAAGTGCATGATTAATTGCATCTACCGGTGTTCCTTCATATTTTTTATAATAGTAATCTACCAGTTTTACTGCTACTTCTGTATCTGTCTCTGAGTAAAATGTATATCCTTTTCGTACAAGTTTATCTTTTAATTCCTGATAATTTTCGATGATACCATTATGAACAGCTACTACATTTCCGTCATCACTTTTATGCGGATGTGCATTGTTCTCAGACGGTTCTCCATGAGTTGCCCATCTGGTATGTCCGATACCACAAGTTCCTTTTACAGTTTCTCCATCATTGGTCTTCTCTGCTAAAACTTTCAGTCTTCCTTTTGCCTTAATAACTTCTACATCTGCATCACCGTCACGTACAGCGATTCCTGCAGAGTCATATCCACGATATTCCAGTTTTGCCAGGCCATCTAACAAGATGGGTGCTGCCTGATGTTCACCTGTAAATCCTACAATTCCACACATATTATCTTTTCTCCCTGTAAAAATTCTTAATATAGTCTATTCTTCCAGTGTCATTCATGTATCTTTCTAACTTGCAATATGTCCTTTAGCCTTTACAACATCCACAACCTGGTCTACATATTTTCTACAGACTTCCTCTGTCTCGGCTTCAACCATTACACGAAGAAGCGGCTCTGTTCCTGATTCACGCACAAGAATACGACCGGTATCTCCAAGTGCTTCTGTAACAGCTTTTACTGCTGCCTGCACATCTGCGTCATCCTGAGCAGCCTTTTTATCTGTCACACGTACATTTTCAAGAACCTGTGGATAAATGGTAAGTCCATCCAGCAGTTCGCTCATCTTCTTTTTTCTTGCCATCATAACTTCCATCATCTTAAGACTTGTAAGGATACCGTCTCCTGTAGAAGCGTATTTTGAGAAAATAATATGACCTGACTGTTCTCCACCAAGGATACAGCCATTCTTTGTCATATATTCGTATACATATTTGTCTCCGACTGCAGTCTTCGCATAACCGATTCCAGCCTCATCAAATGCTTTGTATAATCCAAAATTAGACATAACCGTTGTAACAACTGTATTATTCTCCAGTTTGCCTCGCTCTTTCATATATTTTCCATAAATGTAAAGGATCGCATCTCCATCTACCAGATTTCCTTTTTCATCAACGCAAAGACATCTGTCTGCATCTCCGTCATAAGCGAATCCGACATCCAGGCCATTCTCAACCACGAATTTCTGCAGGCCGCCAATATGTGTAGATCCTGCATTATTATTAATATTGGTTCCATCAGGTTCTGCATTGATAACATAAGTCTTTGCTCCCAGAGCATCAAATACGGATTTTGCGAGGTTCCATGAACTTCCGTTCGCACAGTCAGTCCGACTTTCACTCCTTGAAAGAATAAAGTCCCAGTGAGATCAGATAACCGATATAACGATTTCTTCCTGATACATAGTCTACCGTACGTCCGATCTTAGATGTATGTGCAAACGGAATCTCTTCATAATTTTCCCCAAATACTTCCAGCTTGCCATCCAGATAGTCTTCTACCAGTGCAATCGTTCCTTCATCCATCTTCTCTCCATTACCGTTGATCAGCTTGATTCCGTTATCATAATACGGATTATGGCTTGCCGAGATCATAATACCACAGTCAAACCCATCGGTTCTTGCCACATAAGCTACAGACGGTGTCGTCGTAACATGAAGCAGGTAAGCATCCGCTCCCGAAGCTACCAGACCGCCAACCAGTGTATATTCAAACATATAGCTTGAACGTCTTGTATCTTTTCCGATCACAATACGAGCTGGTGTATCATCACCGTTACGACGCTTTACTTCTCCGTAATACCATCCAAGAAATCTTCCGATCTTATATGCATGATCTGCTGTTAAATTATTATTGGCTTCTCCACGGAAGCCATCTGTTCCGAAATATCTTCCCATATGTATTCTCCTAAAATAAAAATTTTTAGTCATTCCGTTATCAAGTAACTGCCACCATTATAGTTGGTATCAGGATTAAGTTCAAGCAAAAGTGGCAAAAAAGTACGCATATGTGCAAAGACATCTTTCGTACATATGCATACTTTTTACTCAACAATCACTATTCTGCTTTCATTCCAAGTTCTTTTTCACACAGTTCCAGTGATGATGCAATCACTGCATCCATGTCATAATATTTGTATTCTCCAAGGCGTCCTCCAAAGATCACCTTTTCTTCTTTTTCTGCCATTTTTTTATATCTGGCATAAAGGGCACCATTCTTTTCATCATTAACCGGATAATATGGTTCATCCCCCAGTTTCCACTCCGAACTGTATTCCCGGCTGATTACAGTCTTTGGAATGTCATTTCCTTCTGAATCTTTTCCAAACTCAAACCATTTATGCTCAATAATACGAGTCCATGGTGTCTGACGGTCTGTATAATTGACTGCGGCATTCCCCTGATAATTTTCCTGATCCAGAAGTTCTGTCTCAAATCTTACTGATCTGTATTCCAGTGTTCCAAGTTCATATCCGAAATATGCATCGATCGGTCCGGTATAAATAACTTTCTCGGCCAGCGCATCTAACGCCTCTTTATTCTCCAGATACTCTGTATTCAGGCGGACTTCGATTCCATCCAGAAGATTTTCAACCATCTTTGTATATCCTCCGACAGGAATCCCCTGATATAACGCATTAAAATAATTATTATCAAATGTCAGACGCACAGGAAGTCTTTTGATAATAAACGCCGGAAGTTCCCTGCAGTCACGTCCCCACTGCTTCTCCGTATATCCCTTGATCAGCTTTTCCGTAAATGTCTCTTCCAACCAGGGAAATTTGCCTGTTCTTCCAGATTCTCCGGCTCTTTTGTTATCTCTTTTCTCTGCTCTTCAATCTTCGCTTTTGCTTCCTCCGGAGTAACTACTCCCCACATCTTATTAAATGTATACATATTAAAATGGAAGTGAATACAATTCACCCTTATAATTAGCCACCGGTGAATTCGTAAAACGGTTAAACTCTGCGAACTGTGTAATATAATTCCATACTTTTTGTTATTTGTATGGAATATATGTGCACCATATTTATGTACATGGACTTTTTTCTATCTCTTCCGTATATACATTTCCGGCAATATTCGGGCGTTTATCGATCACCAGAACGGATTTTCCCGCCTTCCTGGCCTCATGTGCAAACACTGCTCCGTATAATCCGGAACCAACTACCAAATAGTCATATTTTTTCATGTTCAGTTCTTCCTCTTCTTTATTTATATTCTTTCAGATAATAGGATTATTCTATCATATATCTTGGTTAACTGAAAGATGCTGCCCTGTTTTCTGTCTTATTTTTTGTATCATTTTGCTCTTTCACTTTATCACGTTACCAAACGATTGCATTTCTTTACCGAACATATTATACTATTTAAAAATGAAATAGTTCAATTTGAGGTGAAATTATGCATAAAGAATTTTTAATGGGAAATGCTGCCATTGCCCTCGGTGCTGTTGCCGCCGGCGTCAATGTTGTGGCAGGCTATCCCGGAACACCATCTACCGAAGTGCTCGAAACAGTTGCCAAAAAAGCCGGCCTGACGATGTCTACGTAGAATGGTCCGTAAATGAAAAAGCCGCAATGGAACTGGCTGCCGGAGCAGCTTATGCCGGAGCCCGGTCAATGGTAACTATGAAACAGGTCGGACTAAATGTGGCATCTGATCCTTTGATGAGTCTGGAATATGTTGGAATCAAAGGAGGAATGGTCATTCTTGTCGCAGATGATCCTGGCCCGATCTCTTCTCAGACCGAGCAGGATACCAGGCATTTTTCCAGATTTTCCAAGCTCCCTTGCTTTGATCCATCATCCGCTCAGGAAGCGTATGAGATGATCCAGGAAGCTTTCGAGTATTCTGAAGAATATGGTACTCCTGTGTTCTTACGACCAACCACAAGAGTCTGTCATGGCTATGCCTCCGTCACAGTAAAGGACGAGAAAGAATTTACGCAGCATAAACCCGAAGGATTCATCAAAGATTCCAAACGCTGGGTCATCTTCCCAAAGATTATCATTTCATGAATCACCAGAAGATCGAAGCGCGAAACAGAGAATTATCAGATGTCATTTCTTCTTATGACAAGAATAAGATTCATCCGTACCTGCGAAACATTTAAAGATTCAAAGAAAGGGATTGCAACCGGAGGAATCAGTTATACCTATGCAATGGAAACATTAAAGAACACTGGTATGGTAAAAAACTTAAAAGTTGCAACTCCTCATCCATTTCCGGAAAAACTGGCCGTTGAATTTCTGACTGGTCTGGATGAAGTTCTTTGTCTGGAGGAATTAGATCCGGTCATCGAGCGGGAACTTACCTACATCTGTGGGAAATACCACCTTCCGGTAAAAATACGTGGAAAACTAAGCGGAGACACTGCCTGTGCCGGAGAAAATACCAGAGACAGCGTAACTTCCTATATTAATACTTTTCTCGGCCTTTCCGACCGGAAAGACGCCGGACTTCCTGTAGCGCCGGAACTTCCGGTCCGTCCGCCGGTACTCTGTGCCGGATGTCCGCACCGTGCTTCTTTCTACGCGGTCAAAAAAGCTATGAATGGAAAGGAAACTATTTTCTGTGGGGATATTGGCTGTTACACACTTGGAAATGCCATGCCGCTCGACATGGTTGACACCTGTCTGTGTATGGGTGCCGGACTGAATATTGCACAAGGGGTAGAAAAAGTTGAACCCGATACAACTTGTTTCGCATTCGTCGGCGACTCTACCTTTTTTGCATCTGCAATCACAGGTGTTGTTAATGCCGTTTATAATCAGGCCAATATGGTACTCATTGTACTGGATAACTCCACAACTGCCATGACCGGTCATCAGCCTCATCCCGGAACCGGACGCACTGTCATGGGAGAGATTGTCCAAAAAATCAATATCGAACAGGTACTTCACGGAATCGGTGTAACAGACGTTGAAACTGTTAATCCATTAGACCTGAATACATCTGTAGAATGCGTACAGAAGATGGCAGAGCGTTCCGGTGTGAAGGCAATCATTTTCAAATCACCTTGCATTGCAGTCACAAAACCGGCCGCACCTCTTCATGTTTCCTCTGACAAATGTATCAGCTGTAAAAAATGTATAAAAGAACTGGGATGCCCGGCTATCGTTCTTAATAACGGCAATGTCTGTATTGACAGTTCAATGTGTACAGGATGCGGCCTTTGCAGTCAGGTCTGCCCGGTAACTGCTATTACAGGAGGTGAAGATCATGAATAATCAGAAAAATATTGTCCTCTGTGGAGTTGGTGGTCAGGGAACTGTCCTCGCTTCCAAGCTGCTCGCAGCAGCAGCCATGAGTAAAGATATTCCGGTCATGAGTGCCGAAACGATCGGTATGGCACAACGAGGCGGAAGTGTATTCAGTCATCTTCGTATGGGAAATGATCTGTATTCTCCTATGATCGAAACAGGAACTGCTGATCTTATTATAGGATTTGAACCTGGTGAAACGGTCCGGATGCTTCCTTACCTGAAAACCGGTGGACACGTTGTTGTAAGCACCCGTGCAGTTAAACCTGTTACTGCTACTCTAAGTGGTTTTGACTACGATGCCCCCCAGATGCTCGATTACCTGAAAGCAAATGTTCCGAATCTCACCTTTGTAAATGCTGATCAGGCATGCAGCGATATTGGTTCCTCCAAGGTACTGAATATGGTACTTTTAGGAGCCGCCATCCGTACCGGAGTATTGGATTTTACCATCTCTGAAATCGAAAGCATTATGAAGCAGACACTTCCGGAGAAGTTCCACGAGATGAATCTCCGGGCACTGAATTACAATATATAACAATCAGATCTATCATTAACCAACTGCTCCTGCATTATTGATATATAGGAGCACACCAAAAGAAAGGCGAGGGCATACATATGCAAATTACCGAAACACAAATCGCACAAGTCAACAAACAGATCAAGGCACTTCTTTCCGCAGAAAGTTTCTATGGAAAGAAATTAGAAGAAGCCGGCGTTACCAGCATCCAGTCTGCTGAAGATTTTCAGAAGCTTCCGTTTTCCGGAAAAAAAATGTCTGAGAAATGCTTATCCTCTTGGACTTATGACTGCCCCAGAAGAAAAAATTGTCCGCATTCATTCATCTTCCGGTACAACAGGACTGCCTGTCATCATCCCATATACCCAGAAAGATGTTGATGACTGGGCTGTTATGTTCAAACGTTGTTATGAAATGGCCGGTATGACAAATATGGACCGCATCCAGATTACACCGGGATATGGTCTCTGGACCGCCGGAATCGGTTTCCAGGCAGGAGCAGAAAGATTAGGCAGCATGGTTATTCCAATGGGACCTGGTAACACGGACAAACAGTTACAGATGATGATGGATATGAAAACAACCGTTCTTGGTTCTACCTCATCTTATGCTCTTCTTCTTGCAGAAGAAATCCAAAAACGAGGGATTAAAGACAAGATTCATCTTAAAAAAGGTATCATTGGTTCCGAACGCTGGGGTGAAAAGATGCGGAAACGTATTACAGAGGAACTTGGTATAGAAATCTATGATATCTATGGCCTGACCGAGATCTACGGACCAGGAATTGGAATCAGTTGTTCCCATGACTGTGGTATGCACTACTGGGATGATTATATTTACATCGAAATTATTGATCCTGTTACAGGCGAAGTATTACCTGACGGTGAACTTGGAGAGATTGTCATTACTACATTAGTAAAAGAGGGGGCTCCTCTTATCCGTTACCGTACCCACGACCTTTCCCGTATCATTCCTGGAGACTGCCCTTGTGGAAGCAAATTCCCACGTCTTGATACAATCATGGGACGTACTGATGACATGATGAAGATTAAAGGTGTCAACGTATTCCCTGCACAGATTGAAGAAATCCTGAAAGAATTTCCTGAGGTATCCAGTGAATACCAAATCCGTATCTCTCATCTGGAAGGAAAAGATACCATGCGTATCTATGTTGAGACAAACGGAACCGTAGACTTCCTGGATCTCGCAAAACGTATTGCTTCTAAAGTTAAAAGCCGTATTGGATTTACACCGCTTGTAAAAGTAGTAGAGATCGGCTTGTTGCCTCGAAGCGAGAAAAAGGACCAAACGTGTCATCGACGAACGTTACGAATAATAATATAATATAAAAATA
>ENA-OQBL01000446-OQBL01000446.1-human-gut-metagenome-genome-assembly--contig:-NODE-446-length-21931-cov-4.366080_pt1 | contig 21931 bp, 18 predicted proteins | sample MGYA00242747_ERZ504553 | MGnify/ENA primary metagenome ERZ504553 (study PRJEB26092, sample SAMD00036240) | human gut metagenome | host: Homo sapiens | study: EMG produced TPA metagenomics assembly of...
ACAACTTATGACACCGTAATTGCCAGTTGGGAAAATACATTTAATTTTGTGTTGAACCGTTATTTGTCTACTAAGTTGTTTGTTCATGCGCGTTATGATGACGGTGTGACACTGACAGAAGATAACAAGAGTTATTTCCAGTTGCAGGAATTGCTTAGTTTTGGTTTGAATTATACTTGGTAAGAAAGGAGAGTGTAAGCGATATCGATGGAGAACCAATAAAAACACGGATGCCGTAGAATTTGATATTCTGCGGCATCCGTGTTTTTATTGGTTCTCCATTTTATTTATGTTCACCCAGCAATGTTTGTACAATTCTTTCTGCAGCGTGTCCATCCCAACGTTCCGGCAAATGTCCCTTCTGCCATTCTCCTTTATTCAGAATGTCAAGGACGTCTGCCAGGATTTCAGAGCTTTCCCCCACCAGCCGGTTTGTGCCGATTGTCACTGTTTCGGGATGTTCTGCATACGTGCTTAATGTCATGCAGGGGATTCCTAAAAAAGTAGCTTCTTCCGCTACATTGCCCGAATCTGTAATGATACCCCAGGCATGGTTCACTAAATATCCGAATGACAAATAAGGTTGCGGTGGTAATATATATAACCTTTCGGAAGTAATTCCTAAAGCAGACAGCTTGTTTTTTACATATGTATGGAGCGGCGCCACGATCGGCTTGTCTGTTTTTTCCAGTATAGTGCGGAAGATGGCTTTCAGTGTTGTGTCCTTGTTTAGCAATGAATGTTTGTTCAATGTTAGCAAGAGGTATTCTTTTTCTTTCAGTCCCATAATGGAGAACGCTACCGGGCGCTGTAAACGGGTACGGTTATAACGCAGCGTATCAATCAGGATGTTTCCTACAAAATGTACATGTGCCTGTTCGGTTCCTGTTTGATTCAGATTGCGGTTGGCTACCATTCCGGCCGTGAACAGATAATCGGACAAGCCATCTGTTATCATGCTGTTCACTTCCTTTGGCATATCCATATCGAAAGAGCGGGTTCCGGCCACTAGATGAGCGACTTTTATCCCTTTCTTTTTAGCTACGATAGAGCACGCCATAGTAGGAGTCAGGTCATCCACTACAAGTACTACCTGTGCAGGATGCTGTTCCAGTTCGCGGGCGAAAGCTACCAATATACCTGCCATTCGCTGGAAAAAATCTGTATTATCTACATGCAGATATACATCGGGACGCGGCATATCCAGGTCTGTAAACAGAGAAGGTTCCAAACTTTTATCTTCGTCCGAACCTGTGTAGACCAGACGGGCAGTGATATTTTTTTCCTGCTGCCTTTGCAGCCTTGATAGCACGCATTAATGGGGCAATTTTCATGAAATTGGGACGTGCACCTGCGATAATTGTTACTTTCATCTTATTTTAAGCTATTTTCTGAACACAAAAATACATTTTCTTATCGAATTTATTCGTTACTTTGCAGACAAATAACAACCATTATGCTAACATTTGTTCAAGTTTTAGATTTTATAGGCACGTTTGCCTTTGCCATCAGTGGTATCAGATTGGCGTCTGCCAAACAGTTTGACTGGTTTGGTGCATATGTAGTGGGTTTGGCAACGGCTATCGGAGGAGGTACTATCCGTGATGTGCTTCTAGATGTGACTCCGGGTTGGATGACCGACCCTATATATTTAATATGTACAGGACTTGCATTGTTTTGGGTAATTGCTTTCGGCAAGTATCTGATTCATATGCATAACACTTTTTTCCTGTTCGACAGCATCGGTCTGGCACTATTTACAGTAGTGGGAGTAGGCAAAAGTATTGCTCTCGGATATCCTTTTTGGGTAGCTATAATCATGGGTAGTATCACTGGGGCCGCAGGTGGTGTGCTCCGCGATGTTTTTATTAATGAAATTCCGCTTATTTTTCGTAAAGAAATTTATGCAATGGCCTGTGTGGTGGGGGGATTGGCCTATTGGATATGTGATCTGTTTGGTCTGGAAGCCTTTATTTGCCAGATAATAGGAGGTAGTACTGTGTTTTTGGCGCGTATTTTAGCTGTTAAATATAGTATCTGTTTACCAATTTTAAAGGGGGAACAACGCTAAATAGCACCTGAAAACTATCAAAACAGGGGGTAAAAACTGATAAATGACGGTTTTTACCCCCTATTTTGATAGTTTTTTCTTTGACACCTATTTAAAATGCGCTATCCTTGCATTACCGAGAGCATGGAAAAAGAATATGAACCTAAACTGAAAGACTTATGAATAGCGTTAGTTTTAAAAAGAACCTGCTGGGTGTGCAAGAAGAATTACTTCGGTTTGCATACAAACTCACAGCCGACCGTGAGGAGGCTAATGACCTGCTACAAGAAACTTCATTGAAAGCGCTGGATAATGAAGACAAGTATATCCCCGATACAAACTTTAAGGGATGGATGTATACCATTATGCGTAACATCTTTATAAACAATTATAGGAAAATAGTGCGTGACCAGACATTTGTGGACCATACAGACAATCTCTACCATTTAAGTATGCCTCAGGATTCCGGCTTTGATAGTACCGAGGGAGCTTATGACATGAAAGAAATACATCGTATAGTCGGTTTGCTTCCTAAAGAATACCGTATTCCATTCGCTATGCATGTGTCGGGATTTAAATATCGTGAGATTGCCGAAAAGCTGGGATTGCCGTTGGGTACTGTAAAAAGCAGAATTTTTTTTTACCAGACAACGCTTGCAGGGACAGCTCCGTGATTTTGTATAATCCAAGGGGGAAAATTATCAAAAAGGTAGAGTGAAATTCTTTTGCTCTGCCTTTTTTGTTTTTGTTGGTTTACAATATGATATTAAACATGTTTTTGGAAGCTAAAAAACAGCTTCGAATATTAACTTTATTTTTATTCATTTGTTATATTTGCAAAAGGACAAGACACCTTTAAATCAAGTAATAATTATGAAAAAAGAAATCAAATTCAGTTTGGTCTACCGCGATATGTGGCAGTCATCAGGGAAGTACCAGCCCAGAGCTGATCAGTTAGCCAAAATTGCTCCTCTAATCGTTGAAATGGGGTGTTTTGCCCGAGTCGAAACTAATGGAGGTGCTTTTGAACAAGTGAACTTGCTATATGGTGAGAATCCTAACAAGGCAGTGCGTACATTTACCAAGCCTTTACGTGAGGCGGGTATTCAGACGCATATGTTGGACCGTGGTTTAAATGCATTGCGAATGTATCCTGTTCCAGCTGATGTACGTCGGTTGATGTATAGGGTAAAACATGCGCAAGGAGTGGATATTACTCGTATTTTTTGTGGTTTGAATGAAGTTCGTAATATTATTCCTTCCATAAAATATGCTAAAGAAGCGGGGATGATTCCTCAAGCCACTCTTTGCATCACTTATTCTCCTGTACATACGGTGGATTATTATTCTTATATTGCCGACCAGTTAATAGAAGCGGGGGCACCCGAAATCTGTTTGAAAGATATGGCAGGTATCGGCCGTCCTGAAATGTTGGGGCAGTTGGTGAGAAATATCAAAGATAAACATCCTGAAGTCATTGTACAATATCATGGACATTCCGGTCCTGGGTTATCTATGGCATCTATTTTGGAAGTTTGTGAGAATGGTGCGGATATCATTGATGTCGCTATGGAGCCGTTGTCATGGGGAAAAGTGCATCCTGACGTAATTTCTGTACAGGCTATGTTGAAAAATGCAGGTTTTCAGGTACCTGAAATCAATATGAAGGCTTATATGAAAGCGCGTAGCATGACGCAGGAATTTATTGATGATTTTTTGGGATATTTTATTGATCCTACCAACAAACATATGTCTTCCTTGCTGCTGGGATGTGGACTTCCCGGTGGCATGATGGGTTCAATGATGGCCGATCTGAAAGGGGTGCATTCGGGCATCAATCTGATTCTGAAAGGACAGGGAAAGGAACCTATGAGTTTGGATGATTTGGTAGTGATGCTGTTTGAAGAAGTGGAATACGTATGGCCGAAATTGGGATATCCACCTTTAGTAACACCGTTTAGCCAATATGTGAAGAATGTGGCTTTGATGAATGTTATGCAATTGGTGAAGGGAGAGGAGAGATGGACGATGATTGATAACCATACATGGGATATGATTTTGGGAAAAAAGTGGAAAATTGCCGGGTGCGTTGGCTCCTGAAATAATCGAACTGGCGAAAAGTAAAGGCTACGAATTCACTGATGAAGATCCTCAGGTGAACTATCCTGATGAGCTGGACAAGTACCGTAAGGAGATGGATGATAATGGATGGGAATATGGTGAGGATGAGGAAGAGTTGTTTGAACTGGCTATGCATGACCGGCAATACCGTGATTATAAATCGGGTGTAGCCAAGAAACGTTTTATGGATGATTTACAACGTGCTCAGGATGCGGCTATGGTAAAAAGTGGCTTCGATGAGGAAACGATCCGAAAATATAAGCGTGCTAAGGCAGATCCTATTATTGCACCGGATAAGGGGCAGATTTTATGGGAAGTTTCCGTGGAAGGTCCTTCTATGGCACCGTTTGTCGGACGGAAATACCAGCATGATGAAGTGTTCTGTTATATTTCCACTCCGTGGGGAGAGTATGAAAAGATTTTTTGCTAATTTTACAGGACGTATTGTAGAAGTTTGCGCCCAACAAGGAGCTGTAGTTAATAAAGGTGATGTTATAGCTTATTTGGAAAGAACAGAGTTTACTGCATGATTTAAAGGTGCTATATAGCTTTTTTATCCGCTATGGCAAGTGTTGAATTTGTCATGGCGGATGTTTTTATCTTTTCATTCTTTTAAAATTTGCATTCATTCAGTTATGTGTTATCTTTGTTGCCATGCAGAAAAAATCAGGTAGATAAGAAAAAATATATGAGAAAGCTGTATCCGTGGTTGCTGGGAATGATTTTAGGAATAATGCCTTGTATCGTTTCAGCATCAGAAAATGACAGTATAAAAGTCGAGAGTCTGCTTCAAAAAGCTGCCCGGTTGCCGGCCGATAGTTGTAGGATATTGTTTTTTGCCCAAAATCTATTAGGGGTTCCATACGTAGCGAATACATTGGATGGGACAGATGAAGAGAGATTAGTTGTTCATTTGGATAAGGTGGATTGTACCACATTAGTTGAAACAGTACTTGCATTGAGTCTCGCTGACAAGTATGGGAAAAGTGACTTTGAAAGTTACAAAAAATGCGTTGCTGTGTATCCGCTATCGGAATGGAAAACAAGCCGGTTATGTCTCGCGTTTACATTACTTCAGTGATTGGATTAAGGATAACGAACAGAAAGGAATTGTACATGAACGTACAGGGGAATTAGGGCTTGCTGTATCACAAATCTTGAATTTGGATTTTATGTCCACACACTCTGACAATTATCATCGGTTGAAAAATAATCCTTCCATGATATCCCAGATGATTGAAATAGAGAGAAAATGGAAAAATGTTCCTGTTTCTTATATTCCTAAAACAAGTCTGAACGTTTCTTCTGAGGAGTTGGACATAAAGAATGGGGATATCATAGCGATTACTACCAATATAAAAGGGCTGGATGTGGTGCATACAGGATTTGCCTGTTGGGTGGATGGTAAATTGCATTTGCTTCATGCTTCATCGGTCATGAAGAAAGTTATTCTAGATTCTCAGACTCTCTTTGAATACTCTAAAAATAAGAAAGCCCACACGGGGGTGCGGGTTATTTCTTTTTCTTCTTTGAAACCGTAGAGGACGTATCTTGTTTGGGCGGAAATGTAGGGACGCATTTCATAAGATAAAGTATCTTCTTTTGTCTTTTAAGCATGTAGTTGCCAGGTCTGCTTGAATTGAATTTGCGAGGATTGGGAAGGCTGGCTGCAATTAGTGCGCATTCTTCCGGTGTCAGTTTGCTGGCATTCTTGTGAAAGTGTTCACGAGCTACTGCTTCGGCACCATAGATACCATTTCCCATTTCTATAGAGTTCAGATAGACTTCCATAATCCGTTCCTTGTTCCAAAATAGTTCTATCAAGGTGGTGAAATACACTTCAAGTCCTTTCCTGATCCAAGAAGAAGCAGGCCACAAGAAAATGTTTTTGGCTGTCTGTTGGCTGATAGTACTGGCACCTCGAGGGCGTTTTCGGTTCTTGTTTTCTTTTAAGGCTTTCTCTATTTCTTTGAAGTCAAAACCATTATGCTCGGCAAAGCGATTGTCTTCAGAGGCAATAACAGCCATAGACAGATGAGGGGATATGTTTTCTTTAGGTAGCCAAGAGTGTTTCCACTTTATATCTTCTCCATGAATGATTTGCTGGGTAGTACGGATAAACATCAACGGGGTAAAGTAAACCGGAATAAATCGTAAAACGATAACTGCGAGAATGGAAGAACCAAAGAAAAAAAGCAGCAGATTGCGGATGAATTTTAAAATCATTTTTTTTCATGCTTGTGTATTAAAACCAATTTCGGGCAGAAATAACCTGTCCGAAATTGGTTTATTTTATATGTTATTCCAATGTTGTGACCGTTGGTTCGGGCGTATTGGATACGCTCTACAATAACGTCATTGATATCATTTCAGTGTTCCTGCTTCCGCTTGCTGAATCATCTGTTGGCTGGCATACATATATACTTCTACACGACGGTTCTGCTGGCGTCCCTCGGCTGTGTCATTATTACCTATCGGATCTGCTTGACCTAAGCCTTCTACGGACTTGATCTGGGAATTACTTACACCGCAACCCAACAGATAACTAGCCACACTTTGAGCGCGTTCTTGTGACAGATTGAGGTTTTTTTGGATACTTTGTTCAGCTGTACTGTTTCTCCAGCCCTGGTTGTCTGTATATCCATAAATGGATACATCCATATCTCTGTTCTGGTTCAATACGTTGTTTGCAAACTTACTCAAGGCTGATTTCGCTTGTGCACTCAAGGCTGCATTTCCTGTATTGAAGAGAATACCGGAATCAAAAGTAACTTTTACAGCCTGAAGGCCATTGTTATCTGTTACTTGTTCTACCTGCGCTCCTTGGATTTGAGCAGCTTCTTCTGCTGCTTTATCCATTTTTTTCCCAATTAATACACCGGCACCTGTACCTACTGCCGCACCTACTGCCGCACCAATAGCCGCACCTTTACCATGTCCGGCTATTCCGCCGATAATTGCTCCCAAAGCTGCACCGCCGCCACCGCCGATCAGACCGCCTTTAGCGGTATTATTCATGTTACCACATCCACTGAATACTAATGTAGCACTCAGTAATAAAGCCATAATTTTAGTCTTTTTCATAATCATGTTCATTTTAATATATTAATGACTTAATGCAAAAATTGTTCATTAAACGGCCTGATAATTTAAAGCTTTCTTCTTGATAAGCATAAACCAGATCAGACAAATAATTCCTTTCATAGTGCTAGTGATGCTTATGCTCCACCAAATACCCGGCAAACCCCAGCCCCATGATACAAACAACAGTGCCATCGGGATGCGCAGATAGTTACAGGTGACGCTGATTACGGCAGGAGGCATGGTGCGCCCCATTCCATAAAATACGCCCTGTATGGTAATTTCCAGCATCATAAATAGTTGCGAGTATCCGTCAATACGTAGAAAGACACCACCGGTTTCGTAAGCTGCTTTTTCAGGAACAAAGATAGAAAATATTTCGTTTCCATAACATATAAAAAGGAATGTGCAGAAAGATCCGAATATAAATGTCATCCATAAAGTGGTGCGATAGGCTTTCAGCACACGGGAGATTTGCCGCGCTGCATAATTCTGAGCTACAAAGGCACTGAGAGCTGTAGAAAAGCCTTGGGAGGTGTTCCAGGTGATAGCTTCGATTTGTCCTCCGGTGGTGAGTGCCATCAGCCCTAAATGACCACCTTGTTCTGTGGCGGTTCTTCCGAGAAACATATTGACGAAAGCGAATAATGTATTGAGTGCCGCTACTGGTAATCCTATTTTCAAAATGTGGCGTGTATATTGTTTTTTCAGTTTAGTAAATAACCGAAAATCATCCCATAATATTTTCTTTTGTTTCAATTGATAGATAAACAGTATGCATACCGTAGCTTCGGCCAGCCAAGTGGCAATTGCTGCTCCCGTAGTTCCCCAGCTTAAACCAAAGATAAAGATAGGATCCAGTATTATATTTGTAATCAGTCCGATACCGTTAATGGAAAAAGGTATTTTGCTTCGTCCGGCGGCATTGAATATCCCTGTAAAGGCAGCTGATAAAAAGACGAATGGAAAGGCGGTTGCTATAATCCGTAGATATTCCACAGCCATCTTGGCTATATGAGGTTCTAGTTCATAGATACTGATAATAGGGGTGGCAAAGATAAATAACAATGCTCCCCAGCTCAATGATATAAGTAAGGACAAGGTAAGATTATGTGATGCGAACGCACGGGCAGCTTGCTCGTTTTGTGCCCCGATGGCTTGTCCTACGCTGACTTCCGAACCTACTTTGTTCAGAAGAGAGATAGATGTGGACATCCATGTAAGAATTCCTACCGAACCTACGGCGGCTATTGCCTCACTTCCTATTCTTCCTACCCAAGCCATGTCGGTCAGACTATATGCCATTTGTATGAATGAAGTAGCCATAATGGGCATTGCCAAAGTAAACAATTGCTTTAGGATAGGGCCTTGAGTCAGATTCTTAGTTCCTTTCATTCGTCATTAACGGATAAATTGTCTGCAAAGGTAGAAATTTATACTGATTTCTGTGGGGAATGCTGATAAAAATACTTTTCTATTACTCTTTTTAAATGGTCTGGATGTTTCATAAAAAACTTTGAAGTTCTTGAAGAAGGATAAAGCTTTTTCAAAAACTCCAAAGTCTTTTATGAGTATATTGATAGAAGTCGTTGATTAGTAAGCGAAAATAGGATATTTCTTCATTGTTTCGTTTACGCGTGCACGAACTTGTGCAATTACTTCTTCATTGTCTACGTTTGAAAGAACTGTCTCAATCATTTCGGCGATTTCCAACATCAAGTCTTCTTTTGCTCCGCGAGTTGTGATAGCGGGAGTTCCCAAACGGATACCTGAAGTTTGGAAAGCAGAACGGCTGTCAAATGGGACCATGTTCTTGTTTACAGTGATATCAGCAGCAACCAATGCTTTTTCTGCTACTTTGCCTGTCAGATCAGGGTATTTGGTACGCAGGTCTACCAGCATGGAGTGGTTGTCTGTACCACCGGAAACGATCGTAAAGCCACGGTCAATCAAAGCCTGTGCCAATACGGCTGCATTCTTTTTTACTTGTGTTTGATATTCTTTGTATTCCGGCTGTAAACATTCACCGAATGCAACAGCTTTGGCTGCGATGACATGTTCCAACGGGCCACCTTGTATACCAGGGAATACAGCAGAATCCAAAAGTTGTGACATCATCTTGATTTCACCTTTTGGAGTTTTCTTGCCCCATGGGTTAGGGAAGTCTTTACCCATCATGATGACACCGCCACGAGGGCCACGAAGGGTTTTATGGGTTGTTGAAGTGACGATATGAGCATATTTAACCGGGTTGTCCAACAGTCCGGCAGCAATCAGTCCGGCAGGGTGGGCCATATCAATCATCAGGATGGCTCCCACTTTATCTGCGATTTCACGCATACGTTTGTAGTCCCACTCGCGAGAATATGCAGAACCGCCACCGATAATCATTTTGGGTTTTTCACGTAATGCGATTTCTTCCATCTGATCGTAATCTACACGACCTGTTTCTTTGTTCAGGTTGTATTCACACGGAGTATAAATAATTCCGGATGTGTTTACCAATGAACCATGTGACAAGTGACCACCATGGGCCAAATTTAATCCCATAAATTTATCACCCGGATTCAAAACGGCCAGAAATACAGCAGCATTAGCCTGTGCTCCGGAGTGAGGTTGTACATTAGCCCATTCTGCTCCAAATATTTGTTTCAGTCTGTCGATAGCGATTTGTTCGCTCTGGTCTACCACTTCGCAACCGCCATAGTAGCGCTTGCCGGGATACCCTTCAGCATACTTGTTGGTAAGGCAAGAACCCATGGCTTGCATTACTTGGTCACTAACAAAGTTTTCGGATGCGATCAGCTCGATACCTTTGAGCTGGCGTTGATGCTCTTTTTCGATAATGTCGAAAATCAAATCGTCTCTTTTCATTTCTTTTATAATAAGTTTATGTGCGATATTCGATTCTGAGTTCACAAAGTTAAGTAATTTTAGAATATAAGGAAATTATTTAGAGGAAAATATTTGGTGAGGTTACGGAAAAAAGATATATGACTTTCTTTTTGTCGTGTAGTAAGGTCTGAAGCTGCTGAAAGAGTTGAAGATAAGGGCGTTTTGAGGAAAGAAAAGGATATAAATGTGGCATTATGATATCTACTTAGAGAAAGCTTCCTACTTTAGAAAATAACTCCTAGCGAGAAACTTAGTACATTGCGGTGCCGGTTAATGAAGATACCTTTTTCTTGGGATATTATTCCATTTGTGTCTTTTTCATAAATGATTGATTTGGAGATATTGGTGAGTCCGATTTCATACCGGAAATCAAAGAATATATTAGCAATATTTACTCCTAATCCGATAACAGAACTTATATTAATGGGGTGTAATTCTTCTTTTATACCAGAATATCCAAATCCTTCAAACTCTTCGGAAGTCTTATGTTTCCATACATATTCCAGTTTGGGACCGATAAAAAGTGCCATGCCGTAAGGCCTGCTTTTTACAAAACTATAACCATATAATATAGGTAGCTCCAAAGAGTGAATCGTGCTGTTCAGTTTAGCAAGCTCGGGAAGGGTGTTTTCTTTATTTTGATTTTTATTGAAAGCTATTTCACCTTTATAAATATTATACATAATTTCGGGTTGGATGAAATGCCTTTTCATGTGCACCCGAAAAAACATGGCGGCAAAATAGCCTACTTTATAATTATTTTGCACATCTTCCATTCGTTCTCCATCTAGTTCTAACCGACTGGTAAAATACATGGAAGAGTTGAAGCCTCCTTTTATTCCCACATTGATCTTAGGTTCCTCTTTCAGACCATTCTTTATTCCTTGTGCTGTAACGAACAGGGCAGGAAGTAATAAAGCGATTAATAAAGGAGTTTCTTCATGAGATATTTTTAGGATTTTCCTTGGTCTGTGAATCTGTTCTTTTCTACAGACCAGCCAAACTTCCCGATTTTCGGTCCTAGTTCAAAATATCCGCCATGAACATAGACTAACGGGTTGGCTTCGGATAATTCGAATTTTCCTGTTTCCGCATTCAGGTATTTATCGTCGGCTTTTACATTTACCACATCGGCTATGAACATATCATGAGATCCTAGTGAGATGATTTCCTTTACTCTGCATTCTATACAGAGTGGGGATTCTTCGATGATGGGAGCACTGACTATTTTTGCTTTTCCCGGGGTCAGCTTCATTTCTTCAAATTTATTATAATCTTTGCCCGAACGCACTCCGCACCAGTCGGTAGCGAACGCCATGCTTTTGGTAGTAAGGTTGATGACGAATTCCATATTCCGTTTCAGAATGGGATAGGAATGGCGTTCCGGACGCACGGATATATAACACATGGCGGGGTTGGTACAAATAGTACCTGCCCATGCCACTGTGATAATGTTATATTCTTCTTCCGTACTTCCGCAACTTACCAGTAGGGCCGGAAGAGGGTAAATCATAGTTCCCGGTTTCCAGTCTTGTTTCATATTCATTACAGTAGTTTGATACCTTCTTTACTTTGTTCCTTTTCGCAGTAATGACATTTCAAGATTCCATGTTCTTTGTCAATTACATGAAACAGGGTGGTCATTGGCTCATTGTTGGTGATACATTTGGGATTGGCGCATTTTACGATGCCACGTAATTCCTCAGGCATCAGGACTTGTTTCTTCTCTACCACCTCATAGTCACGGATAATGTTCAGTTTTACATTCGGGGCTACTACAGAAAGGCGGCTTATTTCCTCATCAGTAAAAAAGCGGTCGGCCACTTTTATAATTCCTTTTTTGCCTAATTTTTTGCTCTCGAAGTTGTTTCCGATGGTTATGTTAGAGTCAGAATCCTGCAAGCCCAATAGGGCGACTACAGTAAACAATTTATCGGAAGGTATATGGTCTATAACAGTGCCGTTTTTCAAAGCGGCTACCTGCAATGCTTGTTTATTATCGCTCATCTTCATTTTTGTTTTTACTTTTTTGCATCTTCTATAACATCATTCAAGGTTATGCCCAATACATCACAAAGGATGGCCTGGCGCGCATAAAGTCCGTTTTGTGCCTGTTGGAAATAGTAAGCTTTCGGATTCTCATCCACATCGTAAGCTATTTCGTTGACGCGGGGCAGAGGGTGCAGGATACGCAGATTGGGGCGGGTATGCTCCAGCATCTTATTCCTTAATATATATACATCTTTCACACGTTCATATTCCATCAGGTCGGTGAAACGTTCGCGTTGTACACGGGTCATGTAAAGAATGTCGGCGTCAGCAATGGTTTCTTCGTTAAAGTCTGTGTACTCTTTGTATTTAATATGGTGCTCCTTGCAGTAGATTTTATATTCTTCAGGCATTTTCAACTCTTCCGGAGCGATGAAATGGAAAGTGGGGTTGAAATGACGCATAGCCATCAGCAAAGAATGAACAGTTCGTCCGTATTTCAAGTCGCCTACTAGATAGATGTTTAAATTTTCAAGCGTTCCCTGTGTTTTGTATATGGAGTAGAGGTCTAGCATGGTTTGTGACGGATGTTGGTTGGCTCCGTCTCCGGCATTGACAATGGGCACCGGGGCGACTTCGCTGGCATATCTTGCGGCACCTTCCAGAAAATGGCGCATTACGATGATGTCGGCGTAATTGCTTACCATCATGATGGTATCTTTCAATGTTTCTCCTTTTGAAGAACTGGTTACTTTGGGATCGGTAAATCCGATAACGCGGGCTCCCAGTCTGTTTGCAGCGGTTTCAAAACTGAGTCGTGTACGGGTGGAGGGCTCAAAGAAAAGGGTGGCAACAACTTTGCCGTCCAAGATTTTACGGTTAGGCTTCTTTTCAAACTCTTTTGCCATCTCCAAAAGGTAGAGGATTTTCTCTTTCGAGTGTTCGGCAATAGTAACTAAACTTCTATTTTCCATATTGGCTTGTATTTATAATTACAATTTATACGGAGTGTAAAGGTATGAAAAAAAAAGTAAATGAGCGAAGAATTAAAAGATATTTCGTTGAACTTTGTTAGAAACACATTCTATCTCAAAGTTTTTCCTTACTTTTGTACCGTTAATTACTAGAAAATGTCATGAGGAAGAAATTTATATACGTGCTTTGGGCTCTTGTAGTCGGCGTACTGTTAGTTATAGCGCTTATATTCACCGCAATAGCGAAAGGATGGATTGGATATGTACCGCCTATTGAGGAATTGGAAAATCCGAATTTAAAGTTTGCAACCGAGATTATATCCGATGACGGCAAGATGCTGGGTACTTGGTCACTTAGTAAGGAGAATCGTGTTTTTGTAGGTTATGACCAGCTTTCATCGAATCTGATTCGTGCGCTGATTGCTACCGAAGATGAACGTTTTGCAGAACATTCCGGCATTGATGCCCGTGCGTTTGTCCGTGCTTTGGTGAAACGGGGAGTGATGATGCAGAAGAATGCCGGTGGGGGTAGTACCATAACCCAGCAGTTGGCAAAACAATTCTATTCACCTACGGCAGATAATGTGATGGAACGTCTGTTGCAGAAGCCCATTGAATGGGTAATAGCTGTTCAGTTGGAACGCTATTATACAAAGGAAGAGATTCTGACTATGTATCTTAATAAGTTCGATTTCTTGAATAATGCAGTGGGTATCAAAACAGCTGCCAATACTTACTTCTCGAAAGAACCGAAAGATTTGAGCATTGAGGAAGCGGCTACTTTGGTTGGTATGTGTAAGAATCCGTCTCTTTATAATCCGAAACGTTTTAATGAACGTTCACGTGGACGGCGTAATGTGGTGCTTGGCCAGATGCGGAAGGCGGGATACCTGACTGATGCGGAAACTGATTCATTAAAGGCGTTGCCTCTCGTCTTAAAATATCGTCGTGTGGATCATAAAGAAGGTTTGGCAACTTACTTCCGTGAATATCTGCGTGGAGTAATGACAGCCAAGGAGCCGAAGAAAAGTGATTATCGCGGATGGCAGATGCAGAAATATTATGAAGATTCATTGGCATGGAAAACGAATCCGCTTTTCGGCTGGTGTGCTAAAAACAAGAAGAAAGACGGTACCAACTACAATATTTATACAGACGGTCTTAAGATCTATACCACTATTGATTCACGTATGCAGAAATATGCGGAAGAGGCTGTTTATGAACATGTGGCGCAATACTTGCAACCTCGTTTCTTCAAGGAAAAACGGAAAAAGAAAACAGCTCCGTTTACTAATCAGTTGACAGAGGAGGAGGTGAATACCATCATGACCAGGGCTATGAAACAGACTGATCGTTATCGTATTATGAAAGAAGCCGGATGCTCGGAAGCGGAAATAAAGAAAGCGTTTAATACTAAATACGAAATGTCTGTATTTTCTTACGAGGGAGAGAAGGATACCATTATGACTCCGATGGATTCTTTGAAATATTATAAATTCTTCCTTAGGGCGGGATTTATGTCTATGGATCCCTTGACAGGTCATGTGAAGGCGTATGTGGGTGGTCCTAACTATAATTATTTCCAATATGATATGGCGATGGTGGGGCGTCGCCAAGTAGGTTCTACTATTAAACCTTATGTGTATACTTTGGCTATGGAGAACGGTTTCTCTCCCTGTGATCAGGTGCGTCACGTAGAGCAGACATTGATAGATGAGAACGGGCGTCCATGGTCACCACGTAATGCCAGCAAAAAGCGTTATGGAGAAATGGTAACTATCAAATGGGGATTGGCTAATTCGGATAATTGGGTAACGGCTTATTTGATGGGGAAACTTAATCCTTATCAGTTGGTTCGTCTGATTCATTCATTCGGTGTGCAGAACAAACAGATAGACCCCGTAGTATCACTCTGTCTGGGACCTTGTGAAATTTCTGTAGGGGAGATGGTCAGCGCTTATTCAGCATTCGCAAACCGAGGTATCCGTACAGCACCAGTATTTGTAACCCGTATTGAGGATAATGAAGGTAATGTATTAGCGAATTTCACTCCGCAAATGGATGAGGTGATTAGTGAGACCAGTGCTTACAAAATGCTGGTTATGTTGCGTGCGGTCGTTAATGAGGGTACCGGTGGACGTGTACGCCGTCTGTATGGCATTACTGCTGATATGGGGGGAAGACAGGTACAACCAACCGTAACTCTGACGGTTGGTTTATGGGATTCACTCCCTCATTGGTGTCCGGTGTATGGGTAGGCGGTGAAGAACGTGATATTCATTTTGATACGATGGTAGACGGGCAGGGGGCTGCTATGGCGCTTCCTATTTGGGGACTTTATATGCAGAAAGTCTATAAAGACAAGAGCTTGGGATATTCTCAGGATGAGAAATTCAATATTCCTGATGACTTTGACCCTTGCAAAGATACCTTAATAGATGAAACTTCGGTAGAAGAAACCGGAGGTTTGGATAATATATTTGAATAATTGAAAGATTTATCTAATAAAAAAGTCTGTTTTGCTTTTTCCCTTGACAAACAGACATTTTTTTATTGATATACCTTTTATAAAAGGTGCTTTCTCTACTTGGTGTTGTGGAAAATAATTTATGTAAAAATAGTGAAAACCCTTGCTGTTTCGTAAGAAAATACTATATTTACAAAAAGAAAATCTTTACCTTATGAAGATAGGAGGTAATTATGGATAGAGATGTAACTCTGTATCAGATAACTAATGTTATGGCCGAGAGAGTTTTCCAAAAAATAGATAACTTCAATAAAGGCCGTAGAGAAGATGCGGGATATTATGCAATCAGTGTTTCTACCCCTTACCGATCATATTATGCATTATGGCGTATATTTCCGGACAATATTTATTCCCCTTTGTTTATTCAATCGCTGGCTGTCACTTTTAATGATGCGGCAGAACGTGCTTTTCAGTATTTGCAGAACTGTAACGTCCTGCTGAAAGTAAAAGACAATACTTTTTTTGAACCTTATTATGGAATATCCGAGGATATAGTCGCATTTGGAAAATATCGTGGAAAAAGATTAGCGGAGGTTTATTACATTGATCCTAACTATGTACTTTGGCTGGCACACAAATTTGAGGCCCGAAATCCTAGGGATAAGAAGCTGGCAATGTTAGCGAAGGCTTTTGCTACTGTGCATTATGAAACGGTTATCAGAAAACATCATTTGCCGGCTGGCAGTCGTTTTATCGGTCAGCCGGGAGAAAAACTATCCGACTTGCGTTTAGAAGTCTTAGGGATAAGGTTACAACTGGACATATACAAAACAACCGGATATTATGTGGACCAGAGTGTGCTTGCCGCTGATGCTGATGGCAACCGTTATACTTTTATTATAAAGGCGGCGGCTTCCAGTATGTCACCGGATATGTTGAGCTGTTATACAAAAAAAAGTCAATGTCCATGAAAGTTTGTATTTAAAATCGGCTAAAGTTCTTTCTCATTATGAGAACAAAGGAATAAAATATACTCGCATAGGATATTTGAAGTTCAAATAGAGACCGGGCGAGGTGGGAAAAGTACTTGTCTTCATTCATGAAGATAAGGGCAGGTGGCAAGATATTATATGTTTTTATTCTATTAAGTTGGGAAAAACTTTTAGTGTTCTGAATTTTCTTGGTGACATGCCGGTTATTCGTTTAAAGAAACGGGTGAATGAGGACGGAGTAGAAAAATTCAGTTTATAGCAAATCTCCTGAATGGTAAGGTTGGAAGAAATCAGTAGGGCTTTTGCTTCAATAATTACATAATTGTCAATCCAGTTTCCTGCCAGTTCTCCGCTAACATCCCGGATTATGGAAGATAAATACTTAGGGGTTAGACAAAGCTTCTCAGCATAAAAAGAAATGTCTCTTTCTTTATAATGATGGGTTTCTACCAGTTTTAAAAACTGTTTGAATATGTCTTCTTTATGCGGCAGTTTTTTCTTTTTTATTTCCAGATGCTTTAGTAGGAGCTGGCATACTTCGTAGAAAGTAGCTTGTATCAGATATTGTATGGTAAAATCACGAAACAGATTATTTTCTTCACTGATTTTTTTGTAAAGCAATACATGATATGTTTTCAATAAATCTGTTTCCGCGATATTCAAATTGACACATGGATGATTTTTTAGAGGAATTAAAAGAGACATCATTTTATAAAAATTATCTCGGGTATCAAAATATTTATTAGATATCATGATGAGATGTGCTTTGTAATCCTCGCTTATTTCATTATATTTAATTATTTGATTAGGCACCATCATTAGTAATGTATTCTCTTTAGTAGAATAGTTGATGGAGTCTATTTCTATTTCAGAAGTTCCGGAAAGGCACAGTATAAATGAAGTATAGGTCGTTTTATATGAATTGTTGTGAAAGAAAGGATGGGCAAGAGTCTTGCGGGTAAGATCTTTTCCCGTATTATTATAAATAATGAAATCATCGGAAAAATAATCTGCGTTAATGAAAAAGCCGGTATTCCAGATGTCTATGTCGGTATGTCCTTTTATCATTCTTGATGTTATTTAAAGTAAAAGAATAAATTTAATTGGAATGAAACAACACCATTCGACTATTTGCTAATAATAAGCGACATTCAGAAAATTATTAGTTCTGTGTTATGGTTGTAAAAAAGCCTTCCCTCATGGCGAGAGAAGGCTTTTTATTATCCGTTAACCTTTTTGTAATCGGCCAGGAACTTTTCTAATCCTATATCTGTCAATGGATGGTTGAGAAGGCCTTTAATGGCGGATAACGGGCAGGTTACTACATCTGCTCCCACTTCCGCACATTGTAATATATGTAAGGTGTTTCGGATGGAGGCGGCAAGAACTTGTGTCTTGTAGTCATAAGTTTGGTACAATTCTACAATTTGTGCAACCAGTCCTACACCGTCATTGCAAATATCATCCAGTCTGCCGACAAACGGAGATACATAGGTAGCCCCCGCCTTTGCCGCAAGTAATGCCTGTCCGGCAGAGAAAACCAGTGTACAATTGGTACGGATTCCTTTATTACTGAAATATTTGATAGCTTTGATGCCGTCCTCAATACAAGGAACTTTTACTACAATGTGTGGATTAAGGGCTGCCAGTTCTTCACCCTCTTTGATCATTCCTTCGTAATTGGTGGCAATGACTTCGGCGCTGACATCTCCATCCACAATATTACATATCTCGATGTAATGCTTATGTTGGTTCTCAACTCCCTTAATACCTTCTTTAGCCATTAAAGAGGGATTAGTAGTTACACCGTCCAGTACGCCCAATGCGTTTGCTTCGCGAATTTGTTCCAGATTAGCTGTGTCAATAAAGAATTTCATAACTTTTTCTTTTAGATAATTAAAATCAGGTTAGCAATAGGCTGCTAAGCTACTGATATTAACAATGATAAACAAGCAAATGTTCCGATTTATCTGTTATGAGTTCTTTTTATAACTGAATACGGCCCAACCGTTCAACATGATAGCCATAAAAAGCAAGGCAATAAATTGCATGATCAAGTCATCGAATCCGCTTCCTTTCAAATAGACCATACGTGTCACTTGTATAAAATATTTCAAGGGATTGGCTATGGTGATGGCTTGAGCCCACTCAGGCATACTGTTGATGGGGGTGAATAATCCGCTCATCAGCATGATGATAATCACAAAGAAAAACATGACAAACATGGCCTGCTGCATGGTTCGGGAATAGTTGGAAACTACCAGTCCCATACCCGAAATGACGATAATGAACAGCAATGCGAAGAAATAAAGCAGCCATAAATGACCGGCCGGAACCAGACCATAGACTAACCATGCCAGAATGATACTGATTGTGAGGATCAGCATGCCAGCTACCCAGTAAGGAATCAGCTTGGCCAGAATGAAAGTGAACTTGCTTACAGGAGTCACATTGATTTGTTCGATGGTTCCGAATTCTTTTTCACTCACAATATTAAGAGCAGGCAGAAAGCCGCATAACATCATCAACAATTGCGCCATCAGTGCCGGAACCATAAATACCTTATAATCCAGATAGGGGTTGAAACGTCCTTGGGTATCTATTTTTATCACTGGGGAGGGAGAAATAGAGCCGGAATGGGAAATCCGGATTTCAGTGGCATAGGCATTCATTATATTACTGAGGTAGGAACTTCCCAACGTTCCTTTCGTTCCGTTTACGGTGTTGGCTGAAACCAGTACTTTTGCTACACCGGTTTTCAGCAAATCGCGTTCAAAGTGTGGCGGGATTTCCAAAATGAGGTCGGCATCTCCTTTTTCAATGCATTGCATTGCTTCCTGATAGTTGTTTGATACATCTATCAGATGAAAATATTCGGAAGCTCCCACTTTCTGTACTAATCGGGTAGAATAGGGGCTGCGGTCATTATCCACTATGCTGAGATTCATATTTTTGATTTCGAAGTTTGCGGCCCAAGGCAACACCAGCAGGATAATACAGGGAAATACGAGCAGCATCCGCGGAAGCATCGGGTTGCGCAGTAACTGCTTGAATTCTTTTTCTAATAAATACTTTATCATATCTTCCGGAACTTATTCTAATCGTTTGTTAAACTTTTTTAGGCTGATGATTAAAAGGACAACAGCCATCAGCATAAGTATACCCATTTCTCTCTGTGCATAACTGATACCCAATCCTTCAATCATGATTTTCTTGATTCCGACAATATACCATCTGGCAGGGATGACATTTGAAATCAGCTGTAAAGGAAGAGGCATATTCTCGATGGGGAATATCATGCCGGAAAGTAGAACGGTAGGCATCATCAGTACCATTCCCGAAAACAGCATGGCTTCCACTTGGGTACGGGCGATAGTGGAAACCAATAATCCCAACAGCAGAGATACTACGATGAAGATCCATGAGAGCAAAGCCAACGAAAAAAGACTGCCTGCTACCGGAACATGTAATACATAAACAGACAGCAACAGAATTGTAACCAGATTGACGCATGACAGCACAAAGTAAGGTACCATTTTGGCTATAATCATCCATAGCGGACGTACGGGAGATACCAGCAATACTTCCATCGTACCGGTTTCTTTTTCGCGGACAATAGAGATGGAAGTCATCATGGCGCATATCAACATTAAAATCAATCCCATTACTCCCGGCACAAAATTGTAGGCACTTTGCATACCCGGATTGTACAATAACTTTATTTGGGGGATAATCTGTATGGGTGATTGTTGTTGCATGATCCGGCTTTGCTGATAATCTGCAATAATATTGGATGCGTAAGAGGTCAGTATGGTAGCATTGTTGGGATCGGTGGCATCGGCTATCAGTTGTACTCGGGCTTTACCGGTATGCCGCAGATTGTTATCGAAACCAGCCTCAAACACAATGATCAGGTCCGAACTGCTTTTCCGGAGTGTTTCCTCTATCTCGTTGTTGTCATACAGTATCTTGTTGACATTGAAATAGTCACTGGCATCCAGTTTGTCGATGATTTGCCGGGTGGATACATCTTTTGAGAAATCCAGCACAGCTACTTTTACATTCTTTACTTCGGTGGTGATGGCAAAACCGAAAAGAATAATTTGTACGACAGGCATACCTAATAATATCAGCATCGTCCGGAGGTCCCGGAAAATGTGATAGAATTCTTTTCGCACAAATGATATAAATTGTTTCATTCTCTTTTTCTTTATCTCTTTTTCAACTTCTTACGGCCTTGCGTGCCAATTGTCTGAATACTTCATCCATGTCTTGGGCATGGAACCGTTCTTTTAACCGTTGTGGGGTGTCCAGCGCCTCGATTTTTCCATCCACCATCATTGAAATCCGGTTACAGTATTCCGCTTCATCCATATAGTGGGTGGTAACGAAGACGGTGATTCCCCGTTCTGCCGCCTGATAAATCAATTCCCAGAACTGCCGGCGTGTGGCAGGGTCTACCCCTCCTGTCGGTTCATCCAGAAAAACGATCTTCGGCTCATGGAAAATAGCTACCGAGAAAGCCAGCTTTTGTTTCCATCCCAGGGGAAGTGACCGGACCAATGTGTTTTTCTCATTCAAGAGCCCTAATTGTTCCAGCACCTTGTCTGTTTTTTCAGCGATCTCCTTGTCGCTCATTCCATAAATCCCTGCATATAGCCGGATGTTCTCCCATACCTTTTAAATCTTCATACAGTGAGAACTTCTGGCTCATATATCCGATCTTCCTTTTTAACCTGCTCGTATTGCGTGGCTATGTCAAAGCCCGCTACTGTACCTTTTCCCCCGGTAGGTTGTGATAAACCGCATAACATGCGCATGGCTGTTGTTTTTTCCAGCGCCATTAGCACCTAGGAAACCAAAAATCTCTCCCTGTCTCACTTTGAATGAGATATGGTCCACTGCCGTGAAATTGCCGAATTGTTTGGTCAAGCCTTCTACTTCTATGGCGTATCGCCCGGTGACTTGCGGCTCATTAAAAAGACAGCCCTTCAGGAGAAAGGATCGAACTGAACTGTTGAAGAATACGGTCCGGAGTGTCAATGCCTTGAATCTTTCCTTCACGGATAAATGCAATACGGTCACAGCATTTCATCTCGTTCAGGTAAGGCGTTGCCGCAATGATGGTAAGACCTTCTTGTTTCAATTTCAGCAGCATGTCCCAGAACTCCTTTCTGGATACAGGGTCCACACCGGTGGTAGGTTCGTCCAAGAACAGTATGGAAGGCCTGTGAATCAATGCGCAACTCAGAGCCAGCTTTTGTTTCATGCCGCCGGATAGTTTTCCGGCACGCCGGTGTTTGAAAGGTTCTATTTGTTGGTAGATATCCTTTACCAATGCGTAGTTCTCCCGGATAGTGGT
>ENA-OQBL01000447-OQBL01000447.1-human-gut-metagenome-genome-assembly--contig:-NODE-447-length-21931-cov-3.291002_pt1 | contig 21931 bp, 25 predicted proteins | sample MGYA00242747_ERZ504553 | MGnify/ENA primary metagenome ERZ504553 (study PRJEB26092, sample SAMD00036240) | human gut metagenome | host: Homo sapiens | study: EMG produced TPA metagenomics assembly of...
GAGGCTCAAAAATACGGTGACGTTGTTGCCGCAGCTTCATCTGCAGACAAAACATTTACATACATTCCAAAGACTAGCCTGAAGATTTCCGTGAGGATGCAGACTATGTATATATTTGTATGAACAATACTATTTACGGTACTGTTTACAAAGAGCTTCCTCCTGTAGGCGACAAGGTGCTTATTGCAGACGTATCTTCATGTGCACTTTCTGAGCCGCTTGACATCAGCAAGTTCGGTATGGTTTATTTCGGCGCTCAAAAGAACGTTGCTCCGGCAGGTCTTGTTGTTGCAATAATTCGTGAGGACCTTTTAGGAAACGCAAGGGATATCACCCCTGTTATGATGAACTACAAAATTCAGGCTGACGCAGATTCACTTTATAATACCCCACCTTGTTGGACTATTTATATTTGCAAGCTTGTTCTTGAATGGATTAAAAACGATATCGGCGGTCTTGAAAAGATGAAAGAAAGAAACGAAAAGAAAGCCGCTATTCTTTACAATTTCCTTGACAATTCTAAATTATTCAAAGGCACTGTTGTTGCCGAGGACCGTTCGCTTATGAATGTACCTTTTGTTATCGGCGACGACGAGCTTGAAAAGAAATTTATTTCAGAAGCTGAGCAAAACGGATTTGTAAACCTTAAGGGCCACAGAACAGTCGGCGGTATGAGAGCTTCTATCTATAACGCAATGCCTATTGAAGGTGTTGAAAAGCTTGTTGAATTTATGGCTAAATTTGAGGAGGAAAACAAATAATGTTTACTGTTAAAACTCTCAATAAAATATCAAATGTAGGTTTATCAAAATTCGACGAGGCTAAATACACAATTGACGATAGTGCGCAGTCACCTGACGCAATTATGGTAAGAAGTGCGGCTATGTACGATATGGAAATGCCGTCATCACTTCTCGCAATCGCAAGAGCAGGCGCAGGCGTAAACAACATTCCTATTCCAAAATGCACAGACCTCGGCATTGCAGTATTTAACACTCCGGGTGCTAATGCAAACGCCGTTAAGGAGCTTGTAATTTGCGGTTTACTCCTTTCAAGCCGTAAGGTAACTAAAGCTATTGATTGGTGCAAAACCATTAAAGACGAGGGCGACAACGTAGGCAAAACAGTCGAAAAGGGCAAGAGCGCATTTGCAGGTCCTGAAATCAAGGGTAAAACGCTTGCAGTAATCGGCCTTGGAGCTATCGGTCGCCTTGTTGCCGAAGCCGCAGTTGACCTTGGTATGAATGTTATCGGTTATGACCCATTCTTGCCGGCAGGTACTGCTCTTAAAGCAGGGATAACAGTCAACAACAATCTTAACGAAATTTTCCCTGTCGCTGATTATATCACCCTTCATGTACCGCTTACAGACGATACAAGAAAAATGATTTGCACAGAGTCTATCGATAAAATGAAAAACACAGTCAGGGTTCTCAACTTTGCACGTGGTGACCTTGCTGATTCGCAGGCAATAGTTGACGCTCTTGAAGAAGGAAAAATGGCGGCGTATGTTACAGATTTCCCATCAGCTGATATTATCGGCATTGACGGAGTTATCGCAATGCCTCACCTTGGTGCAAGCACTCCTGAAAGCGAAGAAAACTGTGCTTCAATGGGTGCTGATGAGCTTATTGATTACCTTGAAAACGGAAACATTAAAAATTCAGTAAACCTCCCTGCTGTTTCAATGGCAAAATCGGGTGTTTCAAGAATTACCGTTATTCATAAGAATCAACCGAATATGATTGCGACAATTACAGATACAATCAGCCGTGACGGAATTAATATTGCGTCATTTGAGGATAAAAACAGAGGCGAAACTGCTTACTCAATTATTGATGTTGACGAAACCCCTGCTCAAAAGGTGCTTGACGATATAACAGCAATTAACGGTGTAATCAAAGTTAGGTCTATTTACTAAAACATATTTAATAACAGCATAGCAAAACGGGCAGTTCATAATGAACTGCCCGTTTTTTATTAAATTCGTTAAATTATTTCACCGAAAATCTAAATTCCGTTGTTGTCTTAAATTCCTCGTTCGGCTCAACATACTTAAACGGGAAATTGGAATGATTAACAGAATCAGGATAGAACTGAGTTTCAAGTGCAACGCCACGGCGGAAAGTCACTTTGGAATTGCCCTTTCCCGGATTGCCGTCCTTTGCAAGCCAACCGCCGCAATAAACCTGAATTCCGACAAGGTCGGTATAAACCTGCATCTGCCTGCCCGATGCTTCATCATAAAGCACAGCCGCCTGCGTAAGTTCGCCGAGATTTTTTATCATAAAGGCAGTAGTTATTATCATAGCCTATGCCCTCAATAATTGCCCTGAAAGGCTCATCAATTTTATCGCCGATTTTATGCAAGGTTCTGAAATCCATCATAGTGTCCTCAACCAAACCAAGCTCGCCGGTGGGAAGCTGGGTATCGTCTGTTTCGGTAAATTTATCGGCATTAACCTGCAAATATTCGTCTTCAACAGTTTTTGAACTGTCTGCTGAAAGATTGAAATATGCGTGATTTGTCGGATTTGCAACCGTCTTTTTATCAGATAAAACAAAATATTCGATTTTGAGAGTATTGCTGTCGTCGAATGTATATTTAACGTTCATTGTGAAATTGCCGGGAAATCCGTCCTGCATATCGGGTGAGAAGAAAGAAAATACAACAAAATCGTTGCCTGTTTCCTTAACCTCCCAAATATTAAAACTGAAACGACCACCGCCGTGAAGAGTCCAAGTGCCTTGATTTTTAGGAGTGTTATACTCCACACCGTCCATAGAAAACTTTGCGTCACGTATTCTGTTAGCATATCTGCCGACTACAAGACCCTGATATCCGAGGTCGGGATTAAGATAATTATTAACATCGTCAAAGCCCAAAACAACATTCGCCGAGCTTGCCGTTTCTGTCAGGTACATTAATAGAATGAATACCTGCGCCGAGAGTCATAAGCTCAACAAATGCGCCGTTTTATTAGTGATTTTATAAATATCAACATCGCCCTTGCCGTCAAGCTTTCCAAAAAATCCTTTTTTTCAATACTCATAAATTTTTACCTCTCTTTTACTTTCTCTTATCCTTTATATAAAGACCTTAAAAGCGCAATTTCTTTAGCATAGCCGTCAATATCATTCGGCGTTTCAAGATAAAACGGAAGGTTTTTAAGGCTTGGATGATTAATAATTCTTTCCATAGCATCCTTGCCGATATAGCCCTCGCCGATTTTCTCGTGCCTGTCCTTATGGGCGCCAAGCGGATTTTTAGAATCATTGAGATGTATTGCCTTGAGCCTGTCAAGACCGATTACCTTATCAAATTCCTCCAAAACGCCGTCAAGATTTATTAACTACGTCATAGCCGGCATCATTTAACATGGCACGTATCAAGGCAAACGCCGACTTTATCATCAAGCTCCACCTTATCAATAATTGCACGAAGTTCCTCAAAGCTTCTGCCAATCTCCGTTCCCTTGCCTGCCATGGTTTCAAGCAAAACAGTGGTAGTCATTTCAGGGAAAAGCACCTTATTAAGTGCCTCGGCTATAAGGTCAATTCCGACCTCTGCACCCTGACCCGTATGAGAACCCGGATGGAAATTATAAAGCTGATGAGGAGTATATTCCATTCTTTTTAAATCATCTAAAAATGTGTTTCTTGCAAACTCCCTTGTCTCAGGCTTAGCCGAGCAAAGATTAAGCGTATAAGGCGCATGAGCCAAAATTACGGGAAAATCATTTTCTTCCATAAGCTTTAAAAACTCATTCACGTCATTTTCGTCAATAGCCTTTGCACTTCCACCCCTCGGATTACGTGTAAAAAACTGAAAAGTGTTAGCGCCTATTTCCACGGCTTGCTTAAGCATCGCCGTATATCCCTTAGAAGCACTCAAATGTGCACCGATAGTCAACATAAGATTACCTACTTTTTATTATTTTCTTTCTTAATATTTTCTTCAGCCTTGCCGGACATAATATATTCAAGCAAATCGGCAACGCAGCCCTTGTTGCAATGGCAAGCCTCAAGTTTACAAATATTGTGTATAGGTGCGGGAGCTTGACCTGCACAGGCGGGAAGCCCGACTGTTTTGAGCATATCCCAGTCATTATAATAATCCCCGATTGCCGCAACATGATTTTTATCTATGCCGAGCATATCTGCAAGTTTCATAATACCAACACCCTTATGAGTGCCTTTTTGAAGCATTTCAATCGTGCAAACAGATGAGGACATAAAGTTAGCGTCGGGGTTTTCGTTTTTGTCAATAAATTTTTGAAGCGACTTAATTGTAAATGGATTGGACCAAAAAATAACCTTCATCCAGCCGTCTTTCGGTACATCGTCAATAGATTTAACCACTTCAAAAATGAGCCTTGTCAAAATGCATTGTTGCACTTGCAAAAAGTCCGTTTTTTAACAATATAAACATAATCGTCAAAATAAATTCCTATATCAACGCTTTTAAAAAACCTTGTTATATTCTTTTTCAACAAGCTTTACAAAGTCACGTCCTTTTTCTCCGATTGTGCTTCGCCAAAGCATTTTCTTTTCCTTATAATCATAAAGCCCTGCACCGTTTAAAACAACGGCAGGCTGATTAGGCGTTATTCTGTTATAATTTCTTTCAAGGCTTGACTGAAGCCTACCTGAAGCAAGAGTGAAATTGCCGCCTAAATCGGTGAATTTTTTCAATTGCATCATAATTTCTTTTTGGCAGCTTGCGGATTTTATTATTAAGCGTACCGTCGATATCCGATACAACAAGCCAATTTTCAAAAGTTTTTTCCATCCTAAATCCTCACGGTGTTATTGTTTTCTTTCAAGCTCTGCCAAAAAAGTCAGTAAAATAATCAGGCAAAGGTGAAGTAAAGTGCAAATATTCATTCGTTCTCGGATGAACAAAGCCAATCTCGCCTGCGTGAAGGCATTGACCTGAAAGCTTGGTGATAACCTTTTTAGGACCGTAAACGCTGTCGCCTGCAAGCGGATGACCGAGATAAGCCATATGAACTCTTATTTGATGAGTTCTTCCCGTTTCGAGTATGCACTTTATATGAGTAAAATTTCCGAAACGCTTCAAAACTTCATAATGAGTGATTGCGTTTCTTGAATTTTTGTAAACTACAGCCATACGCTTTCTATCCTTAGGACTTCTGCCGATAGGCTCGTTTACCGTTCCCTTATCCTCTTTAATATTTCCGTATACAACTGCCTGATATGCACGATAAAAGGAATGTTCTTTAATCTGTTCGGCAAGATGCAAATGGGAAAAATCGTTTTTTGCTACTATTAAAAGCCCAGACGTATCCTTATCAATTCTATGAACTATTCCGGGACGTATTACACCGTTAATACCGCTTAAGCTGTTGCCGCAATGATATAAAAGTGCATTAACAAGCGTGCCTTCATAATTACCGGGAGCAGGGTGAACAACCATTCCCTTAGGCTTATTAACAACTAAAAGGTCTCCGTCCTCATACACTATATCAAGCGGTATATTTTCAGCCTTTGTTTCAAGCACACGAGGCTTTGGCACATTCACGCTGATTTCATCGCCCGCCTTGCATTTATAGCTTTTTTGAGCGATTTTGTCAAACACGAACACATTGCCGTTTTCGATAAGCTTTGATATCATACTTCTTGTTAAAAATCGATATTTTCAGCCAAAAACTTATCTATCCTGACACCTGAAAATTCATTTGAAACAGATAAATCAATTTTTTGGCTCATCCTTGTTCTCCTTTTTAAATATATCAAAAACAAGGTAAGCCATAAGACTTATCGTTCCCAATGTTACTGCGCAATCCGCTATATTAAACACTGCAAAATTAACAAAGGTCGGATTAATAAAATCAATTACGTAGCCAAGATAAATTCTGTCTATCAAATTGCCTATTGCACCCGACACTATAACTCCGAGTGACCAAAAAAGCCAAAGGTTGTTTTGCCCCTTGCCCTTATACATATATAATATGCAAAACAGAAGAACAACAGCGGTCAGTGCTACAAAAAACCAACGTCCCCCGTCAAACATAGAAAAAGCAACTCCTGTATTTTGAGCATAAACGAACTCGACTACACCTTTAATAAACGGCTTTGCGCCTTTACCGTAAAGACAGGCTTTTGCAAAATATTTAGTTATTTGATCAATGGCAACAATTATCACAATCATAACCGTACACCATACTTTTTTTATTTTTTAACTTCACAAAACCTCTCCGTTTTATAGCAAATCAGGCACACATCAATTTTTGGTGTGTGCCTATTAAAAAATATTTATAATGAAAGTTCCTTCATTACTTGCGAACAATGAGCGCAAAGAGTTGGATGATTTGCATCCTGACCTACTGTATATGAGAACTTCCAGCAACGTTCGCACTTTTCACCGTCAGCCTTAGAAACTGTTATGCTCAAGCCCTCAACATCGCCTTTAACCTCACCCTCGCCTTTTTCAACGCTTACGCCGGAGGTAATAAAGATTTCAGGAAGCTGAGCTTCAACACTCTTCAAGAAGTCATAAAGCTCACCATCTGCATAAAGAGAAACCTTTGCCTCAAGCGGCTTGCCGATAATCTTTTCGTTTCTTGCAAGTTCAAGCGCCTTTTGAACGTCAAATCTTACTGCATGAATTCTGTCCCACTTAGCAATGAAATCACTGTCTGCCTCTATAAAATCAGGCTGAGGAATTTCATTAAAGAGCGGCGATTCACCGTTTCTGCTCTTATCATGAGGCATTGACTGCCAAATTTCATCAGCAGTAAATGCAAGAATCGGAGTAAGAACAAGAGTAAGAGCATCAAGCACCTTATAAAGAACTGTTTGAGCTGCACGTCTTGTCTTGCTCTGCGGAGCAGATGTATAAAGTCTGTCTTTAAGAACATCAAAGTAGAAGTTACTCATTTCAACTACGCAGAAATTATGGAGCGAATGAGCTGCTGTATGATAATCATAAACCTCAAATGCATCTCTTGCAATCTTAATAACCTCGTCAAGCTTCATAAGAGCATACTTATCAAGCTCCTCAAGCTCATCATTTGAAACCATATCTTTATCCGGGTCAAAATCATAGAGGTTTGAAAGGCAATATCTTGCCGTATTACGAAGCTTACGGTAATTATCTGAAATCTGTTTCAAAATCTCAGGGCTGATACGGATATCTGCATGATAATCGGCACTTGCAACCCAAAGACGAAGAATATCTGCGCCGTATTTGCTGATAATTTCCTGCGGAGCAATACCGTTACCGAGTGACTTAGACATTTTTTTGCCTTCGCCGTCAACAGTCCAACCGTGAGTAATAATTTGCTTATACGGAGCGCCGTGGCCGCCTGCAACAGAAGTAAGAAGTGATGATTGGAACCAACCTCTGTATTGGTCAGCACCCTCAAGATATACGTCAGCAGGAACCTTGAGGTATTTTCTCCTTGCGCAAACTGCAGCGTGAGAAGAACCTGAATCGAACCAAACATCCATGATATCCTTTTCTTTATCAAATCCCTTGGAACTGCCGCAATGAGGACATTTGAAGCCTTCGGGAAGGAAATATTCTGTATCGTGAGCAAACCAAGCATCACTGCCTTCTTCGCCGAAAATCTTTGAAACCTTCATCATAATATCGTTGTCAATGATTTCCTTGCCGCAATCCTGGCAATATACAACAGGGATTGGAACGCCCCATTTTCTCTGACGTGAAATACACCAGTCAGCACGTTCCTTAACCATTGACTGCAAACGGTCCTTACCCCATTCAGGGAACCATTTAACGTCCTCCGCAGCCTTAACAGCGTCATCCTTAAAATCATCAACAGAGCAAAACCACTGGCTTGTAGCTCTGAAAATAACAGGCTTATGACATCTCCAGCAATGCGGATATTGGTGTTCGATTTTCTTAAGTGCAAAAAGAGCACCGATTTTTTCAAGATGAAGTGCAATAGGCTTGTTAGCCTCTTCTGTTGTTAAGCCTGCAAACATTCCTGCTTCCTCAGTGAGCCTGCCCTTAGCGTCAACAGGAACAATAATAGGAATTTCAGGATAATTTTTACAAACTACAAAGTCCTCAATACCGTGACCCGGTGCAGTGTGAACGCAACCCGTACCGCTTTCAAGAGTAACGTGGTCGCCGACAATAACAAGAGATGTGCGGTCAATAAACGGATGCTGAGTTTTCATATATTCAAGCTCTGAGCCTTTAATTACACCGAGAGTTTCATAATCGCTTACGCCCTTTGCCTCCATAGCGGATGCGGCAAGGTCGGTAGCCATTACATAATATTCGTCACCGGACTTAATAAGTGAATATTCAAAATCAGGGCCTACGCAAATTGCGACGTTAGCAGGAAGAGTCCAAGTTGTTGTTGTCCAAATTACAAAATATGTTTTGCTCAAATCAGCGCCCATAGCAGTAAGCTTGCCAAGGTCATCGGTTACATTAAACTTAACATAGATTGAATGACAAGGGTCCTCGGCATATTCAATTTCAGCCTCTGCAAGAGCGGTATTACAATCAGGGCACCAATAAACCGGCTTTAATCCCTTGTAAATATAGCCCTTGTTTGCCATTGTTGCAAACACCTTGATTTGTTCTTCTTCAAATTCCTTTTTAAGGGTAATATAAGGATTATCCCATTCACCGATAACACCAAGGCGCTTAAAAGATTCTCTTTGAATATCAACAAAACCAAGTGCCGTATCACGGCAAATCTTGCGAAGTTCAAGGTCTGAAATATTAGTTTCGGCACTGATGCCTGCTTTCTTTCTTGCGGCAAGCTCAGTCGGAAGACCGTGAGTATCCCAACCCGGAACATAAGGTGACTTAAAGCCTGTCATATTCTTATATCTGACAATAAAGTCCTTAAGTGTTTTATTAAGAGCATGGCCGATATGGATATCGCCGTTAGCATACGGAGGGCCATCGTGCAAAACGAAAAGAGGCTTGCCGTCATTATGTTCCATAAGCTTCTTGTATTGGTCATTAGCTTCCCAGCGTGCCAAAAATTCAGGCTCTCTTTTAGGCAAGCCTGCACGCATAGGAAAATCGGTTTTTGGTAAATTTAATGTTTGATTATAATCCATTATTTTAACTCCTTGATAGGTTTATTTTTTCTTTTAAAAAAGTCCTTAAATTTTTTATTATCCTCTTCGTCCTCATCGTCATCATCTTCCGGAACAAGAGAAATTGTTTCGTCTGTATTGTGAGGGTCCTCACGGTTTACGTGAAAGTAATTTTCAAAAGGCTGTGGCTTTTCCTCAATCTCAGGTTCGTCATTGATTTCAGGAATAGCGCTTGCTTCTTCAATCGGAGTAATTTCATCGCTTGAAAATGCGTCAACAGCAGCTTTAGCCTCTTCCTCAGAGAAAGCCTCCGGCTCTTCGAAATGTTCATCCTCAATCTCATCAAGAGTGCCGATTGACTTTTTATCTCCGCTTTCTATTTCCTCAATAATTTCGTCAACAGCATCATTCTCGCTGTCTTTGCAGTTTCTTCTGCGCTTTCATTTTCTTCTACGGCTTCAGGTTCATTTTTATCGTCGTCTTGAGCTGATTCTTGAATGTTTTCAGCAGGAACTTCAGAAGTTTCTTCAGCCTCATCTGTTTCTTTTTCGATTTCTTCATCTGCTGCCTTTTCCTCCTCAATCTCGACCGTTTTGGCCTCTTCAATCACCTTGTCGACATTGTCAGCCTTTGAAAGCTCGTCAATGGAAGAATATATATCGTTTAATTCATTTTCAATGTTTTCCTCGTCTGCCTGAGCTTTGGCAATATCCACATTTTCATTCATATTTTTAATAGCCTCAAGCTGCTTTTCATAAAGAGAAATGAGGTTCTCCTTAAATGACTTAGACTGAGCATTAAGCTTTTCAACAAGTTCCTTTTGGCTTTCCTTTTCAGCATTAGTCTTGCTGATAAGTTCATGAGAAAGCGATTTGGCTTTTTCAAGAACATCACGAGCCACAACCTTTGCTCCTTCAACAGCGTCGATTGCTTTCTTTTCAGCCTCGTCAACAATTTCGCCTGCTGCCTTTTCCTTTTCATTGGTGAGGTTAGCAACATAATCCCTTGCACTTGAAATAATCTTATCTGCCTTTTCCTTAGCGTCAACAACAGTCTTTTGCGCTGTCTTTGCACTTTCTTCAAGCGACTGAGCTGCCTTTTGCTTTGTGTCGTTCATAAGCTTATCGGCTGTCTTTTGAGCGGCAATAAGTGCATTTTTAATAGTGTCCTCGTCCGCTCTGTATTCCTCTATTCTGTTTGCAAGGATTTCCATTTTACGATAAAGCTCTTTATTCTCAGCATATACAGCCTCGTAAGACTCTATAATTTCAAGTAAAAGCTCATTAACCTCATTTCTGTCATATCCGCCGCCGTCAACGGTAGATATCTTCTTTTGACGAATTTGACTTGGTGTAATCATTATATTCTTCCTCCAAAATTGTATTTAATTTCATCACTTACATAAACATACCGTTATTTTCAAGCTCATCTATTAAATCGCCCATAACATCAACGTTATACGGGGGTAATAATATATGTACTGTTTGCAACACGCTTAATTTGACCGTCGCTTGCATAAGCCGCACCGCTTAAAAAGTCGAGAAGCCTGCGTGCAACATCACGGTTTGTGCTTTCAAGATTTAAAACAATAGTTCTCTTTTCATTAAGGTTGTCGGCAATTGTTGCCGCCTCCTCAAATCTTTCAGGTTTAACAAGAACCACCTGAAGTTGGGTAGTTGTATGAATATTAACAACCTTATCGCTGTCGTGCCTTTTTATTCGTGGGCGCTCGGAAAAACGTTCCTCTCTATCCGAACTGTCACGTCTGGAAAATCTATCTCTCGCAGGAGGAGCAACTCCTATTGAATTGTCTTTTTTATCATCCTCATAAAAATCATCGTATTCATCATCGTCACTTTCGGTAACGATTTCTTTAATCTTATCAAAAAAGCTCATATTCTTCTCTCTCCCTTTAAAAATATTTTCTTGCGCCGAAAATGGCAGAGCCTACTCTTACAATATTAGAACCGTTTTTAACGGCGACTTCATAATCGTGGCTCATACCCATTGATAAAATATCCATATCTACATTATCAATCTTTTTATTCTTAATGTCAATGAAAGTTTGATGCATTGACTCAAAATACTTTGAAACCTCTGCCTCACTGTCACATATCGGCGGAATAGTCATAAGGCCTTTTATCTTAATATTCACCATTTCGGAAACCTCGGCTATTAAATCGTTAAGCCCTTCAAGAAAAATTCCGCTTTTTGACTCTTCTTTGCCGACGTTTACTTCAAGCAAAATATTTGTTGTAATTTCCTTTTTTGAAGAAATTTTGCTGATTTCCTTTGCAAGATGAACGCTGTCAACAGATTCAATCATATCAACCTCGCCGACAATCTGCTTAACCTTATTAGTTTGCAAATGACCGATAAGGTGCTTTTCAACCCCGTTCAAATGAAGTTCGTCCTTTTTACCTAAAAATTCTTGAACTCTGTTTTCACCTATAAGGTCTGCACCCAAGTCGAGAACCTTATTAATATAAAAACTTTCAACTGTTTTGGTAACAGCCATAAGTCTTACATCATCGGGATTTCTGCCGGCTTTGATTGCGGTTTCCTTAACATCAGACAAAACCTTTTTATAATTATCCTGCACCGACTGTATTCTTGCCTCATCAGGTATAAACTTTTCCATCATGTAAATCCTTTCCTTGCGTAATTATTTGGTCATATAAACGAATTGAATTTTCATCCTCAGGAGTGTATTCAAACACAACATAATCCTTGGTTGAATAAATAACCTTACCTGTTCTGCTTTCAACCTGGTTTGCAACAAGGGCATAAACTGTTTTTTCACCCTTGTCATTAATATGTATCGCCGAGGAAGGCACCTTAAAATCCGGTGTATTCGTTAAATCTGATTTCTATATTTCAAGCCGCATTGATGCAAGCTCACTGTCCATCTCGCTTGAACGAAGAATAAGCACAGCCTCCTTAACCCCCAAGGTCAAGCGTTGCACCGCTGACAACCTCACATTCAATAACCTTATCGCTGTCCTTAAGCGCAACATTCAATATATCGCCGTTTTCAATCCCTTTAACCTCGTCTGCGCTTACCTTGCAGGCAAAATACCATTCATAATCGGTAATCAACTTGCCGAGACTGTCTGTTTTTTTAGCTTTCTTAGCCTGAGCAATATATTTATCAAGCGTATTAACGTCAAGCTTGTCTATATTTTTATAATCAAAAGGCCGTTTCGCATCCGTCACTGTATGATGAAAAAAACTGCCCGACTCCTTAGTGCTTACATATCCTGTCGGCTTGCACGACTCAAGATTGATTGCATTAAGCTTTTGCTCAAGGCCTTGCTTAACCGTGCTGAAATCAATATCCTCGCCGATTATCATTTGGCGCCTTGTCAGCTTATCGTTAAGGTCAAGCGCCGCAGACTGAGCAGCCGAAAAGTTATTACTTGAAGAAGAACGAATATAATCGTTTACGTCATTTATGACATCGCTGTCTATCTGCTCAACGTCAGTCGCCGTACCTGCCGACTTGCTTTCCAAATTTATATAATAATCCAACCGGCTTTGCAAATCAAGAGCACTTGAATAGCTTTTTGCATTATCGCTGTTTGAAAAAACCATAGCGATATTTCCGCCGACCTTTACCTTTTCCCCGTCATTAACACACGCAACGGTCACACCGCTTGAATTTCCCTCAACCGTGTGTTCATCACGAATAACCAAAGCTTTTTTATCAAGCGTTTGATAAACTGTTGATTTGACAGCCGTAACCGTTTGAATATCAACGTGAGTTGCGCTGTAGCACTCGGCAATAATGTATGCGGCAATCGCAATAAGCACTACCGCAATAACAATAACGTCTTTAGATATATACTTAGAAGCATTATTCACTTTTTTTGCCTTTTCTTCAGCCATTTAAAAAGTCCTCGCATTTATCTATAACTGTTTTAACAGCACTGCCTTTTAACTTATCCATAGAAATAAAAACAGCGCCCTGCCGTCTTTTAAACCATGTAATCTGCCTTTTTGCATATCGGCGACTTTCCTGCTTAAGCTTTTGTGCACATTCTTCAAGAGAAGCTTCGCCGTTTAAATATCTTGCAAGCTCCTTATGACCTATCGCCTGAGCGCACGTTTTTTGACATTTGCCCTGCATTGCACGAGCCTCATCTAAAAGTCCGTTTTCAAGCATTTTATCAACTCTTAAATTAATCCTGTCATAAAGCGTTTGCCTGTTTTCGTATTGAAGCACGAAATAAAGAAAATCATAAGGGCTTTTCTCTTTTTGTGAATTTTCGTTTTGTTCTGTTTTTTGAACTTCCCAAATAGTGGAGTTCCAACGCACGAACAACTCGGTTTTTTATTATTTTTATGTATATTCTCAGCCGCTTTTTTGTCAACTCTTAAAAGTTCGTCGTAAAGACTGTCAACGTCACGTTTCATAAGGCTTTGCCTTAAATCCTCATCGACCTCAACATCCTCAAAACTGATATTATCGACAAGACTGTCAATAAAAAGCCCTGTTCCGCCGACAACTATCGGCACTTTCCCTCTTGAAATGATATCATCTATTTTTTCCTTTGCAAGAGTGCACCACTGGGCAACGCTGAATTTTTTATCATTATCAAGAAATTCAACAAGATGGTGCGGCGCCTGCGACTTTTCATCATCTGTCGGTGCGGCGGTAGCTATCGGCATATTTTTATAAACCTGCATTGAATCCGCAGAAATTATTTCGCCGCCGATCGCCCTCGCAACCTCTATTCCCAGCCCCGTTTTGCCAGAAGCCGTAGGGCCTGCAATTACAATCACCTTATTCATAATCAAGTCACTCTGCCAAACTGCTTTTCAATATCGTATTTACTCATTTTTATAAACACGGGTCTGCCATGAGGGCAAAAGCGAATATTAGGCATTGAAAGAAGCTTTTTAACAAACATTTCCTGCTCCTGCCTTGAAGTATAATCGCCTGCCTTAACAGCGCCACGGCAAGAAGCGGAATGATATATCCAATCAATTTTATCAGGCAGAATGTCCGTTTTATGTTCAAGAAGCTTCTGCGCAATTTCAAGCATCAAATCCTTAACGCTGTCGCCGTCAACAAGACTCGGTATCGCACGAACAATAATTTGACTTTCGCCGAATTCCTCAAATTCAAAACCGCACTTCTTAATAAGCTCAACATTTTCGCTTATTGCAATAAATTCGTCCTTTGTAAGATTAACAACAACAGGCGCTAAAAGCATTTGCGTTTCGACAGTTGCCTGCGCTTTAAATCGCTCAAAATTTCATTCTTTCGTGAGCGGCATGCTTGTCAATAAAATAAAGCTCGTTTTCTATTTCAACAATCAAATATGTTTTAAAAGCTTCGCCAATCAGCTTGAAATTAGGAATAACGTTTTCATTATCCTTTTCGTCAGTAATTACTACCTTTTCAATATCCCGCTCCTTCGGCGCATCTTTGCTTTTAGCAGTTGAAATTTCCTCAGGCTCTTCATATTCGATATTTATATCTACTCTTGCCTTAGACTTTTCATCTCTTGCAATTTTATATTCGGGTTTCGACGCTTCAACCTGCCAAAAATCCTCTCTAGGCTTAGTCTTAATAACCTGCTGGGAGGGCGGCTCGTCCTTCTTTTTAAAGAAATCAAATTTCGCCTGAAACGATTTATTATCATTATTTTGATAAACGTTTTTAGACTCTTGCCGATAAATCGGATTATCTTTAAATTCAACCTCTTTAACGGTCCTGTCGTTTTCAATTGCCGTTTTAACTGCGTAATAAACAAGGTCAAATATCGGCTTTTCATTAGCAAACCTGACCTCTGTTTTAGCCGGATGAACGTTCACGTCAACCTGCGCAGGGTTAAGCTCGATATTAAGCACACAAGCCGGGAAGCGACCCACCATAATTGTATTTTTATAAGCCTGTTCAAGTGCCGCCATAGCGGTTTTCGACTTAACAATACGGTTGTTGATATAAAAATACTGACCTGCTCTGCTTTTTCTTGAAGCAGTCGGCTTTGAAACGAATCCCGTAATCCTCATATCGTTAAAGGAATAGTCAACGCTCATTAAACTGTCGCTCATTTCCTTACCCAAAACCGAATAAACAGTCGATTTTAAATCTCCGTTACCTGAGGTGATAAGAACTTGCTTGCCGTCACGAATAAATCTAAATGATATCTCCGGATGAGATATTGCCATTCTGTCAACAATTCCGGCAACCTGATTGCCCTCGGTAACGTCTTTTTTCAAAAACTTCATTCTTGCAGGGGTGTTAAAGAAAATATCACGAACCACAATAGTAGTGCCATTAGGGCAGCCTGCGTCGTCAAACTCAAGCTCCTCGCCGCCTGCAATTTCATATCTTGTGCCGATTTCTTCATTCTCGGCTTTAGTCAATAATTCAACCTTGGAAACGGCAGAGATAGAAGCCATAGCCTCGCCTCTAAATCCCAATGTGCCGATTGAATTTAAATCGTCTTTTTTTCGAAATTTTGCTTGTAGCATGAGAAATAAATACCTTTCTCACATCATCTCTTTCAATTCCGCAGCCGTCATCTGTAATTCTTATATACGTTGAACCGCCGTTTTTTAATTTCAAGAGTGATATTTTTCGCCCCTGCATCAAGCGAATTTTCAATCATTTCTTTAACAACGCTTGAAGGACGTTCAACGACTTCGCCTGCTGCTATAAGCTGATATATTTCTTTTGGTAAAACATTAATTCTTGCCATTAAATCGCCCTCCTTTTTGTTAAAATTTATTCAAGTTCCTGCGCCTTTTGTTTCAAATCAAACAACGTTTGAAGCGCCTCCATAGGTGTGATTGAATTTATATCAGTTGCTTTAAGTATTTCAAGTATCTCATCAGTGCCTTGAGCGGTAAAATTATATTGAATGTCGCTTTGACCTTCATCTTCAATCTCGTTTTCAGCCGCAAACTCAATAGGAGTTGAATTCGCCTCAAGTTCCTTAAGTATAACCTTTGCACGCTTAACCACGCTGTCCGGAACACCTGCAAGCTTTGCAACCTCAATACCGAAACTTTGGTCCGCTCCGCCCTTAACAATCTTTCTTAAAAATGTTATATCGTCGCCACGCTTTTTAACCGCTATTGAATAATTCTTAACTCCGTCAAGAAGCCCCTCCATAACAGTAAGCTCGTGATAATGCGTCGCAAAAATGAGATTTCGCACCGAGCGTTTTTTTGCTTGCAAACAAATTCAAGTACCGCTCTTGCTATACTCATTCCGTCAAAAGTAGAGGTGCCACGTCCGATTTCATCAAGAATAATAAGCGAACGGCTTGTTGCATTTTTAAGTATCTCGGCAACCTCATTCATTTCAACCATAAATGTTGACTGACCTGTTGCAAGGTCATCACTCGCACCTACTCTTGTATAAATTGCATCAACAATTCCGATTTGTGCGCTTTTAGCCGGAACAAATGAACCTATTTGCGCCAAAAGAGTGATAAGTGCAATCTGCCTCATATATGTTGACTTACCTGCCATATTAGGACCGGTAATTATTTCGCATCTGTTTTCATTAAGGTCAAGCTTAGCATCGTTCGGAACAAAAGGTGTATCTTCTAAAAGTGCCTCAACAACCGGATGCCTGCCGTCTTTAATATTGATTGTGCCGTCATTTGTAATTTGAGGGCAAACGTAATTATTATTAACTGCAACCTCGGAAAGAGAAGCCAAAACATCAAGCGTAGCAAGCGCACGTGCTGTTTTTTGAAGCCTTTTAACCTCGTTTGAAATGCTCTCTCTTATTTTGCAAAGCATTTGATATTCAAGCGCAATGCACCTCTCCTTTGCGCCGATAATCTTGCCCTCTAAATCCTTAAGCTCCTGGGTAATATATCTTTCGCAATTTGTGAGAGTTTGCTTTCTTATATAAGTTTCGGGAACTAAATCCTTATACGAATTTGTAACCTCGATATAGTAGCCGAAAACCTTGTTATATCCGACTTTGAGCTTAGGTATACCTGTAAGTTCTCTCTGCTCGTTTTCAATAGATGCGATTATGCCTGCGCCATCGTTCATTATTGATTTAAGCTCATCAATATCCTTATCAAAGCCCTCTTTAATCATACCTCCCTCACGAACGGTAAACGGAGGTTCATCAACAATTGCGCTGTCAATAAGACTTCTTATATCCTCAAGTAAATCAATATCGTTATAAACCGCTTTTAAAAGATACGACGAAGAATCAGCAAGCTTAGCCTTAATTGACGGAAGCTTTTCAAGCGTTGACTGAAGCGATTTAAGTTCCTTTGCATTGGCAGTTGAATAAACAATTCTTGTAAGCAGCCTCTCAATATCGCTGACACCCGTAAGCGCCTGCCTGATTTCATCACGAAGAATAGGATTATCGCAAAGTTCGCCTACTGCATTTTGGCGCTTGGTGATTTTTGCGATAGACATAAGCGGCCTTTCAAGCCACGAACGAATCATTCTTTTACCTGCTGCCGTTTTAGTTTTATCAATAACCCACAAAAGCGAATGCCTTTTGTCACCCGTCATCATAGACTTTGTAAGCTCAAGATTGCGCCTTGCCGACATATCAAGCTTCATATACTTTTCAGTGTCGTACATTTCAAGCTCACTCGGTGCCTCAATCTCGTCTTTCTTTTGAGTGTCCTTAAGATAAAGAATAACAGCGCCGAGAGCACAAACAGCAATTTCATTTTCGCTGACATTAAGCTCTTCAATCTCGGCAGCACTCAAAATTCTCATTAATAAGCTTTAATGCCGTTTCATAATCAAACTTGTCTGCGCTGACAACTTCAAGATGAGCATCAACCCTTTTTTGTATAGCTGTCAAGAAGCGACATATCAAAGCCGTCGTTATTAACAATAATCTCACGAGGAGTATATGTATAAAGTTCATTTAAAATTTGCCTTTGAATAGGTGCGGTATTGAGAGAGGTTAATATGGAACTCACCTGTTGAAAATATCGGCAAAAGCACAAGCCCGCCTTTGTTCTGTCCTTATTTTTTATAAATAGCACAAAAGATAATTGTTAGCACCGTCGTCAAGCATATTGCTCTCAATTACCGTACCCGGAGTCATGACTCTTATGACATCTCTTTAACAAGCCCCGTTGCCTTGCTTGGGTCCTCAGTCTGCTCACAAAATAGCAACCTTATGACCGTGGCTTACAAGCTTGCAATATAGTTATCTGCGCTGTGAAACGGCACTCCGCACATAGGAGCACGTTCCTCTTGACCGCAATCCTTGCCCGTAAGCACCAAATCAAGCTCTGATGAAGCAAGTTTGGCATCGTCAAAAAACATCTCATAAAAATCACCGACACGGAAGAACAAAATTGTATCGGGATATTTACTTTTCACCTCAAAATATTGCGCCATCATAGGTGACAGCTTACTATCCTTTTTAGCCATTTTTGTCCTCCTTTTTTTAAGTGATTTTTGTTTTGTGCAAAATCGCACTAAATAATTTTAATTAGTGGCAGCCACCGCAGGTTGAGCAGTTATGTGTGCAAGCGTCCTGTGCCGGAAGTTCGCATGTTTGTGCATCCTGACCGTCAAAGAAAAGACCAATCATACCGCTGATATACTGCGCCATCTTTTCCATTTCAGATGCAGCAGCAGAATAGTTTTGCATATTTTCGCCTGCCATAATTTCAGTATAAAGCTTCTGATAATCGTCCTGAAATTCCTTAATTCTGTCTTGTGATGCTTCCTCTCCTTTTTCAGCCTCCTGCTGATATTTAAGAGAGATAAGCTGCATCTCCTGCATTTGCTGCTGGAGTGATTCGTCTGCATCATTTGCCTTTGGCAGCAACCTGAAGAGCGACAAAATCGCTCGTCCTTCTGAATTTCTTTGCCTAATTCTCTGAGTGCTGATTCAATACTCATATTTGTTTCTCCTTTACTAATTCGCCCCTCATAACAAACGTAAGCGGTTCGATTACTTTAATGTTTTGAAAGGTTCCGATAAGGCTTTCGTCACCCTCAAATTCTATAATCAAATTGCCGTCATTTCTTGCGGCAATATAATTATCTCCCAATTTGCCCTTACCGTATACATAGCACTTATAAGTCTTGCCTTGATGAAGTTTCATTTGGCTTGCACTTATTGTTTCCTGCAAATCGGTAAGTTCCTTAAACCATCTTGACTTTTCTTCAGCCGATACAGGGTCATCCATTTTAGCTGCGGGTGTGCCCTCTCTTTTTGAATAAATAAACGTGAAAAGCTGAGTGGCGTTAATTTCCTTAACAAGTGAAAGTGTTTCCTTAAATTCCTCATAAGTTTCACCTGGGAAACCCACAATAATATCACTTGTGATTGAAAGCTCGTCGCCCATAAGCTTTCTCGCATATTTGATAAGTTCAAGATACTGTTCTCTTGTATAATGCCTGTTCATAGCTTTAAGCACTCTGTTGCTTCCGCTTTGAAAAGGAAGATGCAAATGCTCTGCCACCTTGTCGCACTGCGCCATGGTTTCAATAAGTTCCTTAGTGCAATCCTTGGGATGACTGGTCATAAACCTGATTCTGAAATCGCCGTCGATATCGTTAAGCATTCTCAAAAGATTCGCAAATGTAACTCTCGGTTCTAAATCCTTGCCGAAAGAATTAACATTTTGACCTAAAAGAGTAATTTCCTTATAACCTTGCTCAACAAGAGATTTAAACTCGGCTACGATATCCTCAACCTGCCTGCTTCTTTCCCTGCCCCTTACATAAGGCACAATGCAGTATGAGCAGAAGTTGTTGCAGCCATACATAATCGGAAGCCATGCCTTAGCGTCATTGTCACGCCTTACGGGAATACCCTCGGCAATGATACCGTCCGTATCGGTTATATCAAAAACTCTTTTTTTACCGGTCAATGCTCTGTAAAGAAGCTCCGGAAGCTTATGAACAACGTGAGTTCCGAAAACGAGATCAACAAACGGGAACGATTTTTTAATCTTATCCGCAATATGCTGCTGTTGCATCATACAACCGCAAAGAGCAATTACAACGTCATGATTTTCACGCTTATAGCTTTTGAGCGCACCTACATTGCCGAACACCCTGTCCTCAGCATGTTCCCTGACAGCGCAGGTATTAAAGATAATCAGCTTAGCCTCAAGCCTGTTGTCTGTAAAATCATAGCCCATAAGCTCAAGCATACCTTTAATTTTTTCACTGTCAGCCACATTTTGCTGGCAACCGTAAGTAACAACGCAAGCCTTCGGTTTTTCATTATACGATGCTGAAATAACAGAGCTTACCTTTTGCGTAAACTGCTTCTGCCTATCAAGCTCTTCTTGTGAAACAGTATGTGATTTTTTTATTATTCTCGCTCAATTATTCTGCCCTCGCATTCAAAAAATTCACTCGTTAAAGTGTGGCTTTTGCAAACGTGCATACACCCTCACATTATACGGAGAATATTATATCAAATATATATACTTTAATCAATATATAATTATTAATAAAATAATAATTTTAAATAATTGATTTTTGTTTATGTTAATGATAAAATAGCACTTGTTACTATCATTTGAAGAAAGAAGAAAAGTGATTATGCTGAAAAAACGAGGAGCAGGCGTATTGCTTCACATCAGTTCAATGCCGAGCGACTACGGCGTCGGTGTTTTTGATGAAAACGTTATTCATTTTATTGACAAAATAGCGGATATGGGCTTTACATATTGGCAGGTTTTACCGTTTAATCCGATTGATGGGGCTAATTCGCCTTATTGCTCGCCCTCTGCCTTTGCGGGAAATTATATTTTTATAAATCCCAAAGGGCTTTACGATATGGGCCTTATTTGTGAGGAAGATTACAAGTCAAACATTTACGACGGCACGCCGTACACGGCAGACTATGAATTTGCAGGCAAAAAAAGGCTTGAACTTTTAAAAAAGCATTTTTAAACATAAACGACGAGCTTGCAAGGCAGATTAAGGAATTTGAAATAAGCAACTCCTGGCTTACCGATTACAGCGTGTTTATGGCTGTTAAGGAAGAGGAAAATATGAAGCCTTGGTGGGAATGGAGCGACGAACATGCCCACTATTTTGAATGTATCAAGGATATATATTCTTATGAAAAATCAGCGGCTTTTTGGAAATTTGTTCAATTCGTTTTCTACAAGCAATGGAATGAAATCAAGGCTTACGCAAACAAAAAAGGTGTTGCTGTTATAGGCGATATGCCAATATATGTTGCAATGGACAGCGTTGACGTTTGGTCAAATTTGCCTATGTTTTTAATAGACGAAAAAACGCTGAAGGTCGAAAAAGTGGCAGGCGTTCCGCCCGATTATTTCAGCAAAGACGGTCAGCTTTGGGGCAATCCTATCTATGATTGGAACGCTATGGAAAAGGATAATTTTTCGTGGTGGATATCAAGGATAGGTCACTCTTTAAAGCTTTATGACACCGTGAGAATTGACCATTTCAGGGCATTTGCATCTTATTGGGCAGTGCCGGCAGAGTCCAAAACGGCGAAAGTCGGCGAGTGGCTTGACGGGCCTAAAATGAAGCTTTTTAATAAGGTATTTGAAGCATATCCAAACGCTCCGATTATCGCTGAGGATTTGGGTGTTTTCGGCGATGATGTAGTCAAGCTTTTAGAGGATACGGGCTTTCCCGGAATGAAGGTTGTCCAATTCGGATTTGACCCTAATTCCGACTCCTCCATATTCCGCACAATTCAGTTCAAAACAGCATAAATTACGTCGGCACTCATGATAACAACACTATTTTGGGCTGGCTTTGGGAAGCAAGCGACGAGGAAAGAAAATTTGCTCTTGAATATTGCGGTTTTACAGGCGACAATTGGGGTGAAGGCGGATATTACAGTCCGTCTTGCAGAAAAAATAAATTGAAACGGTATGGAAAAGTTCGTCAAACGTTGCAATAATTGCAC
>ENA-OQBL01000450-OQBL01000450.1-human-gut-metagenome-genome-assembly--contig:-NODE-450-length-21802-cov-3.188651_pt1 | contig 21802 bp, 22 predicted proteins | sample MGYA00242747_ERZ504553 | MGnify/ENA primary metagenome ERZ504553 (study PRJEB26092, sample SAMD00036240) | human gut metagenome | host: Homo sapiens | study: EMG produced TPA metagenomics assembly of...
ATATAGATATAGGAGTAAAAATGAGTAAAAAAGTATTTAAAGACATTATTGTGCTTACTTATGATGGGAGGCACATTTGGTGGAGTGATGAGTAATCAAGTTCAAGCTACTACTAAAAGAACTAAGAAGATTACAGTTACTAAGAAAGCTATGTTTTATGATCCTAGTGATGGTGAAAACTATCATGCTGGTCACTTATCTAAAGGAACCAAAACATATATTATTGGTTTTAATAAAATAAGAGGTAAAAGATTTGCATTATTTGCTGGTAATGCTACTTGTATTCTTGTTGCGAATACCAACTATCGTAATAAAAAGCTAAATTATAAGGATAGGTACTATGATCCTACCTATCAAAAGACACCAGTATATAAAAAGGCCTAAAAAGAAAGCTATAGTTTATAAAGAAGATCATATTGTGCTTCCAGAAGGCTACACTGTTTCAAATTTGGCTAAAGGACAATATAAGCCAAAATGGTTTTATGATAAGGTCGGTAAGAAAGGAATGAAGATAAATAAGTTCACTCCTGAATCCAAAGCCGATAATCAAGAAGTTGATCCAAGTCATTTAACGCTAGATCAACAAAAAAATTTAAGTCTATTTGCAATGCGTATAATTAACGAAGCGCGTACTAAGTTAAATATTGCTCCTTTGAAGTATACAGAAAAAGCTCAAAATATGGCTAATGATGTTGCAGAAGAATATGTAAAAGATGGTTTTTCATTTGGCGTTTATCCTAGAGCAAATATGACATTAGATGAGAAATTGGCCCATCATGATGTACCAGCTTTAATTAGAGTTGCTAAAAAGTATGGATTAAACATTGATCATAATTCTATTGAAAATGGTTATGCTACTACAAAAGAGCCAGAAACTTTGACTGATATGAAGAGAGATATTTATAACGGTATTGTAAGTATGATTATGGGTAAAAATTTGGAAGCTATTGAATTTGGACATGCTAATGGACTGTTAGACGCAGAAAGCACTTATAGTTTCTTTGATGATCCAGATACTGATGGAATTAGTGATCCGGAAGATCGAGCTAAGGCTAATGAATTATCAAGTAAAGAGTTTGCGCTTTCTTATTCAACCTCAGATGATGGTGAATGGAATGACTATCATTTTATTAGCTTTAATAAATATTGTGATGTTAATGCTCAAAGACCTTGGTAAAAATAGAAATTTATGATAAATCGCTAGATTAAATTCTAGCGATTTTTTGTATGAATTCGTTTACATAAAAGTTTTACTTACGAGAAAAAATTTTTTTCCTGGTAAAGTAATCAACGTTGCAATGAAAAGGAGGAAAGAATTAATGGATAATGCACAAAGTGGAATGAAAGCCCGTGTTGATGTTAAGCGTCCATGGCTTGCCATTCTCCCATTAATGCTAGGATCATTTGTAGGAATGTTCAGTGAAACCTCATTGAACATTGCCTTACCACAATTGATGAAGGCTCTTCAAGTTGGTCAGTCTTCAATTCAATGGCTGGTTACCGGCTATATGCTCGTAATCGGGATAGTCCTGCCACTTTCAAGTTTGCTTACTAAGTGGTTTACGACCAAAAAATTAGTTTTATTTGGCCTCGGTGCCTTTATTGTCGGTTCTCTTATTTCAGGATTTGGAATTAATTTCCCAATGGTTTTAATCGGTAGAATGATTCAGGGGATCGGAACTGGAATTGTTTTGCCATTAATGTTTACCATTGCAATGTTGATTTTCCCACCTAATAAGTTGGGTACAGTTAACGGTGTGCTTGCTTTGGTAATTATGTTTGCGCCAGCAATTGGTCCAACTTTGACTGGATTGATTTTAGCTGCTGGTACTTGGCGCGACATCTTCTTTACATTCGTCGTATTTTTGGTAATTGCCTTCGTCATTGGCTTGTTTAGTTTGAAAAACGTTAGCGAAATTACTAAGCCAAAGGTTGATTTTATTTCAATTGTTTTATCAATTTTTGCCTTCTCAGGCTTGATTGCAGGTGCAAGCTTTGCCAGTGAAATGGGCTGGCTTTCAGTACCAGTTCTTGCATGCTTAATCGTTGGTGTTATTGCCTTAATTTTCTACGTAAGACGTCAATTAAAACTGGAAGTTCCGGTATTGAACATGCGCGTGTTCAGACACCATAACTTTACTTTGGGTGCAATTTTGGTCATGGTTGACTTCGGTATCATCTTGTCAGCTATGTATCTTTTACCTCAATACTTACAAAATGGTTTGCTTGTTGCTGTTGCTTTGACCGGTATCATCATGCTTCCAGGTGGTATTATTAACGCCGTAACTTCTGCCTTAGCCGGAAGAATGTACGATAGTTTTGGTGCAAAATGGCCTGCACGAATCGGTTTTATTATTGCTTTTGTTGGTGCCGTAATGCTTAGCTTGGTTACAACGCACAGCGCAATTTGGTACGTCATCTTGGCTCATATCATCTTGATGATTGGTGCACCACTTGCTATGTCACCATCACAGACTTCAACTTTGAACTCACTTAAGGGTCTTGAATCAGCCGATGGCTCCGCAATTTTGAACACCATGCAACAGATTGTTGGTGCTTTGGCAACTGCACTTGCTACTAGTTTCTTGACTTTAGGTAGAAATGCAGTGAGCGGTTCAGCTGCGTTCAAGTTCACTAACGGTGTGCACTACGGTATGTACTTCACCATTGCTTTGACAGTGATTGGTTTCATCGTTGCCTTATTTGTTAAGGATGATGGTAAGTATACTGATTAAAGAAAAAAGCTCATGAATACATCTTCTTGAAGTGAGACCTAAAAGTGAGACACTTTTAGGTCTTTTTCTATGTCTAAATTTAATAAAGAACAGAAAATAGAAATTTATCGTAAATGGAAAGATGAAAAGATTTCAATAAGTCAGTTGTCTAAAACATATAAAACGAATGGTCGCTTTGCCCATTTCTTCAGTATTCATATCGATACTTGAAAGAGTAAGGGTTAAAAAAGCGATTAATTTCTACATCGTCGAAACTGGCAACTGAAATATCGTTTGGAATATTAACGTTGGCATCATTTAAGGCCTTGTAGACGCCTAAGGCCATTGGGTCACTAGTAACGACGATCGCTGTTGGTCGATCTTTTAACTGCAATAATTGATTGGTAGCTTCTAAAGCTTCATCAGCTGACCAGTTAGCAGTAAAGATGTGACAATACTGATCTAAGTTGTGCATTTTCATCCAGGCGATATAGCCGTCTTCACGCAAGTCATCTTTTCTTAAAAACAATTTTGCCATCTAAGTTAACTACGGCAGATTTACCACCAATATAGGCGATATTTCTATGTCTCATTTCGTAGAGCGTATCTAAGATATTAGTGGTTGCTTCAATAAAGTCATTGCGGACGATATTGCAGCCGCGGATGTTGGTGTTTACGTCTAGGAAAATCACATTCGGATTGATGTTTTGAATCTGCTCGATAGCGGCCGCAGTCATTTCTCCTTCAATAATTGCGGCACCATAATTTGCTAGTTCGTTCCAGTTTTATTTGGATCATCTAGTTTAAATGGTTGCTCAACACGTAAATGCCACTTTTTTTGCTTCTTCATCAATGCCCTTATGCATATTCAAAAAGTAGGGATCATTGAGTTCACGCATGTTGCCATAACGCATGACCAAGGCGACGGAAAGGGAAGAATCAGGATGTTTTGGTCCACGCTTTTTGTCGGCTTTGGTGTAATTCAACTTTTTAGCAATCTCAATTACGCGACCACGTGCAGCTTCATTGATATGAAAGGTGGGATCATTGTTTAAGATTCGCGAAACGCTAGCAGGGGATACGTCTGCAATTTTAGCGATGTCTCTAATACTTGTCATAAAATTCCTCCATTTGTTTCATCAACTATTATACAATATCAAATTAATAATGGTCTGTACCAGGATTTGTGCCAAAGAAAAATGCCAGTTGATCGGACTGACATTTTTTGATAATAGAAAATAGAAATAGTTAAAAGATAGGGTTAGATTTTATTTTAATTTACTTTATTACTTGTCTTCGTAGCCCTTTGGGTGACTCTTGTGCCACTTCCAAGCGGTTGCGATTACATCGTCGACATTTTCGTGCTTTGGCTTCCAGCCTAAAATGGTTCTTGCCTTAGTTGAGTCGGCAACAAGTGAGTCAGGGTCACCGCCACGACGTGGTCCCATAGTGTAAGGGATGTCGATACCGGTAACTTTCTTAGCACTTTCCAAAATTTCAAGGTTTGAGTAGCCGTGAGCAGTACCCAAGTTAAAGACATCTGACTTGTTGACCTTCATCATGTGCTTTAAAGCTAAGATGTGAGCGTCAATTAAGTCTTCAACTTGAACGTAGTCACGGACATTAGTACCGTCTTTAGTGTTGTAGTCATCACCGAAGATGGTAAACTTGCCGTCACCAGAAATAGCACTCTTCAAAATATTTGGAATAAGGTGAGTTTCTGGAGCGTGGTCTTCACCGATTGTACCGTCGCTTGAAGCACCAGCAACGTTGAAGTAGCGAAGAGCAGTGTACTTAATGCCGTCAGCCTTGTCGGCCCAAGCCATGATCTTTTCCATCATCATCTTGGTTTCACCGTATGGGTTGATTGGGTTAAGTGGGGTGTCTTCTGTGATTGGCAACTTCTTAGGGATGCCGTAGGTAGCGGCTGAACTTGAGAAGACTAAGTACTTAGTACCAGCGTCATTCATTGCTTTCAAAAGTGAAATCATTCCAGCAACGTTGTTGTCGTAGTATTTAAGTGGTTTCTTAACTGATTCAGGTACCAATGAATATGCAGCAAAGTGCATAACAGCATCGATCTTTTCATCACGTAAAATCTTTGAAACTAAGAAGGTATCTTCGATATCGCCTTGGTAAAACTTGGCCTTTGGATCAACGGCTTTTCTGTGACCGGTGTACAAAGCATCAAGAACAACGACATCGTTGCCTTCCTTAACTAATTCACGAACAGCGTGTGAGCCGATATAGCCGGCACCGCCGATAACTAAAACTTTCATGTTTACTCCTTTTTTCAAATTGGTTATTAGTCTTTACTTAAACCGATTACATTATAACACATTATTTAGTAAATTATTTACTAATTTAAAATAAATTATTTAAATTAATTTAGCGTAAATGAGAATTCATGATCTTGCTCAGGATCGATGTGGTATTGCTCTTCTACATCGGAGCCCCAGCTGTCGATGCCGCCTACGCCGCGAACAGCTCCCGCGATTACCAATACGCTTCTACGAGCCAATGGCAACTCTTCAATGTGGGTAGCATTTTCTAATTCTTCTGCAGTGTATGGCAGTAAACTGAAGTTAAATGGCTGCTTAGTTTGCGTAATCTTTAAACTAAAGTCGCCATCTTTGTCCGCATTGTTTTGCGTAGAATTACGGGTGATGACTAATTCATTAGTCTGCATGTGCATCCCGTTTTCCTGTGGTACAAGATACTTAGTAACTGGCAAGCCGTCAATGTGGAAAGTTCCGCGTTCTGCTCCAGCCATTCTGTCAGGGTAGGTTTCACCAGACAAGCCAGTATAGTCAAAACTTTTAGCCTTGGTTGGCATAATGAAATCTCATGCCGATAACAGGCAAAAGGCGGCAAGCCTTTTTTTACCAAAATAATGCATGGTAATCGTCATATGACCAAAATCATTAATATTATAAATGAATTTTGACTTTGGTTGCAGGAGTAGTTAAAGTTTCGTAGTCAAAAGCCACTTTTACTTCATGGGCAAATTCCTGATTGCTAAATTGATTATTGATTGGAGCGACAGGCAATTCGTCGAATTGGTGATCGTCAACTTGAACGTGAATACCCACACATTTAGTGAACATGTCAGCTCCTAGCCATTGGGCTGCTTTTTGATTAAAGCCACTACCGCGATCGTTATCGGTGGTCGCCCGCCAAAAAGTTGGTGTAGGCGTGCGGTAAAGCCATTCTTTGTCCTTGATTTTCAAAGATTCAAGGCCACCACGCTCGTAGCTGAATAAATAGGCGAAATCTTGACCATTGACTCCTAAACTAGCTTCGCCATAAACGACGTGTAAATTATTTGTGTAAGCCATAGTAGTATCTAACCTCCTGCATTGCTGGTTTGGGTGTGCGGTCTGCAAACATTAAACCGTCGCCAGAGAATTCATAATCGGAGTGACGATCATCAAAGTCGCCACCGTAACGCAATACGTCCTGTCCGCTGACTGGATCATGCACAAGCAAAGCCTGATCGATGAAGTCCCAGATAAAGCCGCCCATGTACTGAGGGTATTTATCAATTAGCTTGATGTAAGAGCCCATGCCACCATCGGAGTTACCCATGTCGTGCATGTATTCACATTCGACAAGTGGCTTTTTAGGATTTTGGAGATATTCTTCTGCCTCTTTAGGTGGCAAATACATACAGCTTTCAAGATCTGAGATTTCTTTCTTAAATTCTGGTGCATGGAAGACGCCTTCGTAGTGGGTGAGGCGAGAAGAATCGTGATCTTTGTAGAGTTTGTTCATAGCGGCGATGTTGCTGCCGGCATATGATTCGTTGCCAAGTGACCAGAATAAGATTGCAGTGTGATTCTTGAAGGTTTCATAATTGCTGCGGGCACGGTCGACGACGACTTCACGCCATTCGGGGATGCTGCCGGGTACATTGGAAGTAGCTTCAACTTGGCCTAACTTTTGCCAGGTGCCGTGGGACTCCAAATTGTTTTCCGCCATCATGTAAATTCCGTTTTTGATCGCAGAGATAGTACCAAGGAATTTGATTTGGATAGTGGCAGGTTCTAACGGCATTGATATTGTTGTGTTTAAAGGTGGCAATGTCTTGCTTCATGTCGGCTAGGGTAATACTGCGGCCACGCTTAGCATCCCATTCGTGACGATTAACGCCGTTGATGATTAATCTTTTGCCGTTAAGCAAAACCACATGATCCTTGGTAATTTCAATTTTTCTAAAACCAAATTGGTAAGGAATAAGTTCAACTAATTTGCCATCTTGGTCATGAACTTCAATGATTAGTTGATAAAGGTATGGATCATGGTTGTCCCATAGGTGAACATTGGCAAAAGTTTCGTTTTCAATTTCAACGGTTGATTTAAGTGGCAACTTTTTATTAAGCAAAGTTTTGCCATCGATATCTTCAATTAAGACGTGGACATTGCCACTGGTTTTACCCATAAAGTGCAATTTAGCGTTGAAGACACCGTCATGGTAATCATTAACAACAGTTGGTTTGATATCTAGATCCATTAGATGAGTCCGAGGTAAGGCTAAGAGTTCAACTGAACGAAAAATACCGGAGAATCTAAACATATCTTGATCTTCTAGCCAGGAAGCAGTGCTGTGTTTGAAGACTTCGACAGCTAAGATGTTGTCTTTTGCTTGAATGTAAGGTGTAAGATCGAATTCGGAAGGTGTGAAACTATCTTCGGCGTAACCGATGAAGTGACCGTTGAGATAGACATACATGGCCCGTTCAACGCCTTCGAATTGAATATGGATGTCATGGCCGGCTAAAGACAGGATTTAAGTCCAAAGTGTTTAAGATATGAACCGACTGTGTTGTCTTTTCCTTGACTAAAATCGCCATCCTTGATGCCGCGCCCCAGGGTGTAGGCAGGTTTACGATAGATTTTGCTTTCCCAGGGATACAGAATGTTAGTGTATTGATTTTGGGCGTAGCCGTTTAATTCAATTTCACTAGGAACGGGGATGGTGTCAAAGGAAGATGAGTCAAAGCTGCGTTTGTAAAAATCAATGGGCCGGCTTTGAGGATCTTTTGAAAAATGAAACTGCCAGGCACCGTTGAGGCTTTGTTTAAAACTGCTGCTGTGGTTTTGCCATTCACGGTAATCTTTGTAAAAAGGATGATCACTGTGAGCTGGCAGTTTGATTAATCCTGAAGACTTCAGGATCATCAAGCCATTTTGATATTTTGCTTTTCATGATAAGACCTAGTTTTCTATAAAAAATATATTTTGAAAACTGTTTTATTATAACACATAATTAACAATTTTATCAAATAATAAATAATTTAGCAATTAAAAGTAAATAAATCAATTGCAAATCTCGAGAAAATATTTTTTGAATAAAATTGATCTTTATTGGAATTAAGTAAATATTTTGTATAATAAAGGCAGGAATATTAGTAAATGGGAAAGAAATAATTATGACAACTATTAAAGAAATTGCACAAAAGTCGGGGTATTCTTCTGCGACTGTTTCGCGGTTGCTCAATAATGATCCTAACTTATCGATTACTGCAGATACCAAAAATAAAATTTTAGAAATTGCTAATAAGCTTGGTTATTGGAAAGACCACCAAGAAAAGGAAATTAAGCCTACAATTGCGCTTCTTTACCGCACGAACCATAAAGAACAGTTGCAAGATGAGTATTTTACTTCTTTAAAGCAAGCCTTGGTAGAAACCGTTAAGCAAGAATCAATGAAGATGAAGACCTTTTATAATGCGGCTGACTTAATTGAAAATGCCTCATTGTTCCAAGGTTTTATTGGAGTAGGAGCAGCGCCAATCGAAAATGCTGAGTTGGTAAAATTGCACGAAGTTTTACCAAATGGGGTGTTTGTTGATACTAATCCAGCTCCCGAATTGTTCGATTCAATTAGACCTAACTTAACTTTAACAGTTAAGAATGCTATTGATTTGTTTATTAAAAACGGCTATGAATCGATTGGCTTTATTGGTGGTGTTGGCCCTAAGCATGATCATATTCAAGAAAATGATCCACGTTCCGTTGCCTTTGCGGAATATATGAAGGTTCGCGGAAAAGATGACAGCAACATGTTCGTTTCAGGACCATTCAGCGTTGAAAATGGTTATAAGCTTGGCAAAGAAGTAATAAAGAAGTGCAAGAACAATTTACCAGATGCATTTTTAATTGCTTCTGATACATTAGCAGTCGGTGTTTTACAGGCCTTTAACGAAGAAAATATTAACGTACCAAAAGATACCGCAATCTTGAGTATCAATAACAGTAATGTAGTGAAGTACGTATCACCACCTCTTTCTTCTTACAACATCAACCAGCAGGAAATGATTGATTTAGCTTTAACTATGCTGACCAATTTAATTATTCAACCTGATCGTGCGCATATTGATGTGAATATGAACACTAACTTGGTGGTACGTAAAAGCTTTATTCCTAAAGGCGAGTAAATTTTTTAGTAAATAAAAATTTTTTATTTTGAATATTTTGAAAAGAGAATGTTGAAGCATATGCATTCTCTTTTATTTTTACTCTAAATAAATAATTTAGTTATATTAAATTAAATAATTTACCAAAACTGATACTAAGCGTATACTCAGACATGTAAACGATTACAGATGATAACAATTTAGGAGGAAGCATTATGACAAACGGTCATAAAAATTCAGGGAAACAAATAATTTCCTATGCATCATTCTGTCTGGGTAACTTAGGACACGCAGCTTTTTATGGTGTAATGAGTACATACTTTATTATTTTTATTACTAGCGGAATGTTCAGTGGGCTAGAGCAATCAGTAGCTGATAAATTGATTGGTTTAATCACTGGCTTAATGGTAGTGATTAGAATTGTCGAGTTGGTTATTGACCCAATCTTGGGCAACATAGTTGATAATACCAAAACAAGATGGGGAAAGTTTAAGCCATGGATTTTCTTGGGTACTGTAGTTAGTGCAGTATTATTATTAATTTTATTTACTGGAATCTTTGGCTTAGCGCAAAGCAATTGGATTCTTTTCGCTATCTTATTCGTAATTATCTACATCGGTTTTGATATCTTCTATTCATTATCCGATGTTTCATATTGGGGTATGGTTCCGGCTTTAAGTGAAGATTCACATGAGCGTGGTATTTATACTTCATTGGGTGCCTTTTCAGGTGCTATTGGTTGGAACGGTTTAGCAATTATCGTTGTTCCTTTAGTAACTGGGGTAACTTATGCAGTTACTGGTAAACATGAAGAAGGCGCACCAGGTTGGCTTGCCTTTGCGGCCGTAATTTCAGCTTTAGCAATTGTTTGTGCCATTATTGTTTGCTTAGGTACTAAAGAAAAGCACAATTTAATTAGAAATTCAGCCAAGCAGAAAACTACTTTGCCTCAAGTCTTCAGTGCTATTTTCCATAACGATCAAATTCTTTGGCCGAGTTTAGCCTACTTAGTCTTTTCACTTGCTAACACTATTACTAACGGGGTTTTGTTCTACCTGTACAAGTTTGTCATTGGTAAACCAGGCGAATTCTGGGTTGTAGGGCTTGCTGCAACGATTGTAGGGTTCTGTGTCAGTCCATTATTCCCAGTTTTAAATAAGTACATTCCAAGAAAATGGTTGTTTGTTGCAGGTCAAACTTGCATGATCTGTGCTTATCTTTTATTCATTTTCTGCCGTGATAATGTTGTGTTAATGGACTTAGGGTTGGTTTTATTCAACATCAACTTTGCTCAATTAGTAACTGTTTTGACCTTAACTGATGCGATTGAATATGGTCAGCTTAAGAGTGGTCAAAGAAACGAGGCCGTCGTTTTGGCAGTTCGTCCAATGATCGATAAATTCACTGGTGCCGTTTCTAATGCTTTGGTTGGATATGTAGCTATTGCAGCTGGTATGACAGGTGCCGCAACTGCTGCCGACATGACAGCACACGATATCAGCACTTTTAATACAATGGCCTTATATATTCCCTTTAATCTTAGCTGTGATTTCAATCATCGTGTTCTTAAGCAAAGTAACTTTGACCGAAAAGAAACACGCCGAAGTTGTTGAAGAATTGAAGACTAAGCTTGCTGAAGGTGAAATCGAAAAAGACGATTCAACTAAAGCAAGACCTAGACAGCAAAAGATTTACGCACCAGCCGATGGTGAATTGATGCAAATGTCCTCCGTCGTCGACGAAGATGGTAAGCCATTCCCAGGAAAGGGATTCGCAATCAAACCAAGTGCCGGCAAGATCTATGCACCATTCGATGGTAAGATTAGATTTACCTTTGGTACAAAACACGCCTTTGAGATTATCTCAGATAATGGCTTGCAAGTAGTCGTCCACGTTGGTCTTGGAACAGTAAACTTGCGTGGTGAAGGCTTTGAAACGTATTATGATGATGGACAAGAAGTCAAGAAGGGCAACTTATTACTAGAATTTGATCGTGATTTGGCTCTTAAGAATGGCTACAAGGATACGATCGTTACCTTCTACACTCAACCAGGTAGAATTAAAAAAGCTAGTCCAATTAAAGCAGGTTCTACTGTAAAACACGGTGATGAAGTAGTAGAAGTCCAGTTTAAGTAGAGGTTTAAAAATGACAAAAACATTATCACGTTTTCTTTATGGTGGAGACTACAATCCCGATCAATGGACAGAAGAAACATGGCCTGAAGACATTAAGGTCTTTAAAAAGGTAGATTTAAATTCAGCTACAATTAATATTTTCTCTTGGGCAGTTCTTGAACCTAGAGAAGGAGTCTATGACTTTTCTAAATTAGACAAGATCGTTCAAGAATTATCTGATGCAAACTTTGATATTGTGATGGGTACGGCAACAGCCGCAATGCCAGCCTGGATGTTTAAAAAGTATCCGGATATCGCAAGAGTTGATTACCAAGGCAGACGTCACGTCTTTGGTCAGCGGCACAATTTCTGTCCGAACAGCAAGAATTATCAAAGACTGGATAGTGAGTTAGTTGAAAAATTGGCCCAGCACTACGCTGACAATCCGCATATCGTAGTTTGGCACGTGAACAATGAATACGGTGGCAACTGCTACTGTGGAAATTGTCAAAACGCCTTCCGTGACTGGTTAAGAAACAAATACAAGACCTTGGGTGCGCTCAACAAGGCTTGGAACATGAATGTTTGGAGTCACACGATTTATGACTGGGATGAAATTGTTGTTCCAAACGAGTTGGGGGATGCATGGGGTCCAGAAAGTAGCGAAACCATTGTTGCTGGCCTTTCAATCGACTACTTGCGCTTTCAATCCGAAAGTTTGCAAAACCTCTTCAAGATGGAAAAGGCAGTCATCAAGAAGTACGATCCTGAAACGCCTGTAACTACTAACTTCCACAGTTTGCCAAACAAGATGATTGACTATCAAAAGTGGGCCAAGGATCAAGATATTATTTCCTATGATAGTTATCCAACTTACGACGCACCTGCTTATAAGCCAGCATTCTTGTATGACTTAATGAGAAGCCTTAAGCATCAACCATTTATGTTAATGGAATCTGCACCTTCACAAGTTAACTGGCAATCTTACAGTCCACTAAAGCGTCCAGGTCAAATGGCCGCAACTGAATTGCAAGCTGTTGCTCACGGTGCTGACACTGTTCAGTTCTTCCAATTAAAGCAAGCAGTGGGTGGTTCCGAAAAATTCCACAGTGCAATTATTGCTCATTCACAAAGAACCGATACTAGAGCCTTCCGTGAATTGGCTGATTTGGGTCAAAAATTAAAGGAGGCTGGTCCAACAATCTTAGGTTCAAAGACTAAAGCTAAAGTCGCAATTGTCTTTGATTGGAGCAACTTCTGGTCATACGAATATGTTGATGGCATTACTCAAGATTTGAATTATGTTGACTCAATTTTGGACTACTACCGTCAATTCTATGAACGCAACATTCCAACCGATATTATTGGTGTTGATGATGACTTTAGTAACTATGACTTGGTTGTTGCACCAGTGCTTTACATGGTTAAAGCAGGTTTAGCTGAAAAGATCAACAGCTATGTTGAAAAGGGCGGCCACCTCGTTACTACCTACATGTCAGGTATGGTTGATTCAACTGACAATGTTTACCTTGGCGGCTATCCTGGTCCATTGAAAGATGTCACCGGCATCTGGGTTGAAGAAAGCGACGCAATGGTTCCAGGTCAAAAAGTTAGAGTCACGATGGATGGCAAAGAATACGAAACTAACTTAATGTGTGATTTGATTCATCCAAATAAGGCCAAAGTTTTGGCAAGCTACGCTGATGAGTTTTACACTGGCACTGCTGCGATTACTGAAAATGATTATGGCAAAGGCAAGGCTTGGTACGTTGGAACCAAGTTAGGTCACCAAGGTTTGACACAATTATTCAACCACATTGTGCTTGAAACTGGAGTTGAATCATTAGTTTGCGACAGCCATAAGCTTGAAGTAACTAAGCGTGTCACAGCAGATGGCAAGGAACTTTACTTCGTGCTTAACATGAGCAATGAAGAAAGAGAATTGCCAAATAAATTTGCGGATTATGAAGACATCTTAACTGGTGAAAAAGCTAAGAGTTCAATGAAAGGATGGGATGTCCAAGTCTTAACCAAGTAACAAATCCTATTTCTTTCCCTCGAATTTAGATCAATAAATAAGGAAGCTAGGCGAAATTTCTAACTTCCTTTTGAGTACCCCAGAACGTGGCGTGGAAGAGTTGAGAAAATTGTTGCCTGACACGCTTGTCTTGGATGGCAAGAGGGTGAATGACATTTCAAGAATAGAGCTTAAACAATGGTTAAAGTGTAATAATATCACTTAACTGTGAATATAGTATAAATAAAAAGACCACTGACGGAATAAATCAGTGGTCTTTTTATATGCGAACAAGTGCATCATTATTTCCAATGCACTAGGATGTTTGGAAAAACGTGACTATATCAAGAGATGAAAATGTAGTCATCGAAATAGCTAACTTTCATTAGCTAAATCTAATATTATTATAGTACATATCTAGATAATAAAGGGAGTTATTTATCCTTTTTGTTTACGCCTTTTTCAATAATATAAGAGCGACATTATGACTAATATGCTTTATACTAGTGATGTAAGCGATAAGAAATAACGATGGAGGCTTAAAAAAGTGAGTATAGTAAATAATGATTTTCATAAAATTTTGACTGAAAGACATTCAGTACGTAGATTTGATCCATCCATAAAAATTAGTCATGAAGAAACGAATGAATGCTGGAAGAAACTATCACTGCTCCTTCCGCATGCAATTTGCAAGCCTGGAAATTCATAGTTGTTGATACAAAAGAGGGTAGAGAGAAGCTGCACCAATACTTTATGCCTTTTAACTTCCCGCAAGTTGATAATAGCTCTGCCATAGTCCTATTCTTCGGTAACACGTTGGCTTTCAAGAAATACAGTCAATTATGGCACAGCATGTATGAAGAAAAGAAAGTAACTAAGGAAGCAATGGAAGCGGCTTTAAATACATTCATGCCACTATATGAAAAGGCACCACAAGAAATGTTAGTTGCGGATTCGATGGTTGATTCTTCACTTGCTGCCATGCAATTTATGTTGATTGCACGTGAGCACGGTTATGACACTAATGCGATGGCAGGTTATGATGCTAAAAAGGCTGCAGCCGTGATGGGACTTGATCCTAAGCAATACGTACCAGTAATGGCAATTGCGATTGGTAAGCACGATCCAAAGGCTGAAGATGAGATTACAACTACTAGATATCCACTTTCAGAATTGGTTGATTATGAATAGATAAGAAAAAACGAAGATTAGGGATAGGTTGAATACCTATCTCTTTTTTTGTAAACCAAAATAAAAATCATACGGTATGATATACATGCACTAAAAAAGCAAGCATGTTAGAACAAATATGATATAACAAATCATGAATTGAGATGAGAATATGAAAGATACGCCTAAATATTTAGCAATCGCAGAAAAGCTAAAACATGAGATTGAAACAGGGGAATATCAACCTAATGATCAACTTCCTAAAGAATTCGATCTAGCAAGATCATACAATGTTAGTCGCATCACGGTTCGTAATGCTATGAAAGAGTTGGAAAGCCAAGGCCTAATCTATCGAATCCAAGGTGCAGGCACTTATGTAAAGGAACGTAATTTAATGCATGCTACAGTAGATTCAAATCAATTGGAATTAATCAATCTTAAAAAGTACAAATTGAAATTGCTTGATTTTGAAGTAGGGCAAGTAATTCCAAAAATCACAGAAGCCTTAAATGTTCAGCCATATGATATCGTCTATACAATAAAACGAGCAGCAATGGCAACAAATAAGCAACTTGTGGCTTTTCAAAAAATTTGTATTCCTGCCAAAGTAATCCAAGGCCTGAATATGGAAATGATGGAATCTTCAATATATCCATTAATCCAACAAAAACTTAATGTTAAGCCTGCTAAGGCAACACGCGAAATTTCCTTAGTTCATGCTGATCAGGATTTGATTGCTAAAGGCGAAGTAAAAGGTCAAGTTGAAGAAAAGGAACCACTACTTAAATGGCTGCAAAAATCATATTTGAGTGGTGGCCGGGCGTTTGAATGGAACGAAACTTACTACCGCATAACAAAATTTCCAATAAAAGAAGCAATTGTCTTATAGATTTAAAAGGAGAGAATAATAAAAATTCTCTCTTTTTGTTATAACAATATTGGCGAAACAAAATATGTTATATCATATATTTGCAAGTGAGATGTAGACGGTTACAAAAAGAGGGAGAGAAATTATGAGTAGTAATTCGACGCCATCGGGTTTAAAGAAATTCGAAAATGGTTTTATCAGAATTGCCGGAAAAATTTCCGGTAACAGATTATTATTAACGCTGCGTGATACATTTGTACTTGTCGCAGCTACGACTATGATTGCCGGTTTCGGTATCATGATCCAAAATGTTATCGTAGACCCAATGAATGGTTTAATTTTCGGTAAGCAAGGCCTTCAATTAGGTCGTTTAATTTCCAGATCTTGGGCCACTTGGCAACAAAGTGGATTTGAACATGGACTGCAAACTGTAGCAAACTTAATCGCTCTGGTTTCTAACGGTATATTAAACTTTTTTCGCTTTGCTTCTAGTAGTAATTTTCAGTTGGAAAGTCTCAACCAGATTCTTTAGAGACAGAACAGAGCACATGACAGATGTTCTATTTGGACTTGCAGCATTCTTTATAAGAATGTAGAAAAAGCTATTGAATCAGGTGTGAAGTTAGCTTTGGGGACTGATGCTGGTACTTTCATGAATCCACTTAAAGATACGGCTAAAGAACTTACCGAATTAACTAAAGCTGGTGCTAGCAATTATCAAGCACTTTGCGCGGCTGGTTTAGGATCTGCGGAATTGCTTAAGATTGATCAAGATTACGGTTCTTTAGAAGTAGGAAAATATGCAGATTTCTTAGTGCTGAAAGATAATCCGTTAAAAGACGTATCTGCAGTTGAACAAGCTGATAAACAAGTTTACCAACATGGTGAAAGAAAATTTTAATAAGCAAAATGGTCTTAGTGTGAGCTAAGGCTATTTTTTTTGCAGACAAGCGTCTGGCTTTTTTTCAATTCATCTAATTAAACATTTTATTTATTCTAGTAAACTATTTACTAAAAGAAGTGAAAGAGATATACTAGTAGCTGAAAACGATTACAGTACAAATTTGAGGTACAAACAATGATAAAGAAGAATTACTTACTGAATACGAAAAAACTTTTGGTGAAAAGGGACAAGATGTATTCTTCTCACCAGGTAGAATTAATGTTATTGGTGAACACACCGACTATAATGGTGGGCATGTTTTCCCAGCCGCAATTAGCTTAGGTGTTTATGGCGTTTATGGTCCAAGAGAAGACAAGAAAGTACGTCTTTTCTCAGGCAACGTTGATGGTGATATCGTCGAATTTGATATTGATGATACCACTGTAGAGAAGGACGATCGTTTCTGGGCTAACTACTTTAAAGGCATGATCACTTACTTACGTGAAAAATACGACAACATCAATCATGGCTTTAACCTGTATATTAAAGCCAACTTGCCATCAGGCTCAGGCTTATCATCAAGTGCTGCCATCGAAATGTTGATGGGGATTATCTTAAAAGATGAATTCAACTTAGATGTTGATCGGATTGCATTAGCTAAGATGGGTCAAAGAACCGAAAATGAATTTGTAGGCTTGAACTCAGGTATTATGGATCAATTTGCCTGCATTATGGGCAAAAAAGATAGTGCCATTTTCCTCGATTGCAATACTTTGAAATATGAATACATGCCACTTGCTTTAGGCGAATATGAAATTATTATCATGGCCACTAACAAGCCACATACTTTAGCTGATTCTGCATATAATGACCGTGTTCGCGAATGTCATGATGCAGTTAAGAAATTACAACAAAAGCTTGATATTAAGGCTCTAGGTGAGTTAGATAACGACACTTTCGATGAATATTCTTACCTTATTGATAATGAGACAGAGCTAAAGCGTGCTCGTCATGCCGTTAGTGAAAACCAAAGAACCTTACGCGCAACTAAGGCGATGAAAGATGGCGACTTAGAGAAGTTGGGTCGCTTGATCGATGCTTCACACGTTTCACTTCATTATGATTATGAAGTAACTGGTAAGGAACTCGATACGTTGGCTGAAGCTTCATGGAAGCAACCGGGTGTATTGGGTGCCAGAATGATTGGTGGTGGCTTCGGTGGTAGTGCAATTGCTATTGTTAAGAAGTCAGAAGCAGAAAACTTTAAGAAAAATGTTGGCGATATCTACCGTGACAAGATTGGTTACGATGCCAGCTTCTATGATGCAGAAATCGTTGATGGTACTAAGAGAATATAATTTTTATGGAAGGGTAAGTTATGAAGGTTATTGAAAAGTTTGCGGATAAAGTAATTAGTAGTGGTGCTTATAAGCCGCTTGATCGTGTTTATGTAATTAATAAAATTCGTGGTCTGGTTGGTGATCATGATGAAGAAGAAAATGATCAAGCAGCTGTTAAACAATTAGTAGATATGGCTGTGAAGAATAAAAAAATACCAGATGATGTAACTTCACGGGAGGTGCTGAATGATCAACTGTATGATTTAGCAACCCCAACTCCATCTGAGACTAATAGTATCTTTTGGCAAAAAATGGAAAAATCTTCTGAAAAAGCAACTGATTGGTTTTATAAGCTTTGTGTAAACAACAATTACGTTAAAAAAGAAGCTATTGCCAGAAATGTTGTCTTTTCAGGAACTAGTTCAAAAGGACATGGCCTTGAAATTACGATTAATTTGTCCAAGCCAGAAAAAGATCCAAAGGCTATCGCAGCAGCGGCTCATGCAACTGGCAAAAAAATACCCACAATGTGCTCTTTGCCTTGAAAACGAAGGCTACTTAGGTGGCTATGGTAAAAATGCTCGTTCTAATTTGAGAATTATTCGCATGAATATTGCTGGTCGTCCTTGGGGCTTCCAATATTCACCATATGCTTACTTCAATGAGCATTGTATTTTCTTGGATCAAAAGCATATTCCCATGGTTATTAACCAGCAGACTTTGATTAACTTAGTTGAAATTGAAAAGACTTTCCCACATTACTTTGTTGGTTCAAATGCTGATTTACCAATTGTTGGTGGCTCAATGTTAGCTCATGAGCACTATCAAGGTGGTCGTCATACCTTCCCAATGATGAAGGCTAAGATTAAGAAATCTGTTGTCTTTAATGAATATCCAGATGTTAAGGCTGGGATTGTTGATTGGCCAATGAGTGATTTGCGCCTTATTAGTAATAATTCACTTGATCTAATCGATCTTGGTAGCAAAATTATTAAGTTCTGGGATCAATATTCTGATGCTGATCGTGATATTAAGGCCTTTGATGGAGAAACACGTCATCATACGGTAACTCCTATTATGCACCGTGAGGGTAAGAGCTTTGTGCTTGATTTGGTACTGCGTGATAATAATACTAATAAAGATTATCCACTGGGTATTTTCCACCCACATAAGCAGTTGTGGCACATTAAGAAAGAAAATATTGGCTTAATTGAAGTTATGGGACGTGCTATTTTACCAGGTCGTCTGAAGAGTGAACTTGAGGAAGTAAAGAAGTACTGGCTAGGTCAAGATAACCAAATGGCAGCCAGCCATCAGGAATGGGCTGACCAAATTAAGGCTGAAAATGAAATTACTAGTGCCAATGTTGACACTGTGATGGAGCAAGCCCTAGTTGAAGTCTTTGAACAAGTCTTGCAAGATGCTGGCGTTTTTAAGAATAATGAATATGGCGATCAAGGCTGGGATAAATTTATTACTGCTTTAACTGAGAATATTTAGGATAAATTAGACAGAAAGCGAGATCTAATGGGTTTCGTTTTTTTGTTAGCGGTAACTGATATATTCTGCTGGGCAAATAATTTATAATATTTTTGAAAGCGAATACAAAAACGGGAGAATAAGCAAATGAAGACAAGTTTTATTAAATATGGTCGCAAAGACAACAAGGATCTTTGTGAGGTTACGTTGGAAAACGATCATGGTATGACCGCGAAAGTTCTCAACTATGGTGCAACCTTAGAAAAAGTTTTGCTTGATGGTGAAAACATGATTTTATCATTGGACAAACCAGAAGATTACGACAAGGAACGCAATTATTTAGGCGGTACAGTAGGACGAGTTGCTGGCCGCGTGCGTCGTGGCATCTGGCGCCATGGCTTAGAAATGCACCAATTGCCAATTAATGAAGGAGAAAACCATATTCATGGTGGCAGCGGCATTGACACCGAAGTGTGGGACTTTCAGCCAAGTTGCGATGACAAGGCCGCTTGTGTTGATCTGACCTTGCTTGATCCTAATGGTCATAATGATTATCCGGGCGATTTAAAGATTCATGTACGTTATGAATTGGATAATGATAATACTTTGCACTATTCAATGAATGCAGTTAGTGATAAGCTGACTATTTTTAACCCAGTTAACCATACTTACTTCACCTTGGGTGAACCAGAAACGATCAAAGATTTGCAAATGCAAATGAATGCTGATTATTATTTGCCGGTTGATAAGACCGGTTTACCTGATCAAGGAATGACTGAAGTGGCTGGTACGGCCTTTGACTTTAGAAAAATGAAGCGAGTTGGAGATGCACTAGAAAGTAGTGATCTGCAAATTAAAAACCGCGATGGAATGGACCATCCATTTATTTTGAATGGTAATCTGCCTAATGCCGTCTTAACGTCATCTAAGCATAAGCTAACAGTGACGACTGATGCTCCTTCCTTGATTATTTATACGGGTAATGGTTTTGATCATACTGGTAAATATACTTCAAACTTTGGTCCATATTGCGGAATTACTTTTGAAGCGCAAGTGCCACCGGCAGAGGGTGACGATTTAGGTCGGATTACACTTTTGCCAGGTGAAGAATTTAAGCGGACCGTTGATTGGAAATTTGAATAGAAGATATTGAAGAAAACAGAATTCGTATTTTGAGATTCTGTTTTTTTCGTATCTAAATATTTTGAAAAAAAAACCATGGACATTATAATAAATCTTTAGGTTGATCTCGAAAATTAAGGTGAGTGTACAAGTTAGGTAATGAGTAATAAAAAATAACAAACTGCTAGCATATTACATAAGTTGTATATGAATCAATAATTATGGGAGGAATTATATGAGTAAGAATAATTTCCAAGAACGTTTAAGAAAAATGGAAGACACTAAACAGCGTTTTTCAATTAGAAAGTTTAGTATAGGTGCAGCTTCGGTCTTAATTGGACTGACTATTTTTGGCATGGGCAATGAAACTGTTCATGCGGCTGAACAGCCTGCTCAAAACCAAAATGGGGGGGTACAGACTTCTGCTGTAAATAAAGAAGAGAGTGATGCTTCTAAAGCAAAGCAAGAAGCTGAAACCTCTGTAAATGTAAATTCTGAAGTAACTGAAAACATGCAAGAAGTTTCAGTTGATCAAAAGGCCAATACAGCACAACTTGAAAAGAAAGCACCAGCATCTGCTGTGAAGGAAGAAAAGACTGTTGCTGATCCTACTCCAGCAAAGGAGCGAAATGCTACAAGTAAACAAGACTCAGCTTCAGCACAAACTAGTCAACCTGCTGTTGATTCTGTTAAGCAAAATGCAAAAAAACACAGCAAGTAGGCAATGATAAGGCAGCATTAGCAACAACTATTAATTCAGAAAAAACACAGCAAGCAGGCAATGGTAAGGCAGCATTAGCAACAACTATAACTCTTAATGAACCCAGAAGCAGCGTAGTTGAAATAACTGAAAGTAAAGCTACAGTTCAAGATAAAAATTCTACCACTGTAAAAACTGCTCAAGAATTAATTGATGCAATTCAAAAGGGAACCGCAAATACAATTAACATTGGTGCGAATATTGATTTAGGTACTATTAGCAGCTATACCAATACCAATATTTCTAATAAACGTAACATCATAATTCAATCTGCTGATGGCAAGCAATATACTGTAGACTTTAGCGGTTATGACTTTAACATGTACAGTAGCGATTATGGAGTTACTTTCAAAAACTTAAACTTATATGGTAGAAGTTATTACGGTATTGTTAGAAGTGCTGGATCATATACTTTTGATAATGTTAGCTATACCGGGTCAGAATTAATTTATACTGATCCGGGATATAACACGACAGTTAACTTTTATAATAAGGTTACTGCTCATTCAGTGGGTTCATATAAGGAGTCGTCTCAATGGTCTCAATGGGTTCAGGGTGGCAATACTCAACAGGTAATTCAATTTGCCGGTGGAAAAAATACGATCAACTTTAATTCTGGGAGTGATGTTACCTTAACCACTACTAATTCAAACGTTATTGAAGTTGATGAGGGAAAAACAACGATCAACGTTAAGAATGGTGCTAAAGTTTCCTTAAATCCACATACTCACGTTTTTCCCAGAACAACATAGGATGAGTATGAATGGTATTGCCCGTGGTATTGCTTCAAATGGTGCTGATACTACTTTGAACATTTATGGTAACCTAGACATTAACTTGACAAAGAGTATCAATGGTTTGTTCTCTTCAGATAAGTTCCTTTCTGGTGCTCTTTACTTGAATTCTGGTGCAACG
>ENA-OQBL01000451-OQBL01000451.1-human-gut-metagenome-genome-assembly--contig:-NODE-451-length-21722-cov-8.630979_pt1 | contig 21722 bp, 17 predicted proteins | sample MGYA00242747_ERZ504553 | MGnify/ENA primary metagenome ERZ504553 (study PRJEB26092, sample SAMD00036240) | human gut metagenome | host: Homo sapiens | study: EMG produced TPA metagenomics assembly of...
CATTCATGTTCCGGACGAAATGCTCGAGGAACTGAAAGCAGACAAAGAAAACGACAAAATGCAGGTATCACAGGTGTTGAGATCGCTGCACGTATTATCAAAGAGTGCAAGCCATACTGTCAGGGTGTACATATCATGGCACTTGGCTGGGAATCCAAGATCCCGGATCTGCTGAAACTGGCTGAGATCTAAGAAAATAAAACTCTGAGCTGTAAATAGTAACATCATTACAGAACAGTACTGCAAATAATTAAAAAGCTGTCTGGATTCCGGATGTATTTGCATCCGGAACAGACAGCTTTTGTTGTATCAGCATCTAACCCTTAACCGCACCTGCGGAAACACCTTCTACAATGAATCTGGAAAGAAGAATGTAAACAATGATGACCGGGAAGATGGAAAAGGCGATCATTACATACACCTGTCCCATGTCAAACTTCAGGAAGTCTGCACTTCGAAGCTGTGCAATCAGTACGGGAAGTGTTTTCTTTTTATCTGAGTGAAGGACCAGCGCCGGAATGAAGTAATTATTCCAGCTCTGTACAAAGGTAAAAATTGCCTGCACAGCGATAGCCGGTTTCATAAGCGGGAATACGATTTTGTTAAAGGTATTAAATTCACCGGAACCGTCAATACGTGCTGCTTCCACAAGTTCCAGAGGAAGGTTGCTTTCCATGTACTGTTTCATATAGAAGAAAGTAACAGGAGCAGCAATACTTGGAACGATCAGTGGGACAAAGGAGTCGTCCAGACCTATTTTTCCCAACAGCTGAAGGAATCCAAGAGCAGTTACCTGAGTTGGGATCATCATGACTGCAAGGATAAATGTAAACATAAATTTTTTTGCTTTAAAATTGTATGCATGGATAGCGTAAGCAGTCATTGTTGAAAAATAGGTACATAAAACAGCGGAGCAGGTAGCAATGAAAATACTGTTGAACATACCATTCCATACAGGGAGTGTTCCTGCGAGAAGATTTTTCCAGTTCTCAATGAGATGTCCTCCGGGAATGGCTGTGAATCCCTTTTTCAGTGCGCCATTAGATCTGGTGGCATTGATAAACAGTACATAAAACCAGAACAGGCAGAAGAAGGAAATGATGATCAGTACGATATAGGCAAGAGTACGCTGACCTTTCATGCTCATTCCTTTTTTATTTTTGGAGTTTTTTTCATTCATTCTTCTCACCTCCATCAGTCTTTTATCTTGTTAAAGCGGAATACGATCAGGCTGAGCACTCCTGTGATAATGAACAGGAATACGGATAATGCACCACCCATTCCGTAGTTCTTGCTGAACAGATGCTTGTTCAGGAACATGATCAGTGTCATAGTGGAACGCATGGGGTCGCCGGTTCCGTTTGTCAGGATCTGAGGTACATCGAACATCTGCATGCCGCCGATCAGGGATGTGATCATAACATAGATCAGGATTGGACGAAGGAGTGGAAGAGTGATCTTTCTGAAAATCTGTGAGGAAGTTGCACCGTCTACTTCAGCTGCCTCGTAAAGCGAGGAGTCAATTCCCATCATACCTGCCATAAGAAGAATAGTTGTATTTCCGAACCACATCAGGAAGTTCAGGACTGCAACAAGGGTTCTGGCACTCCAGGCATGGCTGAAAAAGGAATATGCCTGTTTCAGTATTCCTGACTGCATCAGCATTGCATTGATGGGACCGCCGTCTGCAAATAAGGTAAAGAATAACATTGCAAAGGCGGATGCCATGATCAGGTTTGGCAGATAAATAACTGTTTTGAAGAAGCGCTGTCCCTTAAGCCGGAGGCTTGGATTGGAGAACCAGGCAGCCAGGAGCAGGGAAACCAGGATCTGTGGGATAAATCCCATTACCCACATGATCATTGTGTTTTTAAAATAAATCCAGATATCGCCACCCTGAAAGAGCTTTGCATAATTGGCAAGTCCCACAAAATTCGGTCCTATCTGCGTTAATCCAGATCTGTAATTTTCAAAGAAACTGTTATAAATTGTACTGATAAGCGGAACGAGCTGGAATATGAGATATACTACTACAAATGGTATCAGGAAGATATATCCCCATTTGTTATAGCTGACCGCTTTATGGTTATTATTCTTTGCCATTATCTTCCTCCATAGTCTGCTGTAATTCAAAGTGTGCCTGCCTGATGGTCAGGCAGGCACACAGGTTTTACTGTTTAATTGCTGTTTAATTAATAGGAAAGTTCCGGATATTTTTCTACAACTGCCTTATAGAACAGGTCGAGAGCTTCATCATAAGATGCGTTGCCTTCGAAGTAGTTCTTCATGGCATTCTGGAATTCTTCGTTGCAACCCTGATCATAGATGCTCATGTTACTCAGATCGATCTTATCAGCGCCTGCACAGAACATAGCCAGAGGATTCTGTCCACCAAGAACTGCATCGCCGTAGTTCTCATCTTTAGCCATTTCTTCCATGGCAGGTTTATTGTTTACGAAGTCATTATCAGCAGTAACGATTTCTTTCATAACGTCAACGTTAGTTGTCATCGTTCTCATGATATCAGCAACCAGTGTAGGATTGTCTGTGCCTGTAGCTGCTGTGATCCATGTTCCGCCCCAGTAGAAGCCCTGTGGTCCTTCTGTTGCAGCCCAGCCGCCATCTTTACCAACTGAACCATCCTGGTCAGCACTCATGGAGAAGTCGATGAACCATGCAGGTCCGAAATATGAGAATACATTGCTGTCTTTGAAGAAGCCCTTGCTCCAGTCATCGCTCCACAATTCATAGGTAGCTGTTTCTCCGGCATCAACCATTTCCTTGGACATATCTACCCAGTTTTTGATATTGTCATCAACAGTGATCTTTCCGTCAACAACCCATGGGGAAGTTACATTATTAGAGAATACACGGTAGGCATCATTTACAGTGGAAGTCATCTGATAGCCTTTTTCCTTCAGCTCTTCAGCTGTTGCCTTAAATGTATCCCAGTCTGCAACTTTCTTCTGAACCTCTGCCGGATCATCACTTCCGAATACTTCCTTTGCAATATCTCTTCTGTAGATCATAGCACCCGGGCAGCCTTGCCAGGAAAGACCCTTTAAGTTACCATCAGAATCTGTCATAACATCTTTGGTGTACTGATATTGGTCTGCAACTTCCTCATCTGTGATTCCCAGATCTGCCACAGACATTGTATAATCAGTATTTACATATTTCAAAGCATAGTCTGCTTCTACAAGGAAGAGGTCGATTTTGTCATCTGCTGCTGCATCGGCCTGTTTCAGAAGAGTCTCATCCAGATTATTCTGATACGCATTGTCATCAGAAGGAGTGATGTTCCATACAACATCCACATCTCCAATCTTGCCATGAGTTCCGTCAACTTCTTCATATCCGGGATAGTGGTCAGTCAGACGGGATTTGAATTCTTCATTCCAGCAATAAATGTTTAAAACTTTACCTTCGTCTGCTGCTGCATCTTCAGCCCATGCAGGAACTGCTGTAAGGCCTGCAAGCATAGCTGCTGTTAATGTGATTGCCATAGCTTTTCTCTTCATCATGTTATTACCTCCCTGTAATGATTGATTTTCAGTTTTTGCCTGATATTTCCCCATATTGAGTTTTCAGTCTGGTCAGACTCCTGACTTGTGTTTTTTGTTTTTCGTTCCTAAATCGTTTTTGTAAGTTTATCGTAGCACGTTTTCAGAAAAAATCAAGTAGTTTTAGTTATATTTGCATAATTTATCCCTGTTGCACAAAAAAGAATTTATAATAATTTATTAATTTCACAAAAAGAAAGTTTTATTTATGCGAAAATTTTCATAATATTTTCGCATAAATGGAGATAATGATTGTGAGATTCCTGACAGGCAAAAATACGACAATTTTTGTAAAAAACTGAATGATACGGGAGATAGTCTGATTTGAACGAAGCAAGTAAGTTACCTGATTTAATTGTGAAAAGTAAAAAAACTAAACTTATTCGTTTTCGTAAAACTATTTTCTGTCTTTTGGATATCAGAAGGAGCTGGTATTCCTCCTGATACAAGCAAATCCCTCACTGATTATTGCTTTTTGCAACCTCCCAGAGGACTTACTTGATTCGGTTAAAATGCTGATATTTTGAGGAAAAAGTGAAAGAATAATAAAACAGGGCTGTCGTATGAACCAAAAGTTCATTGACGACAGCCCCGTTTTTAACAGAAATAACAGTTTCTGTACTTATCTGAAAGGGAAGATTATTTATTCTCTTCCTGTACTTCGATTTTGCGGATCGTTTTATTCTTGATTTCTTCTTTGATCGCTGCAAGGAAATCACCAAGGTCTTTCATTCCTTCATCACCAAGGTAACGGCTTCTTACGGAAACCTTGCCTTCTTCTTCCTCTTTGGCACCGACGATGAGCATATATGGAACTCTTGCAAGACGTGCTTCACGAATCTTGTAGCCCATTTTCTCGGAACGCTGGTCAACGGAGCAGCGGATTCCGCTTTCTTTTAACTGTGCTTCCACTTTGGCGGCATAGTCGTGGAATTTCTCAGAGATCGGAATTACACGAACCTGTTCCGGGCAGAGCCAGGTCGGGAACATACCTGCATATTTCTCAATCAGCCATGCCAGTGTTCTCTCATAGCATCCCATGGATGTACGGTGGATGATGTATGGACGCTGTTTCTCACCATTTTCATCGATGTAGTACATATCAAACTGTTCAGCAAGAAGAGCATCCCACTGGATCGTGATCATTGTATCTTCTTTTCCGTATACATTTTTGGCATTGATATCAACCTTAGGTCCGTAGAATGCAGCTTCTCCAACATCCTCTGTAAATGGAATGTTCAGTTCTTCAAGCATCTGGCGGATATGAGCTTCTGTCTGATTCCACACTTCTGCATCACCGATGTATTTCTCTCTGTTGTTCGGATCCCATTTAGAAAGGTGATAGGTTACGTCCTCTTCTACACCAAGAACCTGCAGGCAGTACTGTGCAAGTGCGATACAGTCTTTAAATTCTTTTACCATCTGGTCAGGTCTTACGATCAGATGACCTTCGGAGATCGTGAACTGACGTACACGTGTCAGACCATGCATTTCCCCGGAATCCTCATTACGGAACAGAGTGGATGTTTCGCCGTAACGAAGAGGCAGATCACGATAGCTGTGCTGTTCTGCTTTGTATACATAGTACTGGAATGGGCATGTCATAGGACGAAGCGCAAATACTTCTTTGTCTGTTTCTTCGTCACCGAGAACGAACATACCGTCTTTGTAGTGATCCCAGTGACCGGAAATTTTGTAGAGGTCACTCTTTGCCATTAACGGAGTTTTTGTTCTTACATAGCCACGTTTTGTCTCTTCGTCTTCAATCCAGCGCTGAAGCTCCTGCATCATGATCACACCGTTTGGCATGATAAGAGGAAGTCCCTGTCCGATTACATCTACAGTTGTGAAGATTTTCATTTCACGTCCAAGTTTATTGTGATCGCGTTTTTTTGCTTCTTCCATCTGTTCCAGATGTTCTTTTAACTCATCCTTGGAAGCATAAGCTGTTCCGTAGATACGTGTGAGCATTGCGTTCTTTTCGCTGCCTCTCCAGTAAGCGCTGGAAGAGGAGAGAAGCTTGAATGCCTTTACACCCTTTACACTCATAAGGTGAGGACCTGCGCAGAGGTCTGTCCAGTCTCCCTGTGAATAGAAAGAGATTTCGGAGCCTTCCGGAAGATCTTCGATAAGTTCTACCTTGTATGGTTCATTTTTCTCCTGGAAGTATGCGATGGCATCTTCTCTTGATTTTGTGAAGCGTTCAATCTTAGCGCCTTTTTTGATGATCTTTTTCATTTCTTTTTCGATTGCATCCAGGTCATCACGGGAGAATGGAGGGCAGTCGAAATCATAGTAGAATCCTGTATCAATAGAAGGTCCGATAGCAACCTTTGCATCCGGGAATAAGGTCTGTACTGCCTGGGCAAGTACGTGGGATGCTGTATGGCGGAGAACTGCAAGTCCTTTTTCATCTTTTGCTGTCAGGATGTTTAATTCGCAGTCACTGTCAATAACTGTTCTCAGGTCTACAACTTCTCCGTTTACTTCTCCTGCACAGGCAGCACGTGCAAGTCCCTCGCTGATGTCGTAAGCAATGTCGATTACGGATTTTGCTTCAGCGTATTCTTTTTTTGAGCCGTCTTTTAATGTTACGATCATGATGATTATCTCCTTTACGTTAGTATGGATTTGCTATAGTTGCTGTTCACTGTTGATATCCCGCGGAGCGTGCTGCTGAGAACGGAGTGAACAGTAACAGGTTTTTGTACTGCGAAGGGGTAAAAGAAAGAATAAAAAAATCCCCTACAGTACGGTTAAATACTGTAGGGGACGAGATAACATTACTCGCGGTTCCACCCCGGTTGTTCTGATACATTACTGATGGATAAATCATCTGATCAGAACCGCTTCATTCGATGGTAACGGAATCACCGGACTGTATTAAAGTCACTCAGAGGTGGTCTTCGGCTGGTTCGCGATGAAATGCTTGCACCGGTATACATTTCTCTCTGTAACGTTCCTCAGCGTACTCTTCTCTTCAACGTTTTGATTCTTCTTATCTTTTCTGCCGCCTATTATAAACTTGCAAAGTGGGTTTGTCAATCAGTAAAATGCAAAAAGTTGATTTACGAAAATAGAGATTAATGTTATACTGACGAAAGTGAAAAACAATAAAAAACATGAAAGGAACCAGATAAATGAGCAGATGGGAAGAAAATATACGTAAAGTAATACCATATACACCAGGCGAGCAGCCCAATCAGCCGGATATGATCAAGCTGAATACCAACGAGAATCCGTATCCACCGGCACCTGGAGTGGAGAAGGCGTTGAGGGAGATGGATACAGATACTATGAGACTTTATCCGGATCCTACAGCAGGAGAACTGGTACATGCCATTGCAAAGAATTACGGGCTGAAGGATGAACAGGTTTTTGTGGGAGTAGGTTCCGATGATGTGCTTGCCATGAGTTTCCTTACATTCTTTAATTCACAGAAGCCGGTTCTTTTTCCGGATATCACATATTCATTTTTATGATGTATGGGCAGACCTGTTTCGCATTCCATATGAGAGACCGGCACTGGATGAGAACTTTCATATAAGGAAGGAAGATTATTTCAGAGAAAACGGAGGAATTGTATTCCCGAATCCGAATGCGCCGACAGGTGTGGAGATGCCGCTGGAGGAAGTGGAGGATATTATCCGCCATAATCCTGATGTGATTGTGATCGTGGACGAGGCTTATGTGGAATTTTGGTAGTCAGTCGGCGCTTCCATTGATTGAAAAATATGACAACCTTCTGGTCGTACAGACATTTCCAAGTCGCGTTCTATGGCTGGGATGAGAATTGGTTTTGCGTGTGGAAATGAGAAACTGATCAGATTCCTGAATGATGTGAAGTATTCTTTTAATTCTTATACTATGGACCGTACAGCGATTGCTGCAGGTGTGGCGGCAGTTGAAGATAAAGCATATTTTGATGAGACATGTAATAAAATCATAGAGACAAGAGAATGGACAAAGAAAGAATTGAAGGCACTGGGATTCTCTTTTCAGGATTCTATGTCTAACTTTATTTTTGCTACGCATAAAACCTGCCCTGCGAAAGAACTTTTTGAGGCATTGAGAGGGCAGCATATTTATGTTCGTTACTTCCAGAAGGACAGAATTGACAATTTTCTTCGTATCACTGTTGGAACAAAGGAAGAAATGCAGAAATTTATTGACTTTTTGAAAGATTATCTGAAGTAAGAGTTAGGAGGCTTTATGGAAACGCTGGTACATTGGTTTTCACAGAATCTGTCACAATATATTTCACCGGAAGGGGCAGTTTTTATTATTTCAATGATTCCGCTTTTGGAACTCAGGGGAGGATTGCTTGCAGCATCCTTACTTAAGATATCGGCTGCAAAGGCAATTCCACTGTGTATTGTTGGAAATATTATTCCTATTCCGTTTATTCTGTTGTTTATCAGACAGATTTTCAAGGTTTTAAAAAAGACGAAACTCTTTCGGGGACTTGTTATGAAATTGGAAGACAGGGCAATGAGAAAAAGTGATCAGGTAAAGAAATATGAGTTTTGGGGACTGATGCTGTTTGTGGGAATTCCACTTCCGGGAACAGGGGCATGGACAGGATCTCTGATTGCATCTCTTCTGGAAATTGATATTAAGAAGTCCTCTCTGGCAATTTTTTGTGGCATTATTATGGCAACTGTCATTATGTATATTGTTTCTTATGGATTAGTGGGAAATCTGGTACATTAATTGTCTTCTTAAATAAGTGTTATTAATATCTGATTTACCGGAAATCCGGGGACATATTTTATGTCTCCGGATTTCTGCTTTTATGTCGATAATATCAGTTTTATGACGTATAAAACAGCTTGCCAATAATAAAGATTTGGAATAATATGGTATTGTCAATTATGAAGAAGATGTGCTAAGATAAATATAAAGATACTGGTGTGCAGACAGGATTACTACAGGAATTAACTTGTCGACACAGGAGCAGGAGTATAATTTTCCTGCGATATGCATTGCTGCAGATCTGATATTCGTGTCACTTCAGACAGATTATCCCACTAACTGTTACAGGAAAAGTTAATAAAGAATAAATTGCTCAGATACATAGGAAATCAGAAAACAAAAATAAAATATTATCATATACATCAAAACAAAAAGCAGAGGATTATTTTATGAGAGAAAAGTATGAATCATTATCACTGGCAACTTTAAAGGATTTGGCAAAAGCCAGAGGATTAAAAGGGGTTTCAGCATTGAGAAAACCGGAATTGATCGAGAGAATGCTTCACGAAGATGAACTGGAAGGTGAGACAAAAAAATCAGGAAACAGTCCGGGAGAAACCGCAGCAGAGTGAAGTGGAAGGTAACGGAGAGAGAATCCCCCAGTATAACAAAACACCGGAACGTACACAGTATCATGCCCCGGCAGAGGCAGTACAGCTTGACAGTGGAGAGAGAGCAGACGGAATCCTTGAGGTACTTCCCGATGGATATGGGTTTATCCGATGTGAAAATTATCTTCCGGGGGAAAATGATATTTATGTATCACCTTCTCAGATACGCAGATTTAACCTGAAAACAGGTGATATTATTAAGGGGAATATCCGTATCAAAACACAGGGAGAGAAATTCAGTGCCTTGCTATATGTGACCTCTATCAACGGATTCCATCCCAGTGAAGGGCAGAGACGACATAATTTTGAAGATATGACACCGATTTTTCCAAATGAGAGACTGATAATGGAAAGACCGGGCGGCACAGTTGCCATGAGGATCGTAGATCTGATCAGCCCTATCGGTAAAGGACAGAGAGGAATGATCGTATCTCCTCCGAAAGCCGGTAAGACAACTTTGCTGAAAGATGTGGCAAAGTCTATTCTGAGAAACAATCCGGACATGCATCTGATCATTCTTCTGATCGATGAGCGTCCTGAGGAGGTTACAGATATCAGGGAGGCCATCTGTGGCGATAATGTGGAAGTCATTTATTCTACATTTGACGAGCTTCCGGAACATCATAAACGTGTGTCTGAAATGGTAATAGAACGTGCACGTCGTCTGGTGGAACATAAAAAAGACGTTACAATTCTTCTTGATTCTATTACAAGACTGGCAAGGGCATACAACCTGATCATACCGCCCAGCGGACGAACTCTTTCCGGTGGTCTGGATCCGGCGGCTCTTCATATGCCGAAACGTTTCTTTGGTGCGGCCAGAAATATGAGAGAGGGCGGAAGCCTTACTATTCTTGCTACAGCGCTTGTGGATACGGGAAGTAAAATGGATGATGTAATTTATGAAGAATTTAAGGGAACCGGTAATATGGAACTGGTGCTTGACCGAAAACTGCAGGAAAAGCGGGTATTCCCTGCAATTGATATCCAGAAATCCGGTACAAGAAGAGAGGATCTGCTGCTGAGTAAAGAAGAACAGGAAGCGGTTTACATTATGCGAAAAGCCCTCAATGGAATGAAGTCAGAAGATGCGGTAGAACAGATCCTGAATATGTTTACCCGTACGAAAAATAATGCTGAATTTGTGCAGACTGTAAAAAAACAGAAGTTTATCTGAAACGTTGTAAAAAAAAATGTTACTGTTCGCTCCGTTACTCAGTAACAAAATATTAATAAATTTAAAATAATTTAAATAACTGCATTCCATGGGACGATATGTTATACTCATAAAGCTGTTTAATAGTAAATTCGTCAAATGAATACGAATAGAAAATAGAATCTTTACAGAGAGGTGAAAATCATGAGAGAAGGAATCCATCCTAATTATTATCAGGCAACTGTAACCTGCAACTGTGGTAACACATTCGTAACAGGATCTACAAAACAGGACATCCACGTAGAAATCTGCTCTAAATGTCATCCATTCTATACAGGTCAGCAGAAAGCAGCTCAGGCTCGTGGACGTATCGATAAGTTTAATAAGAAATACGGCCTGAACAAATAATCAGAATATAGTAAGAATTGAGAAGGTTGAGGTTGGGAAATCTCAGCCTTTCTTGTTTCTTTGGGAGAAATATAATGAAATCATCGAACATCGGCGGTCAGGCTGTAATGGAAGGCATTATGATGCGCCATAAGGATAAATATTCCATTGCTGTCCGCAGACCGGACAATGAGATTGAATTAAAAGTAGAAGATTACAAATGTGTATTCGGAAATGCAAAATTTCTCAAATATCCACTGATCCGAGGTGTGGTAAGCTTCGTGGATTCTCTGGTGGTCGGCACAAAATGTCTGATGTATTCAGCGGAGATCGCAGGGGATGAGGAGGACGAAGAGGATAAGCAGAAGAATGCTGCTCTTTCAGAAGAGGAGCTTGCTGCAAAAAAGGCAAAAGAAGATAAGCAGTTCAAATGGCTGTTATATGTGACAGTTGCTGTCTCGATCGTGGTATCAGTTGCCGCCTTTATGTTGCTGCCATACGCCCTTGCAAGTCTTTGCAGAAGGGTTGGCGCTTCGGAATTTGCAGTTACAATAGTTGAGGCATTTGTAAAGCTTGCATTGTTTATGGGATATATGCTTCTGATTTCCAGAATGAAGGATATTCAGAGAACATTTATGTATCATGGAGCAGAGCATAAGTGCATTAACTGCGTGGAACATGGACTGCCGCTTACGGTGGATAATGTTCTTGCAAGCTCCAGACTGCATAAGAGATGTGGAACCAGTTTTCTGTTTCTGGTTATGCTGGTCAGCATTTTTCTGCATTTTATTTTTGTATTGGTTCCATTTTACTGGGTGAGACTGTTTGGAAGACTTCTTATGGTGCCGGTTGTAGCAGGAATATCTTTTGAGATTATTCAGTGGGCTGGAAGATCAGACAGCAAACTTGCTGACTTTTTCAGTAAACCGGGTCTGGCAATGCAGAAACTTACAACTAAGGAACCGACAGCAGATATGGCAGAGGTTGCGATCAGGGCTGTAGAGGCGGTTTTTGACTGGAAAGCATATCTGAAGGAAGAATTTGGAGTTGAAGCAGAACAATGAACGGAGAAACTCTGACAGGATTATTAAAAAAAGGACAGATGATCCTTGCACAGGCGGGGATTAAGGAAGCCGGGCTGGATGCCTGGCTTCTCCTGGAATATGTCACAGGAAAAAGCCGGGCGTATTATTTTGCATACGGAGAAGAAAGTGTCACAGAAAGTGCTGCTGAAAGATATCTGGAACTGATCAGCAGACGTGCGGGACACATACCGCTGCAGCATCTGACGCATCAGGCATTTTTTTATGGGGCATGAATTTTATGTGGATAAGAATGTACTGATACCCAGACAGGATACGGAAACACTTGTGGAGTCCGCTCTTGAATGCATGAAAGCTGTGAAAAATCCATATATTCTTGATATGTGTACAGGATCCGGCTGTATTCTTATCAGTATTCTGAAGGAGAGAGCTGATGCACACGGAACAGGCGTGGATCTGTCAGATGAGGCACTGAAAGTGGCTGTGCGGAATGCACGGACACTGGAAGTGGCAGAGCATGCGGAATTCGTACAGAGTAATCTGTTTTCTGAAATGCAGAACATTGTGTACGGAACAGAGTATATGAAAAGGACTGCTGTAAAAGATACTGTAAAAATGACAGAATGCGAAAATAGTAATAGAAATTATAGCAGAGCTTATGATATGATTATATCAAATCCGCCATATATTCCTACGGCGGAAATTGAAGATCTTATGGATGAAGTAAAATTGCATGATCCGCGTATGGCGCTGGATGGTATGGAAGATGGACTTTATTTTTACAGGGCTATCACGGAACAGGCACAGGATCATCTTGTTCCGGGTGGCTGGCTTTTATATGAAATCGGATGCAGCCAGGGAGAAGATGTGGCAGCTCTTTTGCGGAAATATAAATTTGAAGATATTGAGATAAGGCAGGATCTGGCCGGGTTGGACCGGGTGGTTCTGGGGCGAAAGAAATTACAGGAGGATAAATATGTTTGATAAATTAGACGATCTGCTCATTCGTTTTGAAGAGGTGCTTAATGAGCTTGGAGAGCCGGGAGTTACCGATAATCAGGAACATTTTCAGAAGCTGATGAAAGAGCAGAGCGATCTGCAGCCGATAGTAGATGCTTACCGGGAGTATAAGAAAAACAAAGAAACGATACAGGACAGTCTTTCCATGCTTGAGGAAGAGAAAGATGAAGATATGCGGGAAATGCTGAAGGAAGAACTGTCTGAGGCAAAGAAGAATGTAGAGGAACTGGAGCATGAACTTAAGATCCTTCTTCTTCCGAAAGATCCTAATGATAACAAGAACGTTATTGTGGAGATCCGTGCAGGTGCAGGTGGGGATGAAGCTGCCCTTTTTGCAGCAGAGATTTACCGTATGTATGTGAAATATGCAGAATCCCGCCGCTGGAAAACAGAAATGATGAGTCTCAATGAGAACGGAATCGGCGGATTTAAGGAAGTAACATTTATGATTACAGGTGCAGGTGCTTATTCCAGACTGAAATATGAAAGTGGTGTACATCGTGTACAGCGAGTTCCGGAAACAGAATCCGGCGGACGTATCCATACCTCTACCTGTACAGTTGCTATTATGCCGGAAGCAGAGGAAATCGATTTCCATCTGGATATGAATGACTGTAAATTCGATGTGTTCCGTGCATCCGGAAACGGCGGACAGTGTGTCAATACAACAGACTCTGCTGTGCGACTGACACATATTCCTACCGGAATCGTAATTTCCTGCCAGGATGAGAAGTCACAGCTTAAGAATAAAGATAAAGCACTGAAAGTTCTTCGCTCCCGTCTGTATGAGATGGAGCTTGCCAAACAGCATGATGCTGAGGCTGAGGCAAGAAGAAGCCAGATTGGAACAGGTGACCGTTCAGAGAAGATCAGAACTTATAATTTTCCACAGGGCCGTGTGACAGACCACAGAATCAAACTGACACTGCACAGACTGGAGAATGTTCTGAACGGGGATCTGGATGAGATCATTGACAGTCTGATCGCAGCAGATCAGGCAGCAAAATTAAGTAATCTTCAGGATGCGGAATAGAATATTGCGGAGAGGGTATGTGACAGAAGATGACAGAAAAAGTATTGATATGAGAGAAGAATGTCAGGAGGAAAATATTTATGCAGAAAACAGCACTTGTAATTATGGCGGCAGGAATCGGAAGTCGTTTTGGAAAAGGAATCAAGCAGCTTGCATCGGTGGGACCATGTGGAGAGATTATTATGGATTATTCCATCCACGATGCGCTGGAAGCCGGATTTGACAAAGTAGTGTTTATTATCCGTAAAGATCTGGAAGAAGAGTTTCGCAGAGTGATCGGCGAGCGTATTGAGAAAATTACGGAAGTAGAATATGTATTCCAGGAGCTTGATGATCTGCCGGAGGGATTTACGAAACCGGCTGACCGCACGAAACCCTGGGGAACCGGACAGGCTGTACTTGCTGCAAAGAAGGTTCTGGATGAGCCATTTATTGTTATCAATGCAGATGATTATTATGGGAAAGAAGCTTATGTGAAGGTGCATGATTATCTTGTGCAGGAACAGCAAAAGGACGGAAAACTCCACATCTGCATGGCCGGTTTCAGGCTTGGAAATACATTGAGCGATAATGGAAGCGTTACCAGAGGAATCTGCCATATTGAGAATGGACAGCTTACAGGTGTGACAGAGACGCATGATATATTTAAGACTGCCACAGGTGCAGAGTCAAGAAATGCGGACGGAAGTGTGCAGGAACTGGATGTAAAGGATCTGGTGTCCATGAATATGTGGGGACTGACGCCGGACTTTATGGAGGTTCTCGAGAAAGGATTTGTAGAATTTCTCAGTGGACTCGCACCGGAAGATACAAAAAAGGAATATCTGCTTCCGGAGTTAGTTGACCATCTGATCAAAAATGAAAGTGCTAAAGTTGATGTCCTGGAGACAAAGGATACATGGTTTGGTGTAACCTATCAGGAAGATAAAGAAACAGTAACGAGAGCATTTAAAAATCTTACAGAAGCGGGTATATATCCTCAGGGACTTTATCAATAAGTTAAGCAGATATCTGCAGCTTTCGCAGGAGACATGTCTGATCTGATTAAAAGCAGTTTTGGGTGTGATCCGGGAAATACAGTATGCAGTGCAGAAACAGAGGATATTGTAAAAAGTAAAGGAGAGCAATTATGGGAAAATATTTTGGAACAGATGGATTTCGTGGAGAAGCAAATGTTAAACTGACAGTAGATCATGCATTTAAGGTGGGGCGCTACGTAGGCTGGTATTATGGAAGAGACCATAAAGCTAAGATTGTTATTGGAAAAGATACAAGAAGAAGCAGTTATATGTTTGAATATGCACTTGTTGCAGGTCTGACAGCGTCCGGTGCAGATGTATATCTTCTTCATGTAACGACGACCCCAAGTGTTTCCTATGCAGTACGTACAGAGGATTTTGACTGTGGTATTATGATCTCCGCAAGCCATAATCCATTCTATGATAATGGTATCAAACTTCTCAATGGAAACGGACAGAAGATTGAAGCGGAAGTAGAAGCAAGGATTGAAGCATATCTGGATGGCCTGATCGAGGATCTTCCTCTGGCAACTAAAGAAGATATTGGACGCACTGTGGATTTTGCTTCAGGAAGGAATCGTTATATCGGACATCTGATCTCTATTCCAAGCAGGGATTTCAAAGGCATTAAAGTAGGGCTTGACTGTGCAAACGGAAGTTCTTCAGCTATTGCAAAGAGTGTATTTGAGGCACTTCAGGCAAAGACTTATGTGATCAATAACCAGCCGGATGGTACAAATATCAATACAAACTGTGGCTCTACCCATATTGAAGTCCTGCAGAAATATGTTGTGGACAATGGATTGGATATCGGTTTTGCTTATGATGGTGATGCAGATCGCTGTATTGCTGTTGACCATAAGGGAAATGTGGTCGACGGTGATAAGATTATGTATGTATGTGGAAAATATCTCAAGGAGCAGGGCAGATTAAAAGATGATACAGTAGTAACCACTGTTATGTCAAACCTCGGTCTGTACAAATCTCTGGAGAGAGAGGGTATGAAATATGAGCAGACTGCAGTAGGAGATAAATATGTGGCAGAGAATATGATGGAGAATGGATACAGTCTTGGCGGTGAGCAGTCCGGACATATTATTTTCAGCCGTTACGCTGCAACAGGTGATGGAATCCTTACTTCTCTCATGGTAATGGAAGCGTGTGTAGAGAAGAAAGCAACTCTGTGTGATCTGGCAAGGGAAATGAAGGTTTATCCACAGCTTCTCAGAAATGTCCGGGTGGCAGACAAGAAGACTGCGAGAGAGAATCCGAAGGTAGTTGCTGCTGTAGAGGAAGTTGCAAAGAAACTGGGAAGTGATGGGCGTATTCTGGTACGCGAGAGTGGCACAGAGCCATTGATTCGTGTTATGGTAGAAGCCGGAACAGATGAACTCTGCCTTGAGAATGTTGATCATGTAGTAAAGGTAATGGAATCCGAAGGATTGCTCATTGACTGATTTACTGGCAAAGGAATTACATGTATAATAGAAAAAAAAGATTATTTCTGACTGCTGTCTGCTTAAGCCTTGGACTTCTGACGGGCTGCAATGTGGGAGATACGAAGAATTATAAACAGGCTGCACAGGATCTGGAACAGGGAAATTATGAGGCAGCACTTGAAGAATACGAGACAGCAATTTCTGAAGGAGTGAAGCCTGCACAGTCGTACAGAGGTGCAGGTGTAGCGAAACTCAAGCTTGGAAACTATGAAGAAGCCATAACATATTTCAATGATGCGCTTAAATGTGACAAAGTTGGCAAAGCATTAAAAAAAGATATTCTGTCGTATAGAGCTGTGGCTTATCTCAAAGTAAAGGATTATGAGGCAGCACTGGAAGACTGCCAGACTCTGGCAGAAAACTATAAAATGGATGCGGATCTGTATTTCCTTACGGGAGAAACAGCATTGGCCATGGATTCCTATGAGGAAGCTTCTGCTAATTTTGAACAGGCCTACGGCGAAGATGCAACTTATGACAGAGCTATCCAGATCTACGGGGCATATCTGAACAGGGATATGGAAGCAGACGGAACCCGTTATCTGGAAGCTGCTTTGTCAGGAACTGCAAAAAATGCAGAGGATCATTGTGACCGCGGCAGAGTTTATTATTATATGGATGATTATGAAAATGCTGAAAGTGAACTGAAACAGGCCATAGACGGCGATAATACGGAGGCACTGGTTCTGCTTGGTATGGTATATATGGATAAAGGAGACAGCGCAAATGCAAAAGCAATGTTTCAGCAGTATGTATCACAGGCGGAAAACGGAGCCAAAGGATTTAACGGACTTGCACTGTGTGATATAGAGGATGGGGATTATGACAGTGCCCTTTCTGATATAGAAAGCGGAATCCATGAGGCAGGAGCGGAGGATATGCAGAGTCTGCTGTTTAATGAGATCGTAGTCTATGAGAAGAAACTGGATTTTCAGACTGCTTTGCAGAAAGCACAGGAATATCTGGAATTATACCCGGAAGATAAAACTGTTAAGAAGGAACTTGCATTTCTTAAAACGCGTGTGTAATATCCATCTGACTGAGGAGAATTTATGGAAGAATTTGGAAAGCTTGAAGAACGGGTGGTTCTTGTGGGAGTGCAGACGGATGATCATGATAATGTGGAAGAATCCCTGGATGAACTGAAGGAGCTTGCATCAACTGCGGGAGCTGTTACAGTGGGAAGAATCATTCAGAATCGTGAGTCTGTGCATCCCGGAACTTATATTGGAAAAGGAAAGATAGAGGAAGTACGTGCACTGGTATATGCTATGGATGCAACCGGAATTATCTGTGATGACGAACTTTCTCCTGCACAGCTGAATAATCTGGAGCGGGAACTGGACTGTAAGGTGATGGACAGGACATTATTGATTCTGGACATTTTTGCAGCGAGAGCTATAACCAGTGAGGGTAAAATACAGGTAGAGCTTGCACAGCTTCGCTACAGATCTGCCCGTCTGGTCGGTCTCAGGGAATCTCTTTCCCGTCTGGGAGGTGGAATCGGAACCAGAGGTCCGGGAGAGAAAAAGCTGGAGACAGACCGTCGTCTTATCCGTACAAGGATCTCTGCTTTGAAGCAGGAATTATCCCAGGTGGAGAAACACAGGGAACTGATCCGTTCCAGCCGGGCCAGAGGCAATATGAAGACTGCTGCGATCGTAGGATATACAAATGCGGGAAAATCTACGCTGCTGAACACACTGACAGGCTCAGAGGTTTTATCAGAGGATAAACTGTTTGCTACACTGGATCCAACTACCAGACTTTTGAATTTGAAGGACGGACAGCAGATTCTTCTCACAGATACGGTTGGATTTATCCATAAGCTTCCGCATCATCTGGTCGAAGCATTCAAGAGCACATTGGAAGAGGCCAAATATGCAGATTATATTATCCATGTGGTAGATTCTTCCAATCCGCAGGCAGAGATGCAGATGCATGTGGTATATGAGACATTAAAAGAACTGGGAGTGATGGGAAAGAAGATCATTACACTCTTTAATAAGCAGGATGCACCGGGGGCATGCGTACTGCGAGATTTTAAATCAGACTATACGCTGAAGGTCTCTGCAAAGACAGGCGAGGGTCTTGCAGATCTGAATGATCTTCTGGAGAAGCTTCTTGCTGAAGAACAGATTTATGTGGAGCGCCTTTTCCCTTATCAGGAAGCAGGAAAAATCCAGCTGATCCGCGAATATGGGCAGCTTATCTCAGAGGAATACACAGAGGAAGGGATTGCTGTGAAGGCAAGGGTGCCGAAAGAAATCTACGCCAGAGTTGTATAAAAAAATATTTTGAAAAATAAGAAAAATACCATATATTGTGCCTTTTGCGAAAATGAGGAACATTATGTGGTATTTTTTGCGTGTTGACGAACCGGTGATACTCTGATACAATGAATCTACAGTGTTACTCAGAGCAAAGTGGACAGTAACGACAGAAATATCTCCGGTAAGAATATGCAGGAGAAACAGATTAACAAGAGAAAATGGGGGCATTAGATATGTTTCAGGTAGTAAAACGTGATGGCGAAGTGGATGAGTTTAAAATAGGCAAGATCACAGCGGCTATCCATAAAGCCTTTGATGCAAAAGAGAAAAATTATAGCGAAGAGATGATTGATCTCTTAGGGCTGCGTGTTACTTCTGATTTTCAGAAAAAGATTACAGATAATAAGATTACAGTAGAAGAAATTCAGGACAGTGTGGAGAATGTGCTGATCCAGGCCGGATATGCAGATGTGGCAAAAGCCTACATTCTTTACCGCAAGCAGAGGGAAAAGGTTCGCAACATGAAGTCAACGATTCTGGATTACAAAGAAATCGTAAACAGTTATGTGAAGGTTGAGGACTGGCGTGTAAAGGAGAACTCCACAGTTACTTATTCAGTTGGAGGTCTGATCTTAAGCAACTCCGGTGCAGTTACTGCAAATTACTGGCTGTCTGAGATTTATGACAATGAAATCGCAGATGCACACAGAAATGCGGATATTCATATTCATGACTTGTCCATGCTGACCGGATATTGTGCAGGATGGTCACTGAAACAGCTGATCCAGGAGGGACTTGGCGGTATTGAAGGCAAGATTACATCTTCACCTGCAAAGCATCTGAGTGTTCTCTGCAATCAGATGGTAAACTTTCTTGGGATTATGCAGAATGAATGGGCCGGAGCGCAGGCTTTCTCATCCTTTGATACTTATCTGGCACCTTTTGTCAAGGCAGATAATTTAAGCTATCCGGAAGTGAAGAAATGTATTGAGTCTTTTATTTATGGAGTCAATACCCCAAGCAGATGGGGAACACAGGCACCTTTTTCCAACATTACGCTGGACTGGACAGTACCGGATGATCTTGCAGAGCTTCCGGCTATCGTAGGCGGAAAGAATATGGATTTCAAGTACAAAGACTGCAAAAAAGAGATGGATATGATCAATAAGGCATTTATTGAAACCATGATCGAGGGGGATGCCAACGGACGCGGGTTCCAGTATCCTATTCCGACCTATTCCATAACAAATGAGTTTGACTGGTCTGATACAGAGAATAACCGCCTTCTTTTTGAGATGACATCCAAATATGGAACACCGTATTTCTCAAACTATATTAACAGTGATATGAAACCAAGTGATATCCGCAGTATGTGCTGCCGTCTGCGTCTGGATCTGAGAGAACTCCGCAAGAAGAGCGGTGGTTTCTTCGGATCAGGAGAGAGTACCGGTTCTGTGGGGGTAGTAACTATAAATATGCCGCGTATCGCATATCTTTCCAAGACACCGGAAGAGTTTTACAATCGTCTGGATCGCTTAATGGATATTTCCGCACGTTCTCTGCATATTAAACGTGAAGTAATTGGTAAGCTGCTGGATGAGGGATTATATCCTTATACAAAGAGATATCTTGGAAGCTTTTCCAATCATTTCTCTACCATTGGACTGGTGGGAATGAACGAGGTTGGTCTGAATGCCCGCTGGCTGGGAAAAGATATGTCTGATGAGCGTACGCAGAGGTTTACAAAAGAAGTTCTTCTTCATATGCGGGAACGTTTGTCCGATTATCAGGAGAAGTACGAAGGAGAACTGTTTAATCTTGAGGCAACTCCTGCTGAATCTACTGCCTATCGTCTGGCCAAACACGACAGAAAACGCTGGCCGGATATTAAGACTGCAGGCAAGGAAGGGGATACTCCTTATTATACAAACAGTTCTCATCTTCCGGTTGAATATACCACAGATATTTTTGATGCACTGGATATTCAGGATGATCTGCAGACGCTTTATACATCAGGTACTGTATTCCATGCATTTATCGGTGAGAAGCTTCCTGACTGGAAAGCAGCAGCAGCACTGGTACGTAAGATCGCAGAGAATTATAAACTGCCGTATTATACGATTTCGCCGACCTATTCTGTATGTAAGGAACATGGCTACATCAGCGGAGAGCATTTCACTTGTCCGAAATGTGGTAAGAAGGCGGAGGTTTACAGTCGTATCACAGGATATTACAGACCTGTACAGAACTGGAATGACGGTAAAGCACAGGAGTATAAGAACCGTACGCTTTATGATGTGATGCATTCAGATATCAGAAAAATACAGCCGGTTCATGCCAGTGTAGTTACTGTGACTAAGGATGATGTGAAGATAGAACCTGTGGCATCACATAAATACCTGTTTACAACCAGTACTTGTCCGAACTGCAGAGTGGCGAAGAAGATACTGGAAGGCAGGGAGTTCGAGATTATTGATGCGGAGAAGAATCCGGAGATGGTGAAGGAGTTTGGAATTATGCAGGCTCCGACTCTGGTGATCACAGACGGTGAGCATATGACGAAATATGTAAATACATCCAATATTAAGAAATATGTGGATGAGGGATTATAAAGATACTGAGAGAGTTGACCGGAGGATAAAAGAGATGATCAAACAGAATGTTGTATTTGTGGAAAATAAAGCAGGAAGTCTGAAAAGAGTGACAGGGATACTTGCAGATAACGGGATTAATATTTATGGATTTGCATGCTTCGATGCACCGGAGTTTGCAATCTTCCGTATGATCTGCAACGATCCGGATAAAGCGGAAATTGTTTTAAACAGGAGTGGATATATGAATCGTATTACACAGGCGATCGTAGTTGATATGAAAGATCAGGTAGGCGGTCTGGATGAACTCCTGAAAGTAGCATCAGACAGTAATGTAAGTCTTGACTATATTTATACTTCTTTCCACAGAAAAGATCTCAGACCTGTAGTAATTCTTCAGACGGAGGATGGTGCAGTGACAGAATGCATTCTTAAGAATAATGGATTTAATGTATTTACTTCAGCAGAAGAACTGGAGAAATAATACTGTATAAGACAGTGAGAGAATCACAGGACTGGGGATGGTTCTGTGATTTTTTGTATATTCATATAGGAAAGTTGAATACATCTTGACTATATGACTAGGAATACTATATAATAAAAGAAAACAATGATAATCCGACGAAATTTTAATCAGGAGGTTTTGAAAATGCAGATTTCTACAAAAGGAAGATATGCTCTGAGACTTATGCTTGATCTTGCAGTTCATAATACAGGAGAACTGGTCAAGATCAAAGATATTTCTGCAAGGGAAAATATTTCAGAAAAATAT
>ENA-OQBL01000453-OQBL01000453.1-human-gut-metagenome-genome-assembly--contig:-NODE-453-length-21713-cov-5.052441_pt1 | contig 21713 bp, 21 predicted proteins | sample MGYA00242747_ERZ504553 | MGnify/ENA primary metagenome ERZ504553 (study PRJEB26092, sample SAMD00036240) | human gut metagenome | host: Homo sapiens | study: EMG produced TPA metagenomics assembly of...
GGAGTACCCTCTAGTGTCAATTCGATACCAGTGTTACGAATTTTACCTGCATTGATATAACGGAACGCATAAAGTGAACCAGCCGGATTGGCTACTCTTAACAGTTGGATTTTTTGTATCTGTACGATACCATGTAAAGTCAATTCCGAAGCGATTATTGCAAAAACTTCCATTCTGTACCGAATTCAATGGAAGTACTGATTTCCGGTTTCAAATCACCACGTTGTTCTATATCGTTTGTTTGGATACTTCCACCACATTGAATGATGTCAGCTAAATTGGTGATGCCGATGGGAAGGTCATTGCCGACCTGTGCAAATGAACCACGGAATTTTGCAAAAATTGATCCATTCCGGTAGTTTGATGCTGTTGCTCATAATCCAAGTCAAACCTACTGACGGATAGCAAAAATCCACTTTTTCATACTTTCTGTGTTTGCCAGGGTGGAAGACCAGTCATTACGTGCTGTAATATCTAAATAAATAGCATCTTTCCAACCCACTTGTGCTGTACCAAATAAAGATTGTATAGTACGTTTCGCATCAATTGTTTGGTTGATATATCCCTTTGAAGAGAATATGATATTGGAAACGGTAAATACATTAGGACGATATAAAGATGCTGTTTTGGAGTCGATCATTAAAGAATTGGCTTTGCTGACGTTAATGCTGGTTCCTAATGCGGCATTGATGGAAAAATCACCAAAGGTTTTGTTGAACATGGCCATGAAATCACCATATACTTGGAAGTTTTGTTCATCCGACCATACATAGCGTCCGTTAGGTAACCCTGTTTCATCATTTTTTTCCGGCAATGTTTGCTGCTGTTGATGCATACATCTTGTTGTCAAACTTATCACTTACATAGTCTACATTCCCGCGTGCCTGGATACTTAACCAGTCAGTTGCTTTTATATTTGCACTGATAGAAGCTAATGCACGGTAACGTTTACTCTTGTTGGTCACACGATTTTTTATCCAGTACGGATTCTGATCCCATTCGCTGAATGAGCCGTCTTCATTTTTTGTATACCAATTCTGTAAGTTCATATTGCGGTCAGTATCGAAAACTTCAAAGTTTTCAGCGTAGGGAGCCAGATCGGCACCACGGGGAAAAGAATACAAGCCAACCAGCGGATTCAGATAATAACCACCTCCGGCAGGAGTATTACGGATAGTTTGTGTCATCAAACTGGCATTTCCGTCCAATTTTAAACGATCATTAAAGAAACTGGCTGTTTCACGGAAAGTAATATTGTGCTTTTGAAGCTTATTTGAGTCCACGATACCTGTCCCCCGGGTATTGGCATAAGAAAAGTAAGTTTGCATTTTGTCATTACCTGTTTGGAAGGTTAAAGAGTTGATGGCTGTAATACCATTGCCAAACCAATTACCTACGTTATCATAGTCTGTCAGATTTCCTTTGTCGCCCCAACTGCTGGTACCATCGGCAGTTTGTCCATAATTGTTTTGAAATTCCGGCAGGCTGACAGCATGGTCTACTGTCAGGTTAGAGGAGAATGTAACTCTTGACATACCGGCTTTCCCTGATTTTGTAGTAATTAAAATAACACCGTTGGCAGCTTGGGAGCCATAGAGAGCAGCGGCAGACGCACCTTTTAATATACTCATACTTTCAATATCATCAGGGTTCAAGTTGGAAACACCGTCACCAGAGTCATGGTTGACCCCGTCATTTTCACCTCCCATAACGGTGGCTGTTGATTCTGTTGTGATATTCAGCATAGGAACGCCATCTATGACATATAACGGTTGGTTGTTACCACTGGCGAATGCTGAACGTGCACCACGGATAGATACTTTTGCCGAACCTCCCAGACCGGATGAACTCTTTGTTATTTGCACACCGGCAGATTTACCGGCTAATGAATTGATCATATTAGCGTCCTTTACTTTATTCAGTTCGTCACCATTCAGTTGCTGAGTGGAATAAGTTAAAGAGGCTTCTTTCTTTTTAATACCCATAGCGGTTACTACAACAGTTTCCAGTTTCAATGCATCATCTTCCATTTTAATGGTAAAATTAGTCTTTCCGTTTACTGGAATTATGACTTTTTTATAACCGATATAAGATATAACCAGTTGTGCATCAGCCGGAACTTCTAACGTAAAGTTACCGTCAATATCGGTAATTGTACCGTTAGTAGTACCTTGTTGAATAATGTTTGCACCGATAATTGCTTCACCTTGCATATCAGTTATAGCACCTTTAACAGTAATTGTATTTTGCTGTTTTACTTCCTCACGGGCTATATTGCTTTCTTTTGTCAAAACAATGTTTTTCACCTTCCATAACATAAGTGATACCAGTTCCGGAAAAAATCTTCATCTAGAATTTCGGATACGGCTTTATTTTTTGGCGTTGATTTTTACCTTGCGGCTTAGATCTACATTTTTCTTACTATAGACAAACAGGTAATTAGTTTGTGATTCGATGGCAGAAATCAATTGGGCTACCTTCATGATGTTGGTATCCAGACTGACTTTGGCGTTCTGAGAGTGTACATCCATACTGAATGCGCTGAATGCTGTGGTTAACAGAAGAATTAAGGTGATCTTCATAGTTCGTAATATTTGTTTAAAAGCTAAACTTTTTGGGCATAAGTACCCTTCCAAAGAAATTTTTCTCATATCTTTGTAATGTGTTAAGTTAATAAATTTGATTAAGGTCAATTGTTAGCTGTCGAATCGGGGAGTATGGGGGTACTTTCCGATTCTTTTTTCAAAGGTTTTTATGTAATCATAACAGTTCATTTTTTAAGGTTAAACTTCTATTGTGATTTTATTCTATGGTTATCTTGTTATGTTCGTTATCAATATTGTATTTAAACGGATGGTCTTTTTGTATAACTTTTAGTATATGCTCTATGCCGTCCAAATCTTTGAATTTACCAGTGCAGCGGTAGTTCTCTAAGATTTTAGGATTCTTCACTGTTATCTTATAATTATAATATAGAGCAATCTTGTCCAGTAACTCTTTAAACGGAACATCATCGAAATAATAAATGCCTTGCATCCATGCCAAAGCATTGTTACTGCTCATTTCGCCCGTTTTGTATTTGCCGTTTTCCATTGAGAAATACTTTCCTTTTGTCAGGCTGGTAATTGGCTTTTCTTCTTTTGCATTGTTGGTAAGCAAGTTGATGGAACCTTCTATCAGTCTGGCTATAAAGCTGTTTGAACCTTTATAGGAGCATACATCGAATTTTGTTCCGGTGACTTGCACCTTTATGTTTTCTGTCTGCACATAAAAAGGAATCTCCTTATTGTGTGCCACCTCGAAATAGGCTTCTCCGTCTAACGTGACTTTACGGTCTTTTTTACCGAAGTTTTCATCATAAGTTAGTGTGGTTTGGGAATTCAACCATACTATAGAACCGTCAGGAAGATCCATCTGTGCACGTTGACCTGCTGGAATACGGATGGTTTGTGACAATTGTTGTTTAGGTTTATGCATATGTGGCAAATCCATTACAAAAACAATAGCCAGCATGGCGGCAATGGCAATCAGTGGGTACAGGTACAGATGCCCTTTCGGTTTCCGTTGTATGTTCGAACCGTCAGAAAAAAGGGTTACATCAAACAGCATTCGCTCTTTTAGAAAGTGTTCCTTGTTTTCTACACTGCTTTCTACCCATTCCACAATCTGGTTTTCCTCTTTTTCGGTGGTTTCTCCTCTGAAATATTTATGTAGCAATTCGGTTTTCATTCTTTCTGCATTTTGTATATAGAACAGGATAGCTGGAAACAACCCTAGTGGAAAAATGATTTTTTTTCGATTTTCTCAAAAAAGTGCTTTTTATCCTCTTTTTTCATTTCAAGTAAAATTATTACCCCCCTGACACACTGCTAATAAAAAATATTAGTAACTTTGCAACACCCAAAATAAGCGAGATTGTATTTATACACTATAAACAAAAATAAGAGATTATGATGACAATTGACAAATTCAACTTTGCCGGTAAAAGGCAATTGTCCGTGTGGACTTCAATGTACCTTTGGACGAAAATGGTAAAATTACTGATGATACTCGTATCCGTGGTGCTCTTCCTACACTGAAAAAAGTGTTGGCTGATGGTGGCAGCTTGATTATCATGTCACACATGGGTAAACCCAAAGGTAAGGTAAATGCTAAATATTCATTGAGCCAGATTGTCGATGCTGTTTCTGAAAAATTAGGTGTACCTGTTCAATTTGCTCCTGATTGTGCGAAAGCCGGTGATGCTGCAGCTGCTTTGAAACCGGGTGAAGTCCTGTTGTTGGAAAATTTGCGTTTCTATCCTGAAGAAGAAGGAAAGCCTGTTGGCATTGACAAAGAAGATCCTGCATACGAAGATGCCAAGAAAGCGATGAAGGCTTCTCAGAAAGAATTTGCCAAGACTTTGGCTTCTTATGCTGATTGCTATATCAATGACGCATTCGGCACTGCTCACCGTAAACATGCTTCTACAGCCGTTATCGCTGACTATTTCGATGCGGACAACAAGATGTTGGGGTATTTGATGGAAAAAGAAGTTCAAGCTGTTGATAATATCCTGAAAGATATCAAGCGCCCGTTCACTGCTATTATGGGTGGTTCCAAGGTGTCTACTAAGATTGGTATCATTGAAAACCTGATGGATAAAGTGGATAACTTGATTCTTTGCGGTGGTATGACTTATACTTTTGCAAAAGCTCAAGGTGGAAAAATTGGTAATTCTATCGTAGAAGATGACAAATTGGATTTGGCTCTTGATATCATTGCTAAGGCTAAAGCTAAAGGTGTGAATTTGGTATTGGGCTCTGATTGTGTGGCTGCTGATGCATTCTCTAACGATGCTCATACTCAGGTTGTTCCTGCAAATAATATTCCTGACGGATGGGAAGGTTTGGATGCAGGTCCTGAAACTCAGAAAGCATTTGCTGCTGCTATTGAAGATGCCAAGACTATTCTGTGGAACGGTCCTGCCGGTGTTTTTGAATTCGATAACTTTACTGCCGGTTCACGTGCTATCGCTGAAGCTATCGCAAAAGCAACTAAGAACGGTGCATTCTCATTGATCGGTGGTGGTGACTCTGTAGCTTGTATCAACAAGTTCGGCATGGCTGACCAGGTTTCTTATATCTCTACCGGTGGCGGTGCTTTGTTGGAAGCAATTGAAGGAAAAATTCTTCCGGGTGTTGCAGCTATCAAAGGTGAATAATTAATTTTCTGCTATATATAAAAAAGAGCCTTTCGTAAAGCATGCCTTTTTTGATTATTCTTTTATTTTGTTACTTTTCAGAACATGAACAAAACTGTTGCTACCAGTCTGTTGTTTGAAACAGAATGAGTATCAATAATTTTTCCGTTAGAACTTTTCATGGAACCATACCATGCGGAAGTAAGATTGTATTCAACTCCCAATTTCCAGTGAGGCACATTATAGGTTAGTTCTGCGCTGGTGCTTACCAATTGGTCTACATTGGTTCCTGTACCATACATTTTACTTATTTCGTCACTCGTTCCTAAATTTTTTCATATAACCTAAAAAAATCAGCCGGTTTCCATTTCTTACCGTATGCAATGTTCAGCCATGAACTAGAATTCCGGTTGGGGGAATACTCTTGTTCTCCCGTACGGGCATCAGTGGATTTTACACCGTATCCGCCCAGCATGGATACTTGTGTAAGATTGGAACCCAAAATACTTTTTGCTGCCACATACCATAGGGGAGAAGTATATTTCATGTGAACTTCGTAAGACAGGGCAGTGACACGTTCATCCACTTTGTAAACTTCATCTTCTACTACCGATTGAGTACGAGGTTTTAATGAAATCATTTCAATGCCTGCTCCCACTAGCCAGTTGCTTCTTTTGTAATCTGCACCAATATAGATTTCGGGTATACAACTTTCTTTTATGTATTTCTGGCTTTTCCCATCAGGACCTTGAGACAGGTATTGGGATTGCCAAATAGCTGCGCCTGTCAGTTGTATATCACCAGCTTTGTAGCGGAATCGTATTTGTGGGGCACGGCTGAACGGTTGGAAAGGAGCTCCCATATTCAGATTCAGAATTTGTGGAGCAACGTCACCATATAACGGATGCCAGGTTTGTCCCAACAGTAAAGACGGTTTTCCCCAATCAAGGTTTAAATAGGCATGGCGCAGACGTATAGTGGAGAAGGTTGTTCCTGATCCGCGGAAGTCCATTTCTACTTTTGCGGAGGTTTTTGCTCTTCCCAACTTGGGACCTTGCACATCTATTCCCAAACGGGTATATAAAGTATAAAAGCTTCCATTAGCTGTCGCATTCAGGTCTTTACCTGTTGCATCGTACACTTTATCTTTAGGATACATATAGAAGAGCCCGTCAACAGTTTCTTCATTGGCACGACTATTGTAATAGAAGTCGGTGCGGATTTGTCCGTAGAACTTGTAATTGAAATCTTTGTCTTGAGCAAAAACTTTTTGCCGATAGCAGTAAAAATGTGAATAAAAATAAATATTTTCTCATATTTTAAAGGGTTATTATAAACAGTCGGCAAAATTACATAATTTATTTGAAAATCGCACGTGTGTCTTGGTAAAAGAATTGTGCGCCTCTACATATAAAGTCTGCACCGATACAAATTATTTTTGTTGCCTCATTCAAGGCAACATTTGAATCTTGTCGTATTCTTCATCAGTTACGGGTTCTAACCATTCATTGGATGTGTTTTCTCCGGAAAGTTCGAATGCAAGGTGGGCGAACCAACTGTTGGCGGCTGCACCGTGCCAATGTTTTACGTTGGCAGGGATATGGATCACTGTGCCGGGAAGAATCTCAACAGCTGCTTTACCTTCCTCTTGATACCAGCCACGACCGGCTATGCCGATAAGCATTTGTCCGCCACCTTGAGTTGCATGGTGGATGTGCCAGTTGTTACGGCAGCGTGGTTCAAAGGTGACATTGGAAATGCTTACCTGTTCACGAGAGATAGGGGCGAGGTAACTGTTACCAGTGAAATATTGTGCATAAGCGGTGTTTGGTTCTCCGATAGGAAAAATCATTTCGCGTTGGAACGTTGTTTTTTCATCTTTATCTTTAGAGATATCTTCATTCCATACTTCTTTGGCAAGACGGAATGCCGCCCATGCTTTCGGCCATCCTGCATAGAAGCCGATATGAGTGATGATCTCTGCAATTTCCGTACGCGTAATACCGTTGTTTTTGGCTGATTGGAGATGGAATGTAAGCGAACTGTCCGTTATTCCTTGACTGATGAGTGAGGTGATTGTGACTAAACTGCGGTCACGAAGACTGAGTTGCTCGGTGCGGCTCCACACTTCTCCAAAAAGAATGTCGTCATTAAGTTCCGCGAATTTAGGAGCGAATGTTCCTAATTGGTCGCGTCCTGCTGTCTGTTTGATCTTTTTTTGTGCCATACTGGTTGTTGTTAAAATACTGAATATTAAAAGTAAAATGACTTTGTTCATAGCGTTCATATTTTAAGTCTTTCAATATAAATTCTATGTACAAAAGTATGGAGTTGAAAAAAATAAGATTGTACCCAGATTACAGATTTTTATACCATTTTTCCTGTTTCGTTTGTTGTGCTTTTTAAAATGAAATTCCATTGTCATCCGGCTAAGTTTTCAATCAGGAAATAGAAAACAAGGTTTTGAGCCGGATTACAATGGAATTTAATTCTCCTTATATAAATAGGTAATTAATAGATTTCTATTTCGTCCAAAGCTATTGTGCTGGGTACCTCGCTTTTATCATGCGGGCTATAGCAATCAATTCCATTGCGTATTTTACCTCCGCTTGTAAATTCTATTTTTACCTTCACCGCTTCTTGTGCCGGAAATTCTATTTCTTCATCGAAGCCTCTGAACGTATTTTCTTTGATATCGTAAGTGAATTCTTTTTCGGCTACTTTCTCGAATTTGTTGTCTAAAGAGGAAACATAGACTACAGCTTTGCTCACCGGCAATATTCCACCTGCTGCATTATACAATGTACCGAATCTGATTTTACGGATAGTGGCTTTCTCAAAGTCTACTATAAAAGTAACTTTGTCATTATTGTCTGGGCTGATACCTACCCACGGGGTGGAGGAGGCATTATTTCCACGTTTTCCATTGGTCAGTCCTAAAGTCACAGTGTCTGCGCCCAATATATCATTTTCTCCTAAAATATCACCTTTCATACCTTTGGGTTCGGGCATGATTTCATATTTTTTCCCCACTGATTAAATTCTTGTAAAGCTGTTTATGAGTAACCTTACCGATTTGTTTGCCATTAACGAAAGCAGCGGCTTTCAAGTCGTATGTGCCGTCCAATGGGAATGGACGATTGTATAAGTTGGCATGTATGGATGGTTGCTCACCATGAGTCGTATAATAGATTTGTGCTCCCGGATAGAATGTTTCCAGCTCTACATTCAGTACACCTTCTTGGGTGGCACGGGTGTTGATATTTACATCAAAGAAGTTGAGGCAAGGTTTTACGCCCATTGCTTCCAGACGTTGGAAGTCTTCAACCATGCGGTTGCAGAATGAAGTAAAATTCTTTTTCTTCATCGGAGTCCAGCCGGTTTCGGATATAGCGATCAGGCGTGGGAAGATTTGATAATCACGGTTATCCTCAGTTGGCATATATTCTGCCCAGCAATTGGCCTGTACACCAATGATGTGCTGTTTTACCAAACTGTCTGCATCAGCCGGTACTGGATTATAGCTGTATGTCTTTTTCAGTGTGTTGTATCCACCGATAGTAACAGGGGCTATTTCCGGTTCTTCCTGGTAATGGTCAAGGTAAGCGTAAGGATTAGGAGTCATAATAGCATCATGTCCGGCTTTGGCTGCGGTCATTCCGCCTTCCACACCACGCCATGACATCACTGTGGCGTTGGGGGCAAGCCCTCCTTCCAGTATTTCATCCCAACCGATGATATTACGTCCTTTGCTGTTCAGGTATTTTTCCACACGGCTTACGATATAACTTTGTAATTTCTCTTCTTTCGTATGCTTTCTTCCGTCTACGGGATTGGGAGTGATGTCATTTTCCAATCCCAGTTCACGTATCAGTTTTTGACAATGTTCACATTGTTCCCAGGCTGTTTTAGGACATTCATCACCACCTATATGTATATAAGAGCTTGGGAATAATTCCACCACTTCGTCCATGACTCCTTCCATAAACTGGAAGAAGGTGTCGGTAGGGCAGAATACTTGGTCAAACACACCCCATAATTTGCAAACTTCGTAGGTGCTGTCCGGAGTGCAGGACAATTCAGGGTAGGAAGCGATAGCGGCCAAGGCATGTCCAGGTAACTCTATCTCCGGAATGACAGTGATATATTTGCTTTGAGCGTATGCAACGACTTCTTTTATTTCGTCTTGTGTGTAAAAACCTCCGTGGGGCTTGCCGTCATATTTGAATGGGTAATGGGTATAGAAATAATCCACCATGGTTTCTGAACGTTGAGAGCCGATCTCAGTCAGTTTGGGGTATTTTTTGATTTCAATTCTCCAGCCTTGGTCGTCTGTAAGGTGCCAGTGGAAGGTGTTCATTTTATGTGCAGCCAATACATCTATGAATTTTTTGATATAATCTATAGATGCGAAATGGCGGCATACATCCAGCATGGCTCCGCGATAGCGGAATGTTGGGGCGTCTTCTATTTCAACGCAAGGTACACTCCATTCGGCATTACGTGCTCTTTCTTTACAATAGACATCCACCGGCAACAGTTGATACAGGGTTTGTAATCCATAGTAAAAGCCGTTAGGCGCCGATGCGGTAATTTTTATCAGTTGAGGGGTGACCGATAACTTGTAGGCTTCTTTTTTCCATCCCCGGAATGCTGTCAAAAACAATGGAGGGTACATTTTCATGTAACTCGTCAGTCGGTTTCAGCTTGAGACCGGCTATATCCAGGAGAGTGGTTGACAGGCCGGAAGCAATGTGTTTCACTTCTTGTGAGGCGTTAACGACGATAGGAACATCACTGTTCAGGTAAAAACGTCCCTGCTGCTCGCTCATGGTAACAGGCAATGGAACTACATTGTACTCATTGATTACTTCTTTCATTTGGCATCCACACATTAATAACCCAACGAAAAATACTGGCAGACTCTTTTTCTTCATAATAAATCTGTGTTAAGTTTTTAAATAAAGGGGGTATAGAAATTCTTTTTGGACAAAAATAGCAATAAAAACGGAATAAACATGTTTTTCAGAGAGATTAATATGTTTACAATATAAAAATATTTTTCACAGATTTGTTTCTTTATTGCTAATAGAATGCTATCTTTGTCCGAGTTAACCAATTTATTAATCTAACGCGCATGACAGCAAATACCCCCAAACGGTTGCTTGCTCTTGACATCTTGAGAGGCATCACTATTGCAGGCATGATTCTTGTAAATAACCCCGGTTCATGGGGGCATGTGTATACTCCGTTGGAGCATGCCGCCTTTAACGGGTTAACCCCTACCGATCTCGTTTTTCCTTTTTTTATGTTCATTATGGGAATATCCACTTATATTTCTTTGCGGAAATATAATTTTACTTATTCTCATGCTACATTACGGAAGATTGTGAAACGTACAGTCGTTATTTTTTGTATCGGTCTGTTTTTGAATCTTCTGGCCAAATCGGTTTTTACACATCATCTGAATTTTGAAGAGTTGCGTTATTTAGGAGTCATGCAACGGCTTGCTATAGGATACGGTGTGACTAGTCTGGTTGCTATAACGGTGAAGCATAAATATTTTCCCGCTATCATTTTGGTGACTTTGGCCGTCTATTTTCTTTTATTGGCTATGGGAGACGGCTTTAACTTGTCGGCCACTAATATAGTGGCCCGTTTTGATGTATGGGCATTGGGTACATCCCACATGTACCATGATGGTGGAATGGCGTTTGATCCGGAAGGACTATTGAGTACGCTTCCTGCGGTGTGCCATGTAATGGTAGGGTTTTATTGTGGAAAGTTATTGTTTTCTGCTAAAGATAATGACGAGAAGATACAACGATTGTTTTTGGTGGGTACTATTCTCACATTTGCCGGCTTTTTGTTAAGTTACGGCTGCCCTATCAATAAGAAAGTGTGGTCGCCTACTTTTGTCATTACAACCTGCGGATTGGCATCCAGCTTTTTGGCTCTGCTTATCTGGATCATTGATATAAAAGGCTATCAAGGTTGGTGCGTTTTTTTCCGGTCGTTCGGAGTGAACCCTTTGTTTATCTATGTGTTTGCGGAAATAATGGGGATTCTATTGGGTGCTACGGGGGCAAGTGTCTTTATTTATGAAAAGGTACTGGTTCCGGTGTTGGGAAATTATCCCGGTTCATTAGCCTATGCTTTGTTGTATGTATTATTTTGTTGGAGTATTGTTCATATTTTATACAAGAAAGGTATTTATGTCAAGATCTAAAAACGGAAACAGAAAATTAGTTAAATGAAAGAGACGAAGAATGTTTTTATGTCAGAACTGACGGAGGTGTTTAGCAAACGTCAGCAACAGTTTGTTCAGTTTGCTTACTCGTATGTCAGGAACAGGGAAGAGGCTGAGGATATTGTAATGGGGGCTTTTACTAATGTATGGGAGCACCGGAATGAGTTACAGGAGGATACCAATATTTCTGCGTTGCTGTTGACTGCCATAAAAAATCGTTCATTGAATCATTTGCAACACTTGGAGGTACGTATGCGTGCCGAGCAGCATATAGGAGATATGCGGCAGAAAGAACTGGCTTTGCGTATCTCGACTTTGGAGGCTTGTGATCCCGATAAATTGTTTTGTGATGAGATTCAAGCTTTGGTGCAGGAAGCCATTAGTGAATTGCCTCCTACAAGCAGGGAGGTGTTTATTTTGAGCCGGATGAAAAATTTACCGAACAAGGAAATTGCTTTGCGGCTGGATATTTCTGTAAAGACTGTAGAATTTCATATCACCCGGTCGCTGAAACAGTTACGGGTGCAGCTGAAGGATTATCAGTTTCTTTGGAGTTTTTTATAAAACAAGACCATGCCTCAGTTATTTGGACATGGTCTTGTTCTTATTTCATATACAGGAATCAGAAACTATAATCTGCACTTAAACCGAACACTTTGTTGGTACGGCTATATACATTTGTTCCGGGTAGTCCGGTTCCGTTATAGTTGGTTGATTTTTTTGTATAATTCCTCATAATTAGTCCACATATAACCAATATTTAAATTGAGGTGTTTGTTCATCTTTATTTTGGCTCCGACTCCCAAAGAGTAAGAATCACAAGAAAAACTGGTATCTGATTGATAGTTATCTGATAGTCCGTAGTCAGTGATTTGTCCACCACAGCTGAGGGTTAGTTGCTTGGTTACATCAAACTCAATACCTGCCAAGTATTCATTGGTTCCTTTAGTCAGATATTTTTGTTTGCCGTTTGCCATACCTGCATTTTTGTCATCATAAAAATGATATTCTACAGAAGCGCGAAGTACCGGAAGGAATTCGTAGGCGGCTGCGATAGAGAGCATGGCTGGGATGTCATTGGGAGTATTCACACCGTGTTCGTAGGGGGCTACCATATCTTTGGCACTGGGTGGATACTGTAAGTTCTTTGTATTGTTTTCGATATTCAAGTTGGTCTTGAATTCATATTTGGCACCGATGTTCAGTTTACCCAGTTTAGCATCTACACCGATAACAGGAGTAAGTCCCCAGCCGGTTTGGTCACAGTCTAGAGCAAGAGGCAACAGGTTTGTGTCTGTTCCTTTTACAATAGCGTTCAGAAAGCCTTTGTAGCCACCGGTAAAGTAGTTCATTCTACCTCCACCGAATACGGAAAGCCATTCGGTAGCTTTATAGGATAATCCCAGCTGCAAAGAATAAATATATTGTTTACCGTCCATGGCACTTGTTATATCATACATATCAGGAGTTATAACCGTAGGTTTTTCTGCTTTTAAACCTTCTTGAAAAATACCTGCCATAGCTGAGGCGTCGAACATAGGCAGTCCGTCATCAAAAGACGCCTTTCCACCTCCGGCAGTGATGGCGAAGAATCCTGAAATTGTCCACTCACCTTTTTTATATGCGGCGAAGAGGCTGGGGATAACCGGTGCGGCGGCTGTTCCTTCGTAATATTTTTCAAAAGGCTTGTCTGCAACAGTAGGACCTGTGGCGCTAACGCCATTGTATGTCATAAAACTGGCATCAATATTTCTAGTCTGATAAGCGCTCTGAATGCTCAATCCTACATGGAATCCGTCTTTGGGCAAGAAAGCCAGGCCGGCAGGATTAGATAAAGCACCGTCTATTTCTGTTGTAGCACCACGGGATAGCATACGGAGAAAAGCTGCATGTTGATTTGTATTGGTTAAAATACCTCCTGCGAAAGTTGAATTTGAAACGATTAGTGTCGCTGCACTAATTAATAATAGTTTCTTCATTTATTACTTGATTTTTTGTTTGCGGGCGCAAAGGTAGGATAAAATAACACACGGGCAAACCTTTTGTGCAATTATTTGTGTCGTCTATTGAAAAAATTCAACTGTTTCAATAGAAACTATTTACTTGGATGATGAATATCCTTTTTTTCATTTGTGTGATTGATTGGTAGGAACTGTGGAATGAGGGAGCGTGCTGATACTTTTGTGATATATTTGTTCCGGCACGCCTGTCCGCTAAGTAAATTCCTGGTCTGTTTACGGTTTCTTCACTCCATTCAGAACACCGGATTGAAAAGAATGTAGTATCTTTGCAACTCTTTTACTCAATGCGAAAAAAAATATATGTATACCAACAAAGAAATATGGAACGTAAGTTATCCGATTTTTCTCGGATTATTGGCGCAAAACATTATCAATGTGACAGATACTGCTTTCCTGGGCAGGGTAGGAGAAGTCGAGTTGGGAGCTTCCGCCATGGGTGGATTGTTTTATATCTGTGTCTTCACTATTGCTTTCGGTTTTAGTGTCGGTTCACAAATCTTGATTGCTCGTCGTAATGGAGAAGGACGTTACAAAGATGTGGGTCCCGTAATGATACAGGGAGGGACATTCTTGCTGGGATTGGCGGTGCTCATGTTTGGGCTGACACATCTTTTGGCCCCATCCATTGTCCGCTTGCTCATTTCATCTGATTCCATTTTTGATGCTACCATGGAATTTCTCAACTGGCGTATTTGGGGCTTTTTCTTCGCCTTTGTCAACGTGATGTTCCGTGCGCTGTATATTGGCATTACACGTACTAAGGTGCTGACAATGAATGCTGTGGTCATGGCATTGGTGAATGTGCTGTTGGACTATATTTTGATTTTCGGTAAGTTTGGAATGCCGGAGATGGGGATTAAAGGAGCAGCTGTCGCTTCGGTGATGGCTGAAGCCGCTTCATTGGCTTTTTTCTTGATTTATACCTACGCAAAGGTGGATTTTAAGAAATTCGGCTTGAATCACTGGCAGAAGATTGACTTTTCTTTATTGGGAAAAATTCTGAGTATTTCGTGTTTTACCATGATACAATATTTTTTGGCCATGGCTACTTGGTTTGTCTTTTTCATCGCGATAGAACGGTTGGGTCAACGCGAGCTGGCGATTGCCAATATCGTGCGTAGTATCTATATTGTGATGCTCATTCCGGTTCAGGCATTGTCTACTACTACCAATTCATTGGTCAGCAATCTGATTGGTGCGGGGGGGATAACCCATGTCATGCGTTTGATTTGGCGTATAGCCCGGATGTCGTTTCTCATTATGGTGGTCTGTGTGGCGGTGGTGGTGCTTTTTCCTCATGCCATGCTTTCGGTTTACACCAACGAACCGGCGTTGCTGGTAGAGTCTGTGCCTTCGTTGTATGTCATTGCCGGAGCGATGATTATCGCATCAGTGGCGAATATCTATTTCAATGCCATTTCGGGAACTGGAAATACGCAGGCTGCTCTGATACTTGAAATGGGGACTTTGGTATTCTACGCCCTTTACATTCTATGGATAGGCATAGTGGTGAAAGCACCGGTTTCTGTTTGTTTTTCTATAGAGGTGGTGTACTATAGTTTGTTACTGCTTAGCAGCATTATTTATTTGAAAAAAGCAAAATGGCAGAATAAAAAGATATAAGGTTCATAAGTTTTTTGTATTTTTGCACCCTGTTGTTATTCTGAAGGTTAGTAAAGAAGGACAGGCAATCATAATTCGTAATTTATAATTAAAGATATATGTTCGATAATTTAAGTGAGAGACTGGAACGGTCTTTTAAGATTCTGAAAGGTGAGGGAAAAATCACCGAGATTAATGTAGCGGAAACATTGAAGGATGTGCGTAAAGCTTTGTTGGATGCTGACGTGAACTATAAGGTCGCCAAAGGCTTTACTGATACTGTAAAAGAAAAAGCCTTGGGGCAGAATGTGCTTACGGCTGTGAAGCCCAGCCAGTTGATGGTAAAGATTGTACATGATGAACTGACTGCATTGATGGGCGGTGAGACTGCCGAATTGGTGTTGGAAGGTCGTCCGGCGGTTATCCTGATGTCAGGTCTGCAAGGTTCCGGTAAGACTACTTTCTCCGGTAAACTGGCCCGTATGCTGAAAACCAAGAAGAACCGTAAGCCGCTGTTGGTGGCTTGTGACGTTTATCGTCCCGCTGCTATCGAACAGTTAAGAGTATTGGGAGAACAAATCGAGGTTCCTGTATATAGTGAATTGGACAGCAAGAATCCGGTGCAGATTGCATTGAACGCTATTCATGAAGCAAAAGCGAAAGGTTATGATTTGGTTATTGTCGATACAGCCGGTCGTCTGGCTATCGACGAACAGATGATGAATGAGATTGAGGCGATTAAGAAAGCGGTCAATCCGGATGAAACATTGTTCGTTGTCGATTCAATGACCGGTCAGGATGCGGTGAACACAGCCCGTGAATTTAATGAACGTTTGGACTTTAACGGTGTTGTGCTGACCAAGTTGGATGGTGATACCCGTGGCGGTGCCGCTCTTTCTATTCGTACCGTTGTGAATAAGCCTATCAAGTTTGTGGGTACCGGCGAAAAGTTGGATGCTATCGATCAGTTCCATCCTGCACGTATGGCAGACCGTATTCTCGGCATGGGTGATATCGTGTCTTTGGTAGAACGTGCGCAGGAGCAATATGACGAGGAAGAGGCAAAGCGCCTTCAGAAAAAGATTGCCAAAAACCAGTTCGACTTCAATGACTTTTTGAGCCAGATTCATCAGATAAAGAAGATGGGTAACCTGAAAGAGTTGGCTTCCATGATTCCGGGTGTGGGTAAAGCGATTAAAGACATTGATATCGATGATAATGCATTCAAGAGCATTGAGGCGATTATTTATTCCATGACTCCGCAGGAACGTACAAATCCCGAAATCCTGAACGGAACACGTCGTACGCGTATAGCCAAAGGCAGTGGAACCAGCATTCAGGAGGTAAACCGTTTGCTGAAGCAGTTTGACCAGACCCGCAAGATGATGAAGATGGTGACCGGTAGCAAGATGGGTAAGATGATGCCGAAACTTAAAAAGTAAGGTTTAAATAAACAGGTAGGGAGAAAGTGCGGAACTTTCTCCATTTTTTTATTATGCAACGTGGCTGATTTATGCTACATTTGTTGCTCAATGGATTATTTATAAATAAATAGTATGCAACTAATTGATGGAAAAGCTATTTCGGAACTGGTGAAGCAGGAGATTGCTGCGGAAGTTGCCGGAATCGTGGCTAAAGGTGGCAAGCGTCCCCATTTAGCTGCAATCCTCGTTGGACACGACGGGGGAAGTGAGACATACGTGGCGGCTAAAGTAAAGGCCTGTGAAGTATGTGGTTTCAAATCCAGTCTGATCCGTTATGAAGCAGATGTGACGGAAGAAGAATTACTGGCAAAGGTCAGAGAACTGAATGAGGATGCTGACGTGGATGGTTTTATCGTACAACTTCCCTTACCGAAGCATATTTCCGAGCAGAAAGTGATTGAAACCATTGACTATCGTAAAGATGTGGATGGTTTCCATCCTATCAATGTAGGACGTATGTCCATTGGCCTTCCTTGCTATGTATCCGCTACGCCTAATGGTATTCTGGAATTGCTGAAACGTTACCATATTGAAACACAGGGAAAGAAGTGTGTAGTATTGGGCCGTAGCAATATTGTGGGTAAGCCTATGGCGAGCCTGATGATGCAGAAAGCTTATCCGGGTGATGCCACTGTAACTGTTTGTCACAGCCGCAGCAAGGATTTGGTAAAAGAATGTCAGGAAGCTGACATTATCATTGCTGCACTGGGTCAGCCGAATTTTGTGAAGGCTGAGATGGTGAAAGAAGGTGCGGTGGTTATTGACGTGGGTACTACCCGTGTGCCGGATGCCACAAAGAAATCCGGATTCAAACTGACCGGAGATGTGAAATTTGATGAAGTGGCTCCCAAATGTTCTTATATCACTCCCGTTCCGGGTGGTGTGGGACCTATGACTATTGTATCTTTAATGAAGAATACGTTGCTGGCTGGAAAAAAGGCCATTTACAAATAAGTGCCACATGCTTTGCGAAGCTTGATGGATAAAAAAGAATGTGTCAAAAGTTTGGTAATGCTTACAGGATAAGCTGACCTGCTTTTGACACACTTGTTTTCATGAACAAAAGTTAGATAGTGTAAAATAAACTGTGTCACGCATTATTTCCTATTAGAAAACTTATCGGTCGGGGAACGGCCAGCGCCAAGGGGCGGGACCACCCGTCCCGACGAGTGTAAAATTACAATAATTTAAATTGTTCTCCAAACTTTATGGCCAGTTGCAGTGAGATTGTAGCCCAATTGGCAAGTGGCATAGTCCACTTCTTCCGTATATTACGGTATGCAAGATAAACCAGTTTCTCAAGGGCTGTATCCGACGGGAACACGCCCTTGTTTTTTGTTACCTTACGAATCTGACGGTGATACCCTTCAACAGTATTTGTTGTATATATAAGCTTACGGATAGCCGGAGTGTACTGGAAATATTCGGACAGCTTATCCCAATTCTCCTGCCAGGACCTGATTACAACAGGATACTGTTCGCCCCATTTCTCTTCCAGCTTAAGAAGTTCATTTTCTGCCGATTCTTTATTTACAGCCTGATAAACGCATTTCAAATCCTTCAGGAATTCCTTTTGATTTTTGGAGCCTACATATTTGATGGAATTACGAATCTGATGTACAACACAAAGCTGTATGGCTGTATTGGGATAAACACTTTGGATTGCTTCAGGAAAACCTTTCAAGCCGTCTATACAGGCAATAAGAATATCTTCGACTCCACGGTTCTGGAGATCTGTCAGAACACTGAGCCAGAAGTTTGCTCCCTCATTTCTTGATATATACATTCCGAGTAGCTCCTTATGTCCTTCCCGGTCAATACCCAACACATTATAGATTGCACGTGTAACAGCACAACCACGTTCATCCGTTACCTTATAATGGATGGCATCCATCCAGACTATAGGATAGACAGAATCAAGCATACGTGATTTCCATGCCTTTATTTCCGGAAGTACACGATCTGTAATGGCGCTGATTGTATCTGCCGATATACGATTACCAAGGTTCTCTTCCATCCAATCACTAATCTCACGTGTGCTGTTACCAAGAGCATACAGGCCGATTATACGGTCAGCAACACCTTCTGCCAGAATGGTCTCACGCTTCTTAATAAATTGTGGATCAAAACTTGAATTACGGTCACGAGGAGTGGATACGGTTACCTCACCTAATGGTGTCTGGACCTGCTTTTGCATTTTCCCGTTACGGCGGTTACCCATCTGACGTTCTTCTTCTGTAAGATATGCATCCATCTCACCCTCCAGAGCTGCATTCAGAATGTTTTCCAATAAAGGGGCAAAAGCACCGTCTTTACCTAACAAAGGCTTACCTGCTTTCAGCTGTTCAATAGCCTTGTTCTTGATACTCTCAAAATCAAATTCTTCTTTCATACAAAAAACAGTGTTAGCAAAGTTAATATTTTATTTCTTTTCTTTGCTGACACAGTTTAATTTACATCCTCCATATCGCATGCTTTCGCAGTGATAGATTATGGTGCCCAGGTCACATTCACCGGTTTCAGCCAACTGGTCGATGACTTTGAAGATGTCATCCACCAGGATGCCGTCCGTCATGATGGCTTCGCGGTAGCTCGGTGAGCAGAAGGGGTGGTCGTTACTTTCAGAGTGTTCTTCATCATAGGCATCATCGTTGCTTTCTTCGGATGCTTGTTCATCAGAAGGTTTTTCAGACTCTGCTTCTTTAGCAGGTTCCTCGGTCGTTTCATCATCCGAAGATTGAGAAGAAGTTTCGTCCTGTTCGGTGTCCAATTCAGTTTCATTGGATGTTTCTTCTGAGTTGTCTGATTGCTCCTTTTCATCGTCGGATTCTTCTTTCCCTTCCTGTGAAGCATCGGCATCCGATTGTGCTTCGGATTCCTCTTTCTTTTCCTCTTCCTTCTTCGGTTCCTCCCTGCTCACCTTATGAGGTCGGAAGGACTGTGCTTCGTCCGATATGTCTACATCCTCCTCAGGTGAGTCGATGAGTACCACATCTATCTCTGGGTCATTGTGCAGTTTCTCCACCAGCGAGGTCCTATCCACTTTGTTGTTGGGTTCGTATGACCAGACTTCATAGGGTAGTTGTTCCTCTCATACTTCTTGATGTCTGCCTTGCGGCATTTCATGATCAAGTGTTGGAAGTCGCAGTCGATGATAACCACCCGGACGCCTTTTGCCACTAAGTAGTTGGCAAAGGTGACTATGACCGGGGTCTGTATCATGTTGTTTTCCGTTTATTAAATTCGCAAGCAAAAGTAAATGCTGGAACAGGGAAAACCTAAATGTACAACATCAATGTGCTTTCGGTTGCTAAAACCGGGGGGTGAATGGATTTCGGAACAAGGGAATCTGAGAAAAATTAGCCCAAAAAGTTACAACTAAAAGTCCCCATTTGACTTTCTGTTGTAACTTAAATCATTAAACATCAATACTAAATCTTCAACGAGCGTCCGTCGTCCACCTCGTCGTAGTTCGTTTTCTTGCCAACTTCCCATTCGCGGTTAGCACTGTGACTGCCGACTCCTTCTTTCCGGAGTTTACCCAATCCTTGATGGGACTTCCGCTGTAAACTTTTGATTGGATTGAGTGTATTCTTCTTGGGCTTCTTCTTCACCCGTTCCACATCAAAACCTTCTTGATACATAGCGCTGCGGGGGGGACTTCACTTCGGGATTCTGGAATATATCACGCAATTTGTCCACAGCATCAGCATACTTGGGAGGACGTTCTGTAGAAATGTCCACCAGGTCCGGACGGTCCACCTTGAATGCCTTGCACAGCATTTCCACTTCGGCTTCGTTCTGCAGGCGGAATTTCTCAATGAAACTGATGCGATTATTACGGTCTATGGCCTTGGCCATGAAAGGCGGCAAGGGTCTGCTCTGGCCATCGTAGTAGATGACACCTTTCTTTATATAGGCATGCTGTTTCTTGAATTTCTGGAAGATTTCTCCCTGCGTGGCCTTAGGATTGAGGGTCAGCAACTGGTCTATGAATGCTTCTATCCGGTCAAAGCGTTGTTCGGGGTAGCAAAGTCGAGCAGTTCTTCTACGGCAAGGACCCGGGCACCATGAATGACGGTCTTGTTGGCATGGTCTATCAGCATATAGCCGTAGGGCTTGTCTTTCTTGCCGAAGAAAACCACATCCACTCCGAAGTTCTTCTTTATTTCCTTCTGCAGTTCTTCCTTGTTGGCGCATACATCCCGGTATTTCTTCAGGTAGGCTCTCAACTGGCGATTGCGTGCCTTATCCTGATAGCCTTTCTTGAACAGGGCTTCAATCTCTGCCAGAGGAATTTTCTTTTGGATTCTGCCTCCTTGCTTGACGAAGACGTTCCCGTCTTTCTGAAAGACTTCATAGCCCATGGTTCCTATCACGGCCTTGAACTGGGTGAAGGAAGAAAAGCTGTATTGTTTGACGGCCTCGATGTCCTTGTCTGTTTTCTGCTGCCGGTCCATACCGAGTATCTTGTCAATGAGCGTCTGCATTCATGGTTATGCTGTATCTTGCGACCGTTGGGCGCCACTCTCGAAGTAACAATGTGTAGGTGTGCATTGTCTGTATCGTTGTGGGAATAAATGAGCCAGGGTTGTCCGGGTTCGGCATAGCCCATTTCTTGAAGATACTGGTGCGCGAAATCAAGCAACTGGGCTTCTGACATCTCGTAGCCCTTGCAGGAGATGGCTGCATGGAACTGGGCTTTCTGGATTCTGGGATTCATGGAGGAATATTCCATGAGAAACTGAGCCAGCTCTTCAGGGGTTGGCTTGCGCACTTCACCGAGTGCTCCGAAGTTTTTTATCTCCAGTAACCGGGCTACACCTTTCGCCACCTTCCGTTCATTATAATCTACGGCATGGAAGTTCGAACTTCCGGGTAAAATGGTTGCAATCATCTGAATATTCGGATTAGTTGGGTTCAACGGTTAAAGTATATACCGCACAAACATTACTTCAGTGTTTTGTTTTTTATACACTTGAGTGTAATCAATTCCAAATCCCGTTTGATGCGGTTCATCGTTTCCTGTGTTTCCCGAATGGTTGGAAGCACAATCTCTTGGCTATAGCTGGGTGCGAGTAACCAGGCTACCGCCAGCTCATTGGCTCGTTTGACCACCTGATTTAGGTTTCCGCCTGCCCAGGACAGTTCGTTCTGATTCTTTCGGTAAAATT
>ENA-OQBL01000455-OQBL01000455.1-human-gut-metagenome-genome-assembly--contig:-NODE-455-length-21653-cov-5.205147_pt1 | contig 21653 bp, 24 predicted proteins | sample MGYA00242747_ERZ504553 | MGnify/ENA primary metagenome ERZ504553 (study PRJEB26092, sample SAMD00036240) | human gut metagenome | host: Homo sapiens | study: EMG produced TPA metagenomics assembly of...
GGATCGCGGTCATTGACATCATCGACTGTGTGGTGTTCGGGATGATGTCCAGCATCATTTCCAGCTTTATGATGGTCTCCATGCACCAGAATTTCCTGTCCGAGCTCCGGCTGCGCCGGTTTGCCAACTTTGATATCCTGACCAATATGCAGAATCGCAATGCCTACGAGAGCAGCCGGGACAGCTGGGCGAAAAAAAGTGCACGGTGTCCCTCAGCTGTGTGTATGTGGACGTAAACGGCCTGCATGAGCTGAACAACGCCAGCGGCCACAAAAAAGGGGGTACCAGATGCTGCAGACTGTGGCGCTGGAACTGCAGGGTCGTTTCGGCCGGGACAACTGTTACCGTACCGGCGGGGACGAATTTGTGGCCTTTGTGCAGGACGAGCCGGAAACAGCGGTGCGCGCAGCGACGGACGAGCTGATCCGGGCATTGGAACAGAAAGGCTGTTCGGCAGCCATCGGGGTGGTCACCCAGAATGCAGGCAGCATGGATCTGGACACGCTGATCCGACAGGCCGAACAGCAGATGTATCAGGCCAAGGAAGAACATTACGCATCCAGCGGCAGCTGGAGCACTGAAAGGAACCGACTATGCAGGAAACGACCATTGCAGCCATTGCCACAGCCCCCGGTGCGGGCGGCATCGCGGTGGTGCGCCTGTCCGGTGCGCAGAGCTATGCCGTGGCAGAGCGGGTGTTCCGCCCGGCAAACCCGGGCAAAAAGGTGGCGCAGGCAAAAGGCTACACAGCATTGTTCGGCCATTTTGTGGACGGCGGCGAGGAATTTGACGAGGGCGTGGCTCTGTTTTTCCGTGCGCCCCACAGCTATACCGGCGAGGATGTGGTGGAGCTTTCCTGCCACGGCGGCAGTGCGGTGGCGCGCCGTCTGGTGGAGGCCTGTCTGGCAGCCGGTGCGCAGCCGGCGGCCCCCGGCGAGTACACCCGCCGTGCGTTCCTGAACGGCAAACTGGGCCTGACTCAGGCCGAAGCGGTCATGGACCTGATCTCGGCCGAGCGGGCGGCAGGGGGCAGCGCTGGCCAATGCGGCCCTGTCCGGTGCGCTGGCCCGCAAGATCGGGGAACAGAAGGATGCCCTCACCGCCCTGCAGGCCCATCTGGCAGCCTGGGTGGAGTTTCCCCGGAGGAAGATGTGCCGGAGCTGGACGAAGCCCATCTGCGCAGCGTTCTGGGCAGCGTGCAGGAGACGCTGGATGGGCTGATCCGCAACTATCAGGCGGACACCGTCCTGCGCGAGGGCGTGGACTGTGCCATCGTGGGCCGCCCCAATGCGGGCAAGTCCACCTTGCTGAATCTGCTGGCCGGGTTCGACCGTGCCATCGTCACCCCGGTGGCAGGCACCACCCGCGACGTGGTAGAGCAGGCGGTGCAGCTGGGGGATATCCGGCTGAACCTCTTTGACACCGCCGGTCTGCGCGAGACCGAGGACGCCATTGAAGCGGAGGGCATCCGCCGCAGCTGGAAGAAACTGGAAGAGGCTGGCCTGATCCTGGCGGTGTTCGATGGCTCGGAGCCGCCTACCCGGGAGGATCTGGAGCTGGCCCGGCGCTGTGCGGGCCGCCCGGCCATTGCCCTGGTGAACAAGGAAGATAAACCCACGCAATTTGATGCGGAGCTCATCGCCCCGTACTTTGCCATGGTGCTGCCGGTGTGCTGTCAGGAAGAGGGAAGCCGCAAGGTCATTGCGGCTGCCGTGGCGCGCCTGCTGGGCACCAGTCAGATCGACCCCCACGCGGCCAGCCTGTCCGGCCAGCGGCAGCTGTCGGCGGCCCTGCGGGCGCGGGATGCCGTAACGGGTGCACGAGAGGCCGTGGAGGCCGGGTTCGGGCTGGATGCCGTGTCGGTGTGCGTGGATGACGCGCTGGACGCACTGTGTGAACTCACCGGCGAAAACGCTTCGGAAGCCGTCATCGAACAGGTGTTCGAGCGGTTCTGCGTGGGGAAGTAAAACCCTTATCTATGGCGAAGCGCACGCGGAGCCATTTTAAATCATGATCTTGCAACAGAGGAACGTATGAACCATTTAGGAGAGTATGATGTCATTGTGATCGGTGCCGGGCATGCCGGCATCGAAGCGGCCCACGCCGCTGCCACACTGGGCGCCAGGACCGCCGTGTTCACCATGAGTCTGGACGCCATCGGCAATATGCCCTGCAATCCCAGCATCGGCGGAACTGCAAAAGGAACGTTGGTGCGTGAATTGGATGCCCTTGGCGGCGTGATGGGTCTGGCGGCGGATGCCACCTACCTGCAGAGCCGGATGCTGAACAAGGGCAAGGGCCCTGCGGTGCACGCACTGCGGGTGCAGACCGACCGCAAACGCTACCACGAATACATGAAGCACGCACTGGAGCTTACCCCCGGCCTTGCCATCCATCAGGCCGAGGTGGTGGGCCTTGAGGTAGAAAACGGCCGGGTGAAGGGCATCGTTACCCAGCTCAACGGCGAGTACACCGCAAAGTGCGTGGTGCTGGCCACCGGCACCAATCTGGGCGGCAAGATCTTTGTGGGCGATGCCTGGTATGCCTCCGGCCCGGACGGCATGCACGCGGCCAATGCCCTGACCGAGAGCCTGAAGGCTGCCGGTCTGCCCCTGCGGCGGTTCAAGACCGGCACCCCCGCCCGTGTGCACCGGCGCAGCATCGACTTCAGTCGGCTGGAGTGTCAGCCTGGTGACCCGGACAACGAGCTGCAGCCCTTCAGCTTCATGACCGACGCCCCCATGCACAACAAGGTGGAATGCTGGATCGCCTACACGAACCCGGAGACCCACAAGATCATTCTGGACAACATCCAGCGCAGCCCGCTGTACGGCGGCATGATCGAGGGTGTCGGCCCGCGTTACTGCCCCTCCATCGAGGACAAGGTGGTGCGCTTTGCGGGCAAGGACCGCCACCCCATCTTTGTGGAGCCCTGCGGTGAGAACACCGAGGAAATGTACCTGCAGGGTGCTTCCAGCAGTCTGCCGGAGGACGTGCAGAATGCCTTCTACCGCAGCATCAAGGGCTTTGAGCACATCGAGATCCTGCGCCCGGCCTATGCCATCGAATACGACTGTGTGGACCCCACCAGTCTGGAAGCCACGCTGGAAAGCAAGGTGGTGCGGGGCCTGTATGGGGCGGGGCAGTTCAACGGCACTTCCGGCTACGAGGAAGCTGCCGCACAGGGCCTGCTGGCCGGTCTGAACGCCGCCCGCAATGCGCTGGGCAAAGAACAGCTGATCCTGCCGCGTCACACCAGCTACCTTGGCACCCTGGTGGATGATCTGGTGACCAAGGGCGTCATGGACCCCTACCGCATGATGACCAGCCGCAGCGAATACCGGCTGACCCTGCGGCAGGACAATGCCGACACCCGCCTGACCCCCATCGGCCGGGAATACGGTCTGGTGCAGGACGACCGCTGGGCCAAAGTACCAGCACACCCAGAGCATTCTGGAAGCGGAGCGCCGCCGCCTGCACGACGCCCACCTGCGCACTGCCGACCTGCAGGCCGCCATGACGGCGGCCGGGCTGGCCCCGGCAGCCGAGGGCGGCATTGCCGAAGAATTGCTGCGCCGCCCGGAGATCCACTACGACCTTGTGGCCGGGGTCATCGGCTGGGGGGAGGGGATCACGCCCATGCTGGCGGAGCGGCTGGAGACCGAGATCAAATACGCAGGCTACATTGCCCGGCAGGACCGGATGATCCGGGACGTGGCCCGGCACGAAAAGACCCTGATCCCGGAGGATTTTGAATACGCGGACCTCACCGGCCTGACGCTGGAAGCCCGCGAGAAGCTGGCCCGCATCCGCCCGAAGAACCTGGGCCAGGCCAGCCGCATCCCCGGCGTGTCGCCGTCGGATGTTGCCCAGCTGAGCATCGCCCTGGCGGCCCACACCTGATCCAGAACAACAGAAAGGAATCAAAACCCTATGATCGATAAACAGCGGCTGGAGGCCAAGTGTTCCACATGGAACATCTCCCTTACCGGCACCCAGCTGGACCAGCTGGATGCCTTTGCCGAAATTCTGGTGGACTACAACCAGAAGGTCAACCTGACTGCCATCACCGACCCCGAGGGCATCGAGGACAAGCATTTCCTCGACAGCCTGCTCTTTGCCAGCCAGCCGGAAGTAGCCGGCCGCATGGTGGATGTGGCGCTGGTGCCGGGTTTCCGGGCATCGTCACCAAGATCTACAAGCCGGAACTGGAACTCACCCTCATGGAGCCCACCGGCAAGCGGGTGGAGTTTTTGAAGTACGCCTGTGCCCAGCTGGGCTTGACCGGCGTGGAGTTTGCAAAGGAGCGCGCCGAGGAAGCCGCCCGCAAGGCGTGGCGTGAACAGTTTGATCTGGCCTCGGCCCGTGCAGTGGCCGCGCTGCCCATGCTGGCCGAATACTGTCTGCCGCTGGTAAAGGTGGGCGGCAATTTCCTCGCCATGAAAGGCTCTTCCGGTGAGGAAGAACTGGCCGCAGCGCGCGGTGCCATCAAAAAGCTGGGCGGTGAGTACAGGGAAACCCGCACTCTGCACCTTCCGGGCGGCGACACCCGTACACTGATCCTGTGCAAAAAGATTTCGCAGACTCCGACAGCCTACCCCAGAAACGGCGGAAAAATTGCGAAAAGCCCGTTGAAATAACGAAATATCGATAGAATTTTGTAAAACCCTGCCGAACGAAACTTCTGGCAGGGCTTTTATTTGTGTGATACACTGTGCCTGAAGCCTGAGTTTTCCACGCTTTCCCGGGAAAATGTGAAAAACAAAACCCATCCACCACGCGAAAGGAGCCGTGTATCCATGTTTGAACGCAAAAAGCAGGCGGGCAAGATTTATTTCCTGCCCATCGATCAGATCAGGCCGTCGCCGTTTCAGGCACGGCGGGAGTTCAGCGAGCAGGAGCTGGCTGCGCTGGCCCAGAGCATCCGTGAAAATGGTCTGCTGCAGCCCATCTCGGTGCGAAAAGTGTCGGATGGCGGCTACGAACTGGTAGCCGGGGAGCGGCGGCTCCGTGCCTGCCGCCTTGCTAAAATGAACACTATCCCTGCCATCCTCTGTGATTACGACGATGAGCGCACCGCCGCATTGGGCCTGCTGGAAAACATCCAGCGCGCAGACCTGAACCCCTTTGAGCAGGCGCAGGGCTTAAAGGATGTGATGGTGCTGTGGGACTGCACCCAAGCCGAAGCCGCCAAGCGTCTGGGCATGGCGCAGCCCACCCTTGCCAACAAGCTGCGGCTTTTGCAGCTGAACGCCGACCAGCGGCAGTTCGTGCTGGACAACAGCCTCACCGAGCGCCATGCCCGGGCGGTGCTGCGTCTGCCGGAGAACCGCCGCAGTGAAGCCTTAATCAATATTGCCAAGCGCCGCATGAACGCCCGGCAGACCGACCTCTACATTGAACAGCTGCTCAACACCCCTGCAAAAGGCAGGCACCGCATCTCGATGGTCAAGGATGTGCGTATTTTTGTGAACACCATCGACCATGCCATCCGTCTGATGACCGATAATGGTGTGCCCGCCACTGCCCACCGGGAGGAGAAGGACGGGTATATCGAATATACGGTGCGCATCCCAACCACCGCCGCCGAACGGTAAAATTGTTCCATGTGGAACAGGAAACTCCCGTGCAGAGCGTAGTCGCGTGTTTAAAGTTTCATGCCTTTTGCTAAAGCATTGCCGCCGGGTACGTTCTCTTTTGCGTGCCAAAAGAGAACCAGAAAAGCACCCGCTACTTTCGAGGCGCGGGAGGCACGAACTAGGGGCTGCTCGCCCCTAGTAACCCCAAAGCTGTTGGGCTCCATACAAAAAATCCAAGTCGCTCCGCTAAAGGAATTTTTTGTGTTCCGCCGATTGGAAGCCCCTCAGTCGCTGCGCGACAGTTCCCTCAAAGAGGGAGCCTCTGGCGAAACCGCAAGCTTTGTGGTCTGCCCAGAAACTTTACCGTACTGCCAAAGCCTCCCTTATGAGGGAGGTGGCAAGCCCGACAGGGCTTGACTGAGAGGGCTAGCCAGCTTCCCGGCGCTCATTCAAAATCGTTTGTTTTGTCTCCCAAAACCATGCGGTTTTGATTTTCCTGCCTCTAAAAGTTAAAAATCCAGCGGAAAAAAGCTTCAGATGGTTCAAAAACCGATTTGGATGTGCTATACTAGGTGTTAAGGTGCCTGTATGGACGGGAAACCGGCGGGCATGACTGCGAATGTTCCACATGGAACAATTAAATTTTCCCGGAAGGAAGAATTGTGCGTGGCAAAAATTGTAGCAATTGCGAACCAGAAGGGCGGCGTTGGCAAAACCACCACCGCCGTCAACCTGTCGTCCTGCGTTGCGGCGCTGGGCAAGCGGGTGCTCATCGTAGACCTTGATCCGCAGGGCAATACCACCACCGGCTACGGCATCCCGAAGCGCAGCGTGGAAAAGGGAACCTACGAGATCCTGATCGGTGAAGCACGAGCATCCGAGGCCATCCGTAAGACCGAGTACCGCACCGATGTCATCGGTTCCAACACCCGTCTGGCCGGTGCCAGTCTGGAAATGATCGACCTGCCCGCTCGTGAGAGCCGCCTGCGCAAGGCGCTGGCCGAGGTGCAGAAGGACTATGACTTCATCTTTATCGATTGTCCGCCCAGTCTGGACCTGCTCACGCTGAACGGCCTGAGTGCCTGCGACAGCGTTCTCATTCCGGTGCAGTGCGAGTATTACGCGCTGGAGGGTCTTTCGGAGCTGATCAGCACCTTAAAGACCATTCGCAAAAAGTACAATCCGTATCTGGATATCGAGGGCGTGGTGTTCACCATGTTCTCGCTGCGGTATAACCTGACCGTGCAGGTGGTGGAGCAGGTGCAGAAGTATTTCGGCTCCAAGGTGTACAAGACCACCATCCCGCGCTCCATCCGCATTTCGGAGGCACCCAGCTACGGCCAGCCCATCAATTTCTATGAACCCAAGGGCAAGGGCAGCGAAGCGTACATGGATCTGGCAATCGAATTTGTCAAGAACAACCGCCCGCACGAGCCCAAAAAGGCCCGCCGCAAAAGTGCACCCGTCGCAGAGCAGACGAAAAATGCTCTGGAAGATTAAACCTCAGGGGGAACATGAATGGCAAGAGGAAAAGGAGGACTTGGCCGCGGGCTGGACAGTCTGTTTGAAGATGCCGCCCCGGTTTTTGAGTCCGGTGCAAAGGTAGACACCTTGCCTCTGCGTGAGATCGAACCGGACCCGGAACAGCCGCGCAAGACCTTTGACGAACAGGCGCTGGGCGAGCTGGCGGCCAGCATTGCAGAGCATGGTCTGCTGCAGCCCATCGCGGTGCGTCCGCGCCCGCGCGGCGGCTACAGCATCGTGGCGGGTGAGCGCCGCTGGCGTGCCTGCCGCATGGCAGGGCTGAACGATGTGCCGGTGGTCATTAAGGAAGTCAGCGACGAGCAGGCCATGGAGCTGGCTCTGGTGGAAAATCTGCAGCGCGAGGATCTGGACCCGGTGGAAGAAGCAACCGGCATCCGGGAGCTGATGACCCGCTGCGGCCTGACGCAGGAGCAGGCGGCACAGAAGCTGGGCAAGAGCCGCAGCGCACTGGCCAACAGCCTGCGCCTGCTGAACCTGCCGGAAAACGTGCTGGAACTGCTGAAAAGCGGCTTTATCAATATCGGCCACGCAAAGGTGATCCTGAGCCTGCCCACACCGGAGCTGCAGGAGCAGGCGGCGCAGATTATTGCGGACAACCAGCTGAACGTGCGTCAAGCCGAGGCGCTGTGCAAAAAGCTGGCAAAGCCCGCAAAGGAGCCCAGAGAGCCCCAGCCGCGCGGCACCCTGCCGGTGGAGGTGGAAGAAAGCCTCAAGCAGGTGCTGGGCAGCGAGGTGAATGTGGCCTACCACGACGGCAAGGGCAGGCTGACCGTGCATTTCTATTCAGACGAGCAGCTGCGGGCCTTTGCCAACCTGCTGGGACAGTACCAGAACGAAGAATAAAGCGATCCAAGGCGGGCGACCGTCTTTGAACGGCACAGGGGAGGGGATCTTCTGTGCGAACCGAAATAGAGCAAGGAGAGTCAATCATGCTTGATATCAAATTTGTCCGTGAAAACCCGGACGCTGTCAAGGAAAACATCAAGAAGAAGTTTCAGGATGCAAAGCTCCCGCTGGTGGACGAGGTCATCGAGAAGGATGCCAAGTACCGCGCATGCCTGAAGGAAGTGGAAGCCCTCAAGGCTGCCCGCAACAAGCTGAGCAAGGCCAACGGCCCCCTGTTCGGCCAGCTGAAGAAGTGCACCGATGAGGCACAGAAGGCCGAGCTGCAGGCTCAGATCGATGCCAACAATGCCGCCGTCAAGGCCGATGCCGACAAGATGGCTGAGCTGGAAAAGGAAGAAGAGACCCTGTCCGCACGCATTCAGGAGATCATGTACACCATCCCCCAGATGATCGACCCCAGCGTGCCCATCGGCCCGGACGATACCTACAACGTGGAAGCACAGCGCTTTGGTGAGCCTGTGGTGCCCGATTTCCCCATTCCGTACCACACCGAGATCATGGAGAGCTTCGACGGCATCGATATGGACGCTGCAGGCCGCGTGGCCGGCAACGGTTTCTACTATCTGCTGGGCAACATCGCCCGCCTGCACGAGGCTGTGCTGGCCTACGCCCGCGATTTTATGATCGACAAGGGCTTCACCTATGTCATCCCTCCCTTCATGATGCACGGCAACGTGGTGCAGGGCGTCATGTCCTTCCCTGAGATGGACGCCATGATGTACAAGATCGAGGGTGAGGACCTGTACCTGATCGGCACCAGCGAGCACACCATGATCGGCCGCTTCATCGACCAGACTCTGGACGAGGCCACTCTGCCCCTGACCCTGACCTCCTACAGCCCCTGCTTCCGCAAGGAAAAGGGCGCTCACGGCATCGAGGAGCGCGGCATTTACCGCATCCATCAGTTCGAGAAGCAGGAAATGATCGTGGTCTGCCGCCCCGACGAGAGCGCTGACTGGTACGAGAAGCTGTGGAAGAACTCTGTGGAGCTGTTCCGCAGCATGGAGATCCCGGTGCGTCAGCTGAACTGCTGCTCCGGCGACCTGGCCGACCTGAAGGTGAAGAGCTGCGATATCGAAGCATGGAGCCCCCGCCAGCAGAAGTACTTCGAGGTCTGCTCCTGCTCCAATCTGGGCGATGCACAGGCACGCCGCCTGCACATCCGCGTGAAGGGCAAGGACGGCAAGACCTATCTGGCCCACACCCTGAACAACACCTGCGTGGCACCTCCGCGTATGCTGATTGCCTTCCTGGAGAACCATCTGCAGGCCGACGGCACCGTGACCATCCCCGAAGTGCTGCAGCCGTATATGGGCGGCCTGAAGGTCATGGTTCCCACCCACAAGAAGGGCTGAAGAATTGACCGGCTTTTCCACAAGGCTCGGATAAATGGTTGAAAAATCCCGCTTTCTATTCAATGGAAAGCGGGATTTTTGCGTATCTTCGTTTGTATTTTGGACGACACGAAAAAATATGATTTTTTTAAAAATATGTGTTGACAAAAGGGGTATCTGTGGGTATAATAATAGAGCACTGTTCAAGTGCACAAACAATATGTGGCGGTATAGCTCAGTTGGCTAGAGCATTCGGTTCATACCCGAAGTGTCACCGGTTCAAATCCAGTTACCGCTACCACTTTTACAGAGTTTCGCTAAGGTTAGGGGGACGGTCGTCTGCAGTAGTGGACGATGGAAGTCGGAGGTTTTAGCGAAGCTCTGTATTTCTAAGGCCCGTTGGTCAAGCGGTTAAGACACGGCCCTTTCACGGCTGTAACATGGGTTCGATTCCCTCACGGGTCATAAAAACGCCTTTGCGCAATGCGCAAGGGCGTTTTTAATTTGACCCGCACGGGAATCGAACAGGGCGGCGGTGCGCAGCACCGCAACCAAAGCCCCAGTGGGGCTTTGGTTAGCCCGCGGGTCCCAACGGCTAGGAATGTCTAATGTGGTGGCTGTTTCATGCAACCCGTACGAGGAATCGAAGGAACACGGCCGCCCGCAGGCGGCAAAAAAGAGCCCAGTGGGCTCTTTTTTAGTGTCCCGGGTTGCGGCTCCCAGCATCCGCGCGTGCCTTGGGCGGCACTTGCGTCTTGCTGGCCGCTGCCCCAACAACTCCTCCCTGCATCGGCCACTGGCCGCGGTCGTCGTTGTTGCAAGTCCCATCCTGTAGGAATGTCTAATGTGGTTGCTGCCGCTGCATTCGCTCGGGGGGATTTTTAATTTGACCCGTACGGGAATTGCAGCTGAGCTGACCGCCGCCAGCGAGCAAAGACTTCCCCCGGTCGGGGGAAGATGTCGCATAGCGACAAAAAGGGGGAGTACAGGGAAGCGAAGCTGGAGCCGTGGTCAGCGGGATGCGAACGCCGCTCCAAGGCGTGAAGCATACGCTGGGAACCACATCCCGAGACAGGGCGGCGGTGCGCCTTCATCTTGAATACCACATGCCATTTTATGGATAAAAAGCCCGGCAGGGGAACACGTTCAGGTGCTCTTCTGCCGGGTTTTTCTGCATTTTCCGTAAATTTCCGGCCTGAAATCGTAACAAAATTATGTCAATGAGACATCAATCCTCCATTTTTAACTGCGAAAATTGGCTTGCACACCAAAAACTCTGGAATATTCTAGCACTTTCCATATAAATTAATGACAAAGTTTGGTAGAAATAATATCTTGTATACAGGCTGCACTTACGTTACAACACAGATGATATACCAATTGTACGAGCAGAAGGGAGGAAATGGAGTCCACAAGGGCGGTTTTCAATCACGAGTACAGGCCGGTGGCGGATGCAGCGTGCAGTTTTTGCATCATCTGCTCCCATCGCCTGATGCTTAGAACGGGAGGATGTCAATGGAAGTCTTTTTGCAAGCACTGGTAAACGGGATCCTGCTGGGCGGTTTCTACTCCCTGATGGGTATGGGCCAGAACATCATTTTCGGTGTTATGAACATCGTCAACTTCTGCCACGGCGAAATGTTGATGGTGGGCATGTACATTACCTATGTTCTGTATACCTACTTTGGGGTGGACCCCTATGTAGCCCTTCCCATCGTTGCAGTGCTCATGTTCGGGCTGGGCGCGCTGATCCAGTCCACTCTGATCACCCCTTCGCTCAAGACCAAGAGCTTTACGAACCTGCTGTTCCTCACCGTCGGTCTGGGCCTGCTGCTCACCAACGGCGCTCTGGTCATCTTTGGTTCCACCTATTATAAGATCATTACCCCTTATTCGCAGACCTACATCCCGCTTGGCCCGGTCACCATTGCGCTGCCGCGTCTGGTCAGCTTCCTGATCCTGATCGTGGTTGCCATTGCACTGTTTGCCTTCCTCAAGTATTCCACCACCGGCAAGCAGATCCGCGCCGTATCCCAGAACCCCATTGGTGCTGAGGTCGTGGGCATCAACGTCAAGAAAATTTACATCCTGACCTATGGTCTGGGCGTTGCTCTGGCCGGTATCGCCGGTTCTCTGCTGACCCAGTTCTACACCATCTATCCCACCGCAGGCGCAAGCTTCGGTTTCCGCGCACTGATCGTCGTGGTCGTGGGCGGTCTGGGCTCCATCCCCGGCGCATTCTTCGCCGGTATTTTCCTGGGCCTGCTGGAGCAGATGAGTGCATTGTTCATCAGCCCGTCCTACAGTGATATGATCGTGTTCGTCACCTTCATCATCATTCTGGTCGTGCGTCAGGTCATGATTCTGAGGAGGCGATAAGATGGATACCAGAAAAGGCAGTTAAAACCTATCACCGCAATCTGGCGATCGTTCTGGCTATCATCGTCGCCATCTTCGCAGCGATCCCGCTGGTCGTGGATAAACCTTACATCATCAACATTTTCGTTCTCACCTTCTATATGTCCACCCTGTCCATGGCGTGGAACATTCTGGGCGGCATCACCGGCCAGAACTCGCTGGGTCTGGCCGCTTACATGGGTCTGGGTGCTTATGTGTGCTGTCTGGTGGTCACAAAGACCGGCATGAACCCCTGGGTGGCCGCTGTGCTGGATATGCTCGTTGTGGGCGTTGTGGCCGGTGTCATCTTCTTCCCCAGCCTGATCCTGCGCGGCCCCTACTTCACGCTGGTGTCCATCGCGTTTGCCGAGTCCATCCGTCAGTTCATCATCAACTCGGAGTTCTTCGGCCGTGCATCCGGCGTGGGCCTGCCCTTCGGCAAGGACTCCTTTGCGCAGTTCCGCTTTACCAGCAAAGTGCCGTACTACTACATCGGCTTCATCATGATGGTGGGCGTTTACCTCATCATGAAGAAGATCGGCCGCTCCAAGCTGGGCTTTGCGCTGCGTACCATCCGTGAGGATGAGGACGCTGCCGCCGCCATCGGCATCAACCCCACCAAGTACAAGGTGATCGCGGTCGTCATTTCGGCCATCATTGCCGGTCTGGTCGGCTTCTTCTACGTCAGCTATATCCGCTACATCGACCCCGATATTATGATCCAGTCCAAGTCCACTGAGATCGTGCTGCCGGCAGTCGTGGGCGGCGCTGCCTACATCGAAGGCCCGCTGATCGGCGGCCTCATCATGATCCCGCTGAGCGAACTGCTGCGTGCAAACTTTGCCGCCATCCTGCCCGGCATCAACATGCTGATGTATGCCATCGTGCTGATCGTGGTCATCCGCTTCCGTCCGTCCGGTATTCTGGGCTGGTACATGAACTCGAAGGTCAAGACCTTCATCGATGAAAAGATCCTCAAAAAGCCGTCTCTGGACGTGCTGGAAGAGTATGAGCTGATGGCAGACAAGGGAGGGAAGTAATCATGGCAGAAAAGCCTATTATTGAAGTCCAGGGCCTGACCAAGCGGTTCAAGGGTCTGACCGCCGTGCATGATGTTTCTTTCTCGGTGGAGAAGGGCTCCATCACCGGCATGATCGGCCCCAACGGTGCTGGTAAATCCACCACCTTCAACATGATCTGCGGCTACTACCCGCCCACCGAAGGCAAGATCTTCTACAATGGTGAGGACATCACCAACAAAAAGGCGTATGAGTACACCAACATGAAGATCGCCCGCACCTTCCAGATCATGAAACCTCTGAAGAACCTGAGCGTTCTGGATAACGTCACCGCCGCCGCCTACTTCGGCCACGCCGGTGCAAAGAGCGAAAAAGAGGCCAAGGAGCGCGCCATGGAGGTGCTGCACTTCACCGGCCTGTACGAAAAGCGTCATGTGATCTCCAAGGACATGGGCACGCCGGACCAGAAGCGTCTGGAGATGGCCCGCGCTCTGGCCACCAAGCCCGAAGTGCTGTTTCTGGACGAGAACATGGCAGGCTTGAACCCGGCTGAGACCGAAGAGGCCATCCAGCTGATCCGCAAGATCAACGAGTCCGGTGTCACCATCCTGCTCATCGAGCACATCATGAAGGCGGTCGTGAGCCTGTGCGAGAAGGTCATCGTCCTTCACCACGGCGAAAAGATCGCTGAGGGCACGCCCGAGCAGGTCATGAACGATCCTTACGTCATGGAGGTGTACCTGGGCACCAAAAAGGAGGGCGCAAGTGCTTAAAGTTGAAGGTCTGAACGCCGGTTACGGCTCTGTGAACATCCTGTGGGACATCGGCTTTGAGGTGAAGGATGGCGAGATCGTTGCCATCCTTGGCTCCAACGGTGCCGGTAAGACCACCATGGTGCGCACCATCACAGGCATGGTCAAGGCCAGCTCCGGCAAGGTGGAGTTCAACGGGGAGGACCTCTCCGGCAAAAGCTCCCGCGTTATTCTGGACAGCGGCATCGTGCAGGTGCCGGAAGGCCGTCAGCTCTTTACCGAGATGACCGTGCTGGAAAATCTGGAACTGGGTGCATTCAATAAGGAGACCAAGGCGCATTTTGCAGAAAATCTGGAAAAGTGCTATAACTGGTTCCCCAAACTGCGCGAGCGCGCAAAGCAGGCTGCCGGCACCCTGTCCGGCGGCGAGCAGCAGATGGTGGCCGTGGCCCGTGCGCTGATCGGCATGCCCAAGCTGCTGATTTTGGACGAGCCCAGTCTGGGCCTTGCCCCCAACATCGTGGACGACATTCTGGAAGTGGCCAAGACCATGGTGAAGAATGACGGCATCTCGGTGCTGCTGGTGGAGCAGGACATTACCAAGGCCCTTGCAGCGGCTGACCGCGGCTATGTTATTGAGAATGGCCGCGTGGCACTGGAAGGAACCGCCGCCGAGCTTTCGGCAAACGAGCACGTCAAGAAGGCGTACCTCGGCATCTGATTTTGGAAACTGGATGTCCGGCGGGCACTACTTCACACGGTGCGGCGGGGCATCTCGGATTAACAAGCTGTTTTTTTACAAACAGAATTGGAGGACAATTATGAAAAAGATCTCTCGTAGAAGCTTCCTGAAGGCATCCGCTGTTCTGGGCAGCGCAGCTGCTCTGACCGCCTGCGGCGGCTCTTCCGCTTCCACCAGCACTGCAGCATCTACCAGCACCGCAGCATCCGGCAGCACTGCAGCATCCAGCGGTGATACCATCAAGATCGGCACCATCTACGCAATGTCCGGCGGTAACGCAGCCATCGGCGAGAACATCCTGCGCGGCATCGACTTCGCAGTGGACGAGATCAACAAGGCAGGCGGCGTGAACGGCCAGATGCTGGAAGTCGTCCGCGGCGACCACGCAGGCGACGCAGCCACCGGTAAGTCCGAGGCAGAGCGTCTGATCACCCAGGAAGGCGTCAACGTCATTATGGGCTGCCATATGTCCGTTGTTACCGAGGTCGTGGCTCAGGTCTGCCAGCAGTACGGCATCCCCATGATCACCGCTATCTCCACGCTGGACCGTCTGACCGACGAGGACCACAAGGACTACGATTACTTCTTCCGTCTGTGCCCGCTGAACTCCGTCTACGTGGAAGATATGCTGAAGTATCTGCAGGACTCCAAGGAGCAGACCGGCAACGAGATCAAGAAGGTCGCCATCTTCACCGATAAGGCTGCCATCGGTCAGGAGCTGATCCGCTGCGTCAACCTGTTCGCACCCGATTACGGTCTGGATGTTGTGGCCGAAGTGGACTACAGCTCCAACGCTACCGACCTGTCCTCTCAGGTCCTGGCCCTGAAGCAGGCTGATCCCGATGCCATTCTGTGCGACTCTTACATCGGCGACGCTACTCTGTTCGTCCAGACCCTGAAGGAGCAGAACTACAAGCCCAAGATGATCGTTGCCAAGGCAAACGGCTTCACCGATCCTTCCTTCATCCCCAATCTGGGCGCATCCGCAAACGGCGTGGCTTCTGTTGTCGAGTTCAACCCCGACCTGACCAACGGCGTGGAGATCAACGAGGACTTCAAGAAGGTCTACAATGTCAACATGAACGGCCACTCTGCTGAGTCCTACACCGTTGTGTGGCTGTTCAAGACCGCCATCGAGAAGGCTGGCTCCACCGACGGTGCTGCCGTCCGCGACGCTCTGGCAGAGCTGTCCATCGACGGTGCATTCGAGGGCGGCCGCAAGATCGTTCTGCCCTACTCCAAGATCGAGTTCACTCCCGAGTATGAGATCGGCGGCGCAAAGCACTACCGTGACAACACCTACGCTTCTGTTGCTATCGCACAGGTGCAGGATCAGGAGTGGAAGACTGTCTGGCCCTTCGAGTTCGCTTCCTCCAAGATCCAGGAAGTTACTCTGGGCTGATAAAGTTACCCCAAAGAACACAAAAGGCGAGCCGTCCAATGGGCGGCTCGCCTTTTTGCGTCCTCAGTTGTTTTTGATATAAGTAAAAATATCCTCTGGCACTGCCGCCAGTGCATCCGCACCGGCAGCGGTCAGTTCTGTGCGGCCCCGGAAGCCCCACAGCGCGCCCATGGCGGGCAGCCCGGCATTGTGCCCGGTGAGGATGTCCACATCGCTGTCGCCCACAAAAAGGGTGGCAGAGCGGTCTGCACCGATCTCGTCCATCAGCGCATACAGCCCGGCGGGGTCCGGTTTGGTGGGCACGCCGGGCCTGCTGCCGCGCACAGCGGCAAAGCGGCCTGTGCCGAAATAGTGGGCGATGATCTTGCCGCAGAGCGGGTCGGCCTTGTTGGAGAACACTGCGCACTGAACACCCTGTGCCCGCAGCTCGTCCAGCAGCTCCGGGATGCCGGGATAAGGGGCCGTCTTGTCCTCCTTGTGGGCGTCGTACCGGGCAGTGAATTCAGCCAGCGTGGCCGCCAGCTGCTCCGGCGTGCGGGCATTTTCCGGCGAGAAGCGCTCCACCAGCTTCGGGATGCCGTTGCCCACCATGTGCTTGAACTGTTCCACCGTAAAGGTGGGCCAGCCGTGCTGTGCACACACCCAGTTGCCTGCATCGGCAAGGTCGTCGATGGTGTTCAGAAGGGTGCCGTCCAGATCGAATAATACAGTTTTTATCACAGAAAAAGACTCCTTACAGTTTCAGAAAAGCAAAAAAGGCAATTCGCTGCACTTTACGCTGCGCACCTTGCACTTCACCCCGCCCGGAAAGGTGAGGGTGAGGTTCGTGCGGTGCACCGCCGCGGCCCATGGCGACTGCATGGCCGTCAGGGCCGGAACAGGGCAGAGCACGCAGATGTCGTGCAGATGGAAGCCGTGCTGCCAGCGCAGGGTCAGGCGGCCGTTTTGCAGCCAGATGCCCTCTTTGCGCCAGCCGTTGTACGCACCCACCAGCAGGGCGGCAAACACAGCAGTGACCACCAGCAGCGGCACCGTAAGCGCAGGCAGGGTGTAGCGGGATACCGCTGTCAGCAGCAGGCACAGCCCGCAGGGGATGCCGGCAGGCAGAAAAAACGCCGGGATGCTGCGGCCTGCGGTGTCCAGCGGGGCTTTTGGCGGCAGGACAAAGCCGGGCAGCAGCTCCTGTAGAAAAGGGCCGTCCTCCCGCCAGACCAGAAACGGGATCTCAGGCTGGCAGCTGCCTGCTGTAACGAACACCGGGCAGCAGCCCAGCGCCCATGTGGCAGGCGAGCGGCGCAGATCCGCATAGCTCAGATGTTCCAGCGCAAGGCGCATCTCATACCGGCGCACAAAGCCGCCCCTGCTGCCAAGGTGGCTCTCGGTGCGCCACACGGTATAATGGGCCGCATGGGCCGCACTGCGCACAAGGCTTGCGCAGAACAGCACACCGCCCAGCACCAGCAGCCATGCTGTGCCCATGGGCAGCCAGCGCGCCGCCCACGCCGCAATGCGGTTCAGGTGGGCAAAGGCCGCCGTCTGGGCATCCGGCGCATAGGGCCTGCTCTGTTTGACGGCCAGCGCCAGCAAAGCAAGGGTGGAAAGGCCGTTGGCACCCAGCACCGCAAAGGCCAGCTTTTCGCCGCCGCGCGGGGTGTGGGCCACAGCATCCCGGCGCGGCATCATGCGGTCAGCTAAAAACTGCGCGTTCTGCGCGCTCAAAAGCAGGGTCAGGGTGCGCTTCTGCCCGGCAGGGTACAGCACCACCCGGCTGGCACCGGCCAGCCGGTAGAGCAGGGGCCGCTCGATGGTGAGCGCTGCCAGCTGGCTGGCTTTCAGGCAGCGGTCCAGCCGCACGCCCAGCCGCCAGCGCACCCGCAGGGTTCCCTGTGCATCCACCCGCCAGCGGCCTGCGTGCAGCACGGCGGCGCTCACAGCGGCAAGCACTGTCAGCAGCGCCGCGCCCTGCACCAGAGCCGTGCGCAGCGCCGCCCAGTTGCGGGCAAACAGCACCTGCAAAAGCGGCAGCAGATAGAGCAGGATGGTCTTGCGCAGAAAATGCAGCACCGCAAACGGGTGGAAGCCGCGTTCGGTCATGGCGTTTCCTCCATCAGCACAGCGGCAAGGGCCTGCGCCTGCAGGGCATCCACGCCCGGCAGGAACAGCTGTACGCCCGGGCCGTGCACCACCAGCACGCTGCACCCGGCCAGCCACAGAAGCGGCGTGCGCAGGGTCCACACGCCAGTCACGGCCCGGCGGGGAAGCTGCCGTGTGATGGGAACGGCGATACCGGCCCGCACGGCAGTGTTCCGGGCGGTGAGCACTGCGGTAAAGCTGCAGGCTCTTGCCCACGCGGCGAACACAAGGCACGCCCACAGGGCACAGAAAATACACCCGGCAAACAGGCTCTGCCAGAACACAAAAGGCGCGCAGAACACGCCGGGAACAGCGGCCCAGACGCACAGCACGGCCCGGCCCTTGGGCGGGATGATCAGCGCCGTGCGCAGCAGGTCACGTTCGGTCATTTGCCGGAAAGGCCCCAGGCATCCATCAGCAGGTGCAGGGTGTCATCCTGCGTCAGGCATAGGATGCGGTCCCATGGCAGCAGGGTGGTGTTGCCGTGGGGGATGATGAACTCCGCATCGCGGGTGATGCACACCAGAATGACGTCGCCCGGCATGGGGATGTCCTTGACCGCCTGCCCTGCAAACTGGAAGTTCTCCGGCAGCAAAATTTCGTTCAGGCTGGCAGTGCCGCCGCCCAACGAGAGCAGCTGGCGGATGGTATCCGTCTCGATCTCGCGCTCAAGGATGTGGCTCAGGTTGTCGGTGCCGCACACTACGGTGTCCACGCCTAAGGTGTGCAGCAGCTCGCGATTCTTGGGGTTGGAGGCCCGGGCCACGGTGCGGTTCACGCCAAATTCCCGCTTTGCGATCTGGCAGGCAACAAGGTTGTTCTCGTCCGCACCGGTCACGGCCACAAAGGCATCGCAGCTGGCAACGTCGGCCGTGCGCATGGTGTCAAAGCTGATGGCATCGCCGCAGATCACCGGGATATCCAGCGAATCGGCCAGCGAACGGCACAGCATTTCCTGCGGTTCAATGATGGTCACTTTGTGGCGGTGGGCCAGCAGGCTCTGGGCCAGATACATGCCCACCTTGCCGCCGCCTGCGATACAAACTTTCATATGCTTCCCTCACTTTTTACTTTGCCAGTGCGCGGAACACCGATTGCTCGGTGAGCACCGTGGGGCAGATGGTGTCGATCTCATAAGCCTTGTGGTACAGCACCTGCAGGTGCGGGTCGGACACGCGGCAGATCACCTTCTCACGGCGGAAGATGCTTTTTGCGATCTGTGCCGCCATCAGATTTACCGAGTCGTCCTCGCTCACAGCGGCCACGGCATCGCAGCTGTCAATGCCGCCCTGCCGCAGGGTATCCGGGTCGGTGGGGTCGCCCACCAGAGCCGTGCCGCCAAAGCTGTAGTCGTCAAAGGCATCCAGACGCTTGAGCTGTTCGGGATCCTTTTCGATCAGCGAGATATCATGGCCGATGCGTTCCAGATCGCGGATGAGGGAAGCGCCCACCTGGTCGCAGCCGATCACCAGAATATTCATATGGATTCACCTCGTTGTAGAATGGTTCAACAAAAATACCAAGAGTGTTTAAACTCTGTTTTGATTTGCGGATAAAATAGAAGGAAAAGGGTCTTTGCATCAGTATAACACATTTCCCAGCGCAGTAACAGCCTGCAGGACAAAAGTGGCGGCGGGCGTAAAAATTTTCGCATTCTGCGTGCGTGCAGAGACATAGTATGGTATACTGGAAGAAAATAAGCTGCTGTGCCTTTGTGCACAAGGAGGGGTACTTACGTTTTTTGAGATCATCAAAGCCATCCTGATGGGCATTGTGGAGGGCATTACCGAGTGGCTTCCCATTTCGTCCACCGGTCATATGATCCTGCTGGAACAGATCATCAAATTCAACGCAAGCGAAGAGTTCATGTCCATGTTCCGTGTGGTCATCCAGCTGGGTGCCATCATGGCCGTGGTGGTGCTGTTCTGGGGCAAGCTGTGGCCCTTTGGCATGAAGCAGGGCAGGGTCATTTCCAAGCCCAGCGTGTGGAGCCTGTGGTTCAAGGTGGTAGCGGCCACGATCCCGGTGCTCATCATCAGCCCGCTGGACGACTGGATGGAAGCTCACTTCTACAATTACATCACGGTTGCCGCGATGCTCATTCTGTATGGCGCGCTGTTCTTTGTTGTGGAGAACCGCCGCGCCGCGCCGCACGTGAGCCGACTGGAGCAGATCACCTACCGCGATGCCATCATCATTGGCCTGTGGCAGTGTCTGGCCATCATTCCGGGCACCTCCCGCTCCGGTGCCACCATCGTGGGCGGCCTGCTGCTGGGCCTGTCCCGCGCCTGTGTGGCAGAGTTCACCTTCTATCTGGCCATCCCGGTCATGGCGGGTGCATCCCTGCTCAAGGTGGTCAAGTTCGTGCTGTCGGGCGCGGCCATGACCGGTACCGAGATCGCCGTGCTGGTGGTGGGCTGCGTGGTGGCCTTTGCGGTGAGCATGGGTGCCATCCGCTTCCTGATGGACTACGTCAAGCGGCACAACTTCAAGTTCTTTGGCGTGTACCGCATTGTGCTGGGTCTCATCGTACTGGCAGTTGCGGCCATCACCGCCATTGCCTGAAGGTAAAAAATGCAGAAGGGACGGCATTGTGCCGTCCCTTTTCTCATGCCCGGAAGTATGCTATACTGGGAGCAGAGAGTATTTTGCGGCCGTGTGCCGCACACAGAAAAAGGTTATCAGGGAGGAAAAACACCATGGAAGCATCCAACGTTTATTATACCGATTTCCGCTGTCCCGTGGGCACCAGCCTGCTGGAAAAGCTCCGCCGCCTGTGCCTGGCGGCCGGGATCCGTCAGCTGGACATGGAGGGCAAGTTCGTAGCCATCAAAATGCACTTTGGTGAGCTGGGCAACCTGGCCTTTCTGCGGCCCAACTACGCCAAGGTGGTGGCAGACCTGTGCAAGGAGCAGGGCGGTATGCCCTTTTTGACCGACTGCAACACCCTGTATCCGGGCAGCCGCAAGAACGCGCTGGAACACCTGACCTGTGCCCAGCTCAACGGCTTCTGGCCCATGACCACCGGCTGTCAGGTGATCATCGGTGACGGCCTGCGCGGCACCGATGAGGTGGAGGTGCCGGTGCCGGGCGGCGAATACTGCAAGACCGCCAAGATCGGCCGGGCCATCATGGACGCCGATGTGTTCATCAGCCTGACCCACTTCAAGGGCCACGAGTCCACCGGCTTTGGGGGTGCCATCAAGAACATCGGCATGGGCTGCGGCTCCCGGGCCGGCAAGATGGAGCAGCACGCCGCCGGCAAGCCTGCCGTGCAGGAGAGCCTGTGCCGGGGCTGCCACCGCTGCGCCAAGGAGTGCGGCTCCGACGCCATTACCTACAACCAGCAGAACAAGGCTGTCATCGACTACGACAAGTGCAAGGGCTGCGGCCGCTGCATCGGTGCCTGCAGCTTTGACGCCGTGTATTCCCCCAACGAATGCGCCAACGAGGAGCTGGACCGGAAGATGGCCGAGTACGCCGCTGCGGTCTGCCATGACCGCCCCTGCTTCCATGTGGCACTGGTGCAGGACATCAGCCCCAACTGCGACTGCCACGGCGAGAACGACGCGCCCATCCTGCCGGATATCGGCATGTTTGCCTCCTTTGACCCGGTGGCCCTGGACCAGGCCTGCGCCGACGCCTGCCTAGCAGCAGCCCCCTGCCCAACAGCCAGCTCAGCGGCAACCTGGCAAAGCCCGGCTGGAACTGTTACCACGACAACTTCAAGGACTCGAACCCCAACATCGAGTGGAAGGCCACGCTGGAGCAGGCCGAGAAGATTGGCATGGGCACCCGCCAGTATGTGCTGAAAAAGGTATAAACGCAAAAACAACAAAGGCGC
>ENA-OQBL01000457-OQBL01000457.1-human-gut-metagenome-genome-assembly--contig:-NODE-457-length-21572-cov-3.100676_pt1 | contig 21572 bp, 22 predicted proteins | sample MGYA00242747_ERZ504553 | MGnify/ENA primary metagenome ERZ504553 (study PRJEB26092, sample SAMD00036240) | human gut metagenome | host: Homo sapiens | study: EMG produced TPA metagenomics assembly of...
ATCATGCCACTGATTGTTCGTTTTATCATATATTTTCTCACCTCTTCTCTGTTTGAGTGCCAGACATGGCACATAATTTTTATTTACGCCAGTTATGGCGATATTTAAGAAATTTTCGCCGGATACGGCGGTTTTGTTACTTTTGTCAAAAGTAACGCAAAAGCACTTTCGACAGCCGTACCGTCCATCAAAAGTCCCCTTGCGCCTCCGGGGTGCAAGGACGTCCACGTGGACGTCTTGTTCTGCACCGACCGAAGCGGAGCGAAGATCTATTTTATTCCTCCCGTTAATCAGTTGGCTTCTGCGTTACTCTCGCAACTAAATTATTCCGGTATTCTTGCCTGCACATATTCCAGATCTCCACAGTATGGCGTTCCCACCAGATACCATTCTCTTGCCGGATTCATCTCCATTCTTGTCCGTACCCACTTATCATGAACCAGCACCTCAAGACCTTCTCCACAGTGAAATCCCGTATCAATCCATAAGTCCGACGCTAATAACCCATATCTGTCATTGCTACTGTTATATCCTAATCTTCCCTGCTTCATCGAATCGTTCTCCCTTCTTCACAACTATCAAATTTACAGCAACCTCACCGTCTAGCCTCAGCTTTCCGTATGCGCCTTACCAACTTTCTTCTTGTTTGCTTCTCACAGGGGCGTGACACGCTCCTGTAAAAATATAGTCAATAAGAACTGTTACCATCGAAAGCTCTCTTGCATTCCTTTTCTGTCCAGATACTCCTGCCGGAACTTTTCCCGTTCTTCTTCTGTTGGTGCAGTTTTGAATTTACTGTATACCTCACGATTTACCATTGCATCCAGCTTTTTCTCCAGACCTTTTCTTATATCATCTGCTTCCTGTTCCTGATCCAGTAAATGATATTTTATAATCTTTCCAAATAACTCCTCTGGAATCATAACGTTTTTCAAGCTCTCACCTTCTTACAATTTATGTAAGGACGCAACACTGCAATGTCTTTACAGATTGCAACCTTGCATTTTAATTCCGCATTTTCTATATACTCTGCAATGTTGCACCCTTAATTTATTCCGGCTTAACTTTATCTAAATCCCAATACCATGAATTGCCGATTCGTCTTGCCTTAATTTCAAGTTCCATTTTTTGCATTTTCCAGTGTTCTTTTAGAAATATTCAAATCTTCTGCCATATCAAAGATTTCACTGCTTTGCACAGAAGTTGATGTTTCTGCCAGTTCCCTCAGCATCTTCTTTGCCTGTTCCAGTTTATTTACCTTTGGCGCAATTCCACCAAGCACCTCATCTGCTGTGATTTCATAGTCACCTATCCACTCAAATCCTGTTTCTGTCAGGCGAAATGCTTTGGAATGCCCAAATGCAGCCAGATTATTTTTAATCTGAACCACTGCTCTTAAATCCGGTTCTCCCTCTATTCTTCCTACCAGTAATACGCTTCTGGCTACTGCAAAAAAGTCAATCGAACCCATTCCTCTATATGCAGCTTTGTTTCCACCAGCTTTATTCATGTGTCCGATTAATAAAATTGCACATTTGTATTTTCTGCCAACAAACTCAATCTTTTCGTCATATCCCTTGCTTCATTTGCACGGTTCATATCCATTGTTCCTCCAAGGTATGCCTGAATCGGATCTAAAATAAGCACTCTCGCATCAGTCCGTTTGATAGCAGTTTCCAGTCTCTCATCTATCATGGAAAGTGATTTTTCTGTTTCATCTATAACCATGATTCTTTCACAGACCGCTTCTGCCAGCTCCAGTCTGGGTTTTACCGTATCTGCCAGCCCATCTTCCGCTGTCTGATAAATAATATTTACTGGTTCTGTTACTTTCATATCGTTATCCAGACCTTCTCCTTTAGACAATCTCGCTGCAAGATTTAATATCAGCGTAGTTTTTCCATCGCCCGGATCACCCTGAATGATCGTTAATTTCCCATAAGGGATAAATGGATACCAGAGCCAGTCCACTGTCTGGGACTGGACATCTGACATCTTTATCATTTTCAATTCTGTTTTATTCTCATTTCTCTGTTCCATAAATTCCTCCATTTTCCCAACTGTTCTCGCCAGTTATCTGTTGTTCTCTGGAAGAATCTCTGCTATAATCAACTTGTCTAGGGTTGACATTTGTGGATTTGTCCTCATTTGTCACATTGCTCCGGTTGTTCGTACTTCCGGAGCTTTTTATATTTTCATCATCCAACATATCTGCCACTACTTTCTGCTGATCTGGATATAAGTGCCCATAAGTATTCAATGTAATGCGAATGTCCGTATGTCCAAACCTTTCTTTAATCATCAATGGTTGCACTCCCTTATTGATCAGAAATGCCGCATGACTGTGACGAATGTCGTGTACTCTTATCTTTTTTACTCCGGTCTTTTGAACCACCTGTTTTAACTTATGCTGTACCGCTTCATGAACCATTGGAAAAAATCCGTTCATCTTCGGGCAACTCATACAGTCTGCTAATATAATCCTGAATCTCTTTTTTCAGAAATTCCGGTATGGAAATCGTACGGTTCGATTCTTCTGTTTTGGGAGATGTAATCACGTCCTCTCCATGCATACGGTAGTAAGTTTTATTGATATGAAGTAAATTCCTTTCAAAATCAATGTCAGCAGGTGTAATGCTGAGTGCTTCGCCTTCTCTCGCTCCTGTCCAGAATAATAATTCAAACAGTACATAATATTTGCTTCCCGGTTCTATTCCGGTCATAAACTGCCGATATTCTTTAATTGTCCAAAACTTCATTTTCTTTTTTGAAGTCTTTCCCATACGTTTTACTTTGTCACAGGGATTATCTGCCAGATTGTAGATATTCTTCGCATGATTGAATAATGCCGTCATCTGATTCTGTATTGTTTTCAGATAATCATCTGAATATCCTTTTTCAATAATCGTATTCTGCCACTGGATAATCTCTGCTGGTGTAATACTGTTCATTGGTCTGTCCTTAAAATACGGTAACAGTTGAGCCTTCATCGTATCTCTTTTATTCTTGATACTCCTGTCCTTCAATGACTGAGACTTGTCTCGGAAGTAGACTTCTACAAACTCTCCCATTGTCATATCCATGTCTGCTTTCGCTGTTCTTTTATACTCCGCTTCAAAATTTAATGCTTCTTTCTTAGTGCGGAATCCTCTTTTTACTTTTCGCTTTTTGGCTCCTGTCCAGTCCTCATAATAAAATGAAACATACCAGGTTCCTCTTTCTTCATCTTTGTATGCTGCCATACTTTCTCCCCCCCCCTTTACATTGCAATCTGGGAATATCCATAAAATTTCTTTTCCCAGAATGCTCTCGGTATCTTGCCCGCAACGGTCACATATCCCTGATCTGCAAGCTCTTTGTTCAGTTTGCGAAGTAGCTTGTAAGCATATCCAAGTGAAATCCCCATGCTCTCTGCAACTTCTTCCGCTGTAATCATATAGTTTTGTCTCTGCATATCATTTCCTCCTTGTCTATAATTATCATTTTCACTGATACTATATCATTTTAAATAATCATTGTCAATAATTTTTATCTATATGAATGATATTTTTCTATATTGTTGATTTTTATCATTTGTGATATACTGTTCTTAGCTTTTAAGGAGGTAGCTAATATGCAGGAATCATCTATTTCAGAAAAAATTAAAAGAGCTGCGAACTGATCTGAAGATGAATCAGAAAAACTTTTCCGCAGCTATTGGTATACGTCAGTCAACTTTATCCAGTTATGAAAATGGTGTGGTTACTCCCTCCAATGATGTGTTATTGACTATTGCTCAGAAATTTCATGTCTCACTGGACTGGTTATTTGGATTATCTGAAAATAAAGTACAGATTTCTACTCTCAGCGATATTCTTTGGGTTTTACTGCAGATGAATGAATCCAATGAACTCCGGTATGAACTGGATATAAATAATAAACTTCCCGGTGATATAGAAACAGAAACACAGAAATGGTATGCCGGACTTCGCTTTTATGGAAATGATCCGGAACATTCTTTAAACGCAGATATGTGTAACTTTCTTGCCGATCTGCAGGAGAACAGAGAAAGCCTGGAATCTTATTTCACAGGTAAAGATATGTTTGATATGTGGAAGAAACAGACGTTGGAATACTACACTTCCAAACCTGTCACCCATAAAGAAATTGAAGAACTGGATTTTGAAACACGAATCCGTAAACGAGATGAACTCTTAGCACAGAAATTTTCCAATAACGAACAGAAATAGTATCATAACAGTATCACAGGCAGATATGCGAAGGTTTTCATTTTCTTCCCATACCTGCCTGTTTTTAATTTATTCGCTATTCTTTACAGCCTTATTTTAATCTTCTGTTCAACAGAAAAATCCCCGGGAAACCTTACGGTTCCGGGGGTATCTTACGTTTGGACACATGTACCTTGCGGTACTCAATATATATTAGTCAGTGATTACTCGATGATTGTAGCAACACGTCCTGATCCTACAGTACGTCCACCTTCACGGATAGCGAAAGTAAGACCCTGGCTCATAGCGATTGGGTGGATCAGTTCGATTGTCATTTCGATGTTATCTCCAGGCATGCACATTTCTGTTCCTTCTGGAAGGTTGCAAACACCTGTTACGTCTGTTGTTCTGAAGTAGAACTGTGGACGATAGTTGTTGAAGAATGGAGTATGACGTCCACCTTCATCTTTTGTCAGAACGTAAACCTGAGCTGTGAATTTTGTATGGCATGTAAGTGTTCCTGGTTTAGCAAGAACCTGTCCACGCTCGATTTCGTTTCTCTGAACACCACGAAGAAGTGCACCGATGTTATCACCAGCCTGAGCTTCATCAAGGAGTTTACGGAACATTTCGATACCAGTTACAACAACTTTACGTGTTTCTTCTTTGATACCAACGATTTCAACTTCGTCAGATACGTGAAGTACACCAGCCTCTACTCTACCAGTAGCAACTGTACCACGACCTGTGATAGAGAATACATCCTCTACAGGCATTACGAATGGTTTATCTGTGTCACGCTGTGGGTCTGGAATGTAGCTGTCAACAGCATCCATAAGTTCCATGATCTTGTCTCCCCACTCGCTGCTCGGATCTTCAAGAGCTTTAAGAGCTGATCCACGGATAACCGGGATGTCATCTCCTGGGAAGTCATACTCGCTTAAGAGTTCACGGATTTCCATTTCTACCAGTTCAAGAAGTTCTTCATCATCAACCATATCACATTTGTTCATGAATACAACGATGTAAGGAACACCTACCTGACGAGAAAGAAGGATGTGCTCTTTAGTCTGAGCCATAACACCATCTGTAGCAGCAACAACGAGGATAGCACCATCCATCTGAGCTGCACCTGTGATCATGTTCTTAACGTAGTCAGCATGGCCTGGGCAGTCAACGTGTGCATAGTGTCTATGCTCTGTTTCATACTCAACGTGTGCTGTAGAAATTGTGATACCACGTTCTCTTTCTTCCGGAGCTTTATCGATATTAGCGAAATCTGTAGCTGTGTTACCAGCAACTCTTTCAGACAGAACTTTTGTGATAGCTGCTGTTAAAGTTGTTTTACCATGGTCAACGTGTCCGATGGTACCAATGTTACAATGCGGTTTTGTTCTCTCAAACTTAGCTTTTGCCATTTTAAAACGTCCTCCTTAAAACATTTGGCTCTTATATTATTATAGAGCGCCTTTTTCGGTTTTAAACTTGCTATCCTTGATTATATTGCATAACCGGAATATTTGCAAGCATTTTATACAATTTGATAAGTTTCACACTATAAACAGTGTATCATTATCAATTGTTGTATCATTACAGTCCACACATTACTGAGAACATAGTGAACAGTAACTTTATATCTCCTACACCCTGCCGGCTTTAAACACCGGCAGACTGCAGATGATCAATAATTATCAGTCTTTCTTAGAAAGGATTTTTTCCTGTACAGACTTCGGAACCTGCTCATATTTCTCAAAGAACATAGAGTAGTTACCACGTCCCTGTGTTCTGGAACGAAGATCTGTAGCATATCCGAACATTTCGGAAAGCGGTACATATCCGCGGATCATCTTACCACCGCCGATATCTTCCATACCTTCGATACGACCACGGCGGGAGTTGATATCACCGATAACATCACCCATGTAATCCTCTGGTGTGGTTACCTCAACCTTCATGATAGGCTCAAGAAGGATTGGAGCTGCCTTCTGCATAGCATCCTTGAATGCAAGAGAACCTGCAATGTGGAATGCCATCTCAGAAGAATCGACTTCATGATAAGATCCATCGTATACATTTGCATGTACACCAACAACCGGATATCCTCCAAGGATACCAGCCTTCATAGCCTCTTCGATACCTTCTCCTACAGCCGGAATGTATTCCTTCGGAATAGCACCACCAACAACTGTAGATTCGAACTTGTACAGTTCTTCTCCGTTGGCATCCATAGGCTCGAATTTAACTTTACAGTGACCATACTGTCCACGACCACCGGACTGTTTAGCATATTTACTGTCTACGTCAACAGCCTTGGTGATTGTCTCTTTGTAAGCAACCTGAGGAGCACCTACGTTAGCCTCTACGTGGAACTCACGAAGAAGACGGTCAACGATGATCTCAAGGTGAAGCTCACCCATACCAGCGATAATGGTCTGTCCTGTTTCCTGATCTGTATGTGCACGGAATGTCGGGTCTTCTTCTGCAAGTTTTGCAAGAGCCTCACCCAGTTTACCCTGTCCTGCTTTTGTCTTAGGCTCGATAGCCAGCTCGATAACTGGTTCTGGGAATTCCATGGACTCCAGGATTACCGGATGCTGCTCATCACAGATTGTATCACCAGTTGTGGTGAATTTGAATCCGATAGCTGCAGCAATATCACCGGAGTAAACCTTATCAAGCTCCATACGCTTGTTAGCATGCATCTGAAGGATACGGCCAACACGCTCTTTTTTTGCCCTTTGTAGAGTTATATACATATGATCCGGAATTCATTGTTCCTGAATATACACGGAAATATGCAAGTTTTCCAACGAATGGGTCTGTCATGATCTTGAATGCCAGAGCGGAGAACGGCTCTTCATCAGAAGAATGTCTCACGGTCGGGTTTCCATCCATGTCAACACCATCGATTGGTGGGATATCTGTTGGAGCAGGCATATACTCAAGGATAGCATCAAGAAGTTTCTGAACACCTTTGTTTCTATATGCAGAACCGCAGCATACCGGAACAGCTGTACACTCGCATGTACCTTTTCTCAGAGCTGCTTTCAGTCTGTCTGTGCTTGGCTCTTCGCCCTCAAGATATTCCATCATGAGATCGTCATCCAGCTCACAGATCTTCTCGATCAGTTCTGTATGATAAAGCTCAGCATCCTCTTTCATGTCTTCCGGGATATCGGTGATAGTGATATCATCGCCCTTCTCGTCATTGTAGATGTAAGCTTTCATTTCGAATAAGTCAATGATTCCTTTGAAATCATCTTCTTTTCCGATTGGCAGCTGCAGGCAGATTGCATTTTACCAAGACGAGTCTTGATCTGCTCTACTGCACCGTAGAAGTTTGCACCCAAGGATATCCATCTTATTGATGAATGCCATACGTGGTACATTGTAGGTATCAGCCTGACGCCAAACGTTCTCAGACTGTGGCTCAACACCACCCTTTGCACAGAATACGCCGACAGCGCCATCCAGTACACGAAGGGAACGCTCAACCTCAACAGTAAAGTCTACGTGGCCTGGGGTATCAATGATGTTGATACGATGCTCCAAAGCGCCTGGCTTCGGTTTGCAGTTCTCTTCCAGTGTCCAGTGACATGTTGTTGCAGCGGATGTGATTGTGATACCACGCTCCTGCTCCTGCTCCATCCAGTCCATGGTAGCAGTACCTTCATGAGTATCACCAATCTTGTAGTTGACACCTGTATAGTACAGAATTCGTTCTGTAAGAGTTGTCTTACCTGCATCGATATGAGCCATAATACCAATGTTTCTGGTTCTCTCGAGCGGGTATTCTCTACCTTCTTTTCCAGCCAATGGATTTTCCTCCTTGATTAGAAGCGATAGTGAGCAAATGCTTTATTTGCTTCAGCCATCTTATGCATGTCTTCTTTCCTCTTTACAGATGCTCCGGTGTTATTGGCTGCATCCATAAGCTCGTTAGCCAGTTTCTCTTCCATGGTCTTCTCGCCTCTCTTGCGGGAGAACATGGTGATCCAGCGAAGAGCCAGAGCCTGACGTCTGTCAGCTCTTACCTCGATCGGAACCTGATAAGTAGCACCACCGATACGTCTTGCTTTAACTTCAAGCTGAGGCATTACGTTGTTCATTGCCTCTTCAAATACTTCAATTGCTGGCTTGCCAGATTTTTCTTCCATTCTGGCGAATGCTCCGTAAACAATTTTCTGTGCAACACCTTTCTTACCATCTAACATGATGTTATTGATAAGCTTTGTAACAACTTTATTGTTGTACATCGGGTCTGCCAGAACGTCTCTTTTCTGAGTATGTCCTTTACGTGGCACGTTACTTCCCTCCTTAATCATCCTGATTATCTCATCGGTACTCACGCAGTAAACTATTGCATGTTCGCACTGGTAATGGTCCTATATTTAACCCGCAACCGACAGGGTATATGGAATACCGTACAAATCTCTATAGTCTCCGCAGCAATACGGATGGATTATTTTTTAACTTTCGGTCTCTTAGCGCCGTATTTAGAACGGGCCTGTTTTCTGTTAGCAACACCTGCAGTATCAAGAGTACCTCTGATGATGTGGTATCTTGTACCAGGTAAGTCCTTAACCCTTCCTCCACGGATAAGAACAACACTATGCTCTTGAAGGTTGTGACCTTCTCCTGGGATGTAGCTTGTTACTTCGATTCCGTTGGAAAGACGAACTCTGGCGATTTTTCTAAGAGCTGAGTTAGGCTTCTTAGGAGTAGCTGTTTTAACAGCTGTGCAAACGCCACGTTTCTGTGGTGCAGACTGTTCAACTGCTTTCTTTCTTAAAGAGTTATAAGTTCTCTGCAGAGCCGGAGCTGTAGATTTCTTAACAGCTGTCTGGCGTCCTTTTCTTACTAACTGGTTGAATGTTGGCATTCCATTTCACCTCCCGATTTATTTCTCCATAGATTGTTCTATGGGGTTTCCTTGCGGTTGCTATTATCTTAGTAAGCGCGGGAAAAAAAATGCCTTATTTCGCACGCTTTTTGATTATATCCTGTCTGCATATCTCTGTCAAGGTGTTTTTCATCTAATTTTTTCCTTAGTTTTTTCAAGGCTTTTTACAATTTATCACGGTGAATTATAAATAGGTTTCTTCTTATTATAATGTACTTTTTTACTGCTGTTCTGGAGCGTGTAAAAAAAATCATTCCCGTGATCTGCATCACAATTTGTGGGAGATTTCGCTCGGATGAGGGCGCCTTAGCGGGCTACGGTAACCGAATTCGGGTAAAATATACCGCAAATTGTGACGCACATCTTGCAGAAAGCCTTTTTCAAACACGCTCTAGGAAAACTTAACTTTACATTGCATTCACAGCTTCACATTATTATAATAAGAAACAAGAACTTTTCAGCACCTCTACAGTACCTGCTTTTCGAAATACAATCTGCTGAATAGTCGAAAAAAGAATTAACATGAACAGGAGTATACATATGTGTTTCAAAAAAGCAGCGGCTAAATCCAGTGGATTCTCCCGGATTTTTGCATTTGGCCTCAGATTTTTTCCGGAGCAGGACTTATAAATCTGTGCACTGTCTGTGCTGAGACCACTGACGAGCTTCAGGGACCGCCTGTAGCCCAGTCACATATAATCGGTATTGATCCCGGTCATCAGAGTCCAAATGTGGATATGAGTGACCTTGAACCTCTTGGTCCAGGTTCCACAGAAATGAAAGCCAAAGCCTCAACAGGAACCCAGGGAACTTTTTCAGGTCTGCCTGAATATCAGCTGAATCTGGATGTTTCTTTGAAGCTGCAGCAGATTCTGGAAGACCGTGGCTATCAGACTGTTCTTACCAGAACGGATAATGATACTGCCATCAGCAATAAAGAGCGAGCTGAATATGTTGCCGGACAGGGGGCCGAGGTTTACGTGCGTATCCATGCCAATGGTGCTGAATCGTCCTCTGCTGCCGGTGCACTTACCATTTCCCCCTCCTCTTCCAATCCTTATGTATCCCAGCTCTATGATGATTCCAACAGCCTTTCCCAGTGCATTCTGGATGCCTATTGTGACGCAACCGGATTTGAAAACCGCGGCGTAACATATGCCGACAATATGGTTGGAATCAACTGGAGCACCATTCCGGTAACTATTGTGGAAATGGGATTTATGACCAATGAATCTGACGATCTGAAAATGAGCAATCCGGATTTTCAGAACACAATGGCATCTGGAATCGCTGATGGGATTGATGCATATTTTGCGGAAAAATAAATCTGGATTTATTGCCATAAAATATGTCTCTTCCGATATTTCATTGATTCGAAAGGATGAACTTATGAAAAATATAGAAGAAACAAACCTCTTCTTATCTGCTGAATTTTTCTTGGCATTGTCGCTGCTTTACTAATTCTTATCATTCTTTACCTTACTTTCTTCAAAAGGGACAGCCAGAGAAGTATTAATCTGGCAAAAACGGTTCAGCAACAGCCCAGACTGAAGATTTCACTGACGGTGAAGCTTCCGGATTTACCTCTGGTGATGAAACTTCTGAAGACGCCGACCAAAGCGGCTTTGTTTCTGATGATGGAAATTCCGACAGCGAAGCTTCTACTGATGATTCTTCTGTCCAGGGACCTTCCCAGAGAGAAAATGCAGGTTCTGTACAGTCTTCTCCAACTCCGGAGGAAGTAACTGTTCCTTATCAGACTCCTGCTGCCAATGCAGAACCAGTAGGTCCTTCCCAGTCATCCGGTTCCAACTCCGCTCAGACAACAGATGGCACTTCCCAGGGCAAAAAAAGATTCTACCATGGCTGCTATTACCCCCGAACTTTCTGACGATGATGGCACCATCTCTCCCTCCCACGGAAGTTCTGCTTTTGACAACAAATCCGATGAAAAGATGGATACTCTGGTCTCTCAGGTTCAATCCCAGCTTCCTGTTTCAAACGGTTCCTGGAGCGTTTATATCTGTGACCTTTCAGGCGGCTCAGAGGCTACGATCAATGATTCCCCAATGCAGGCAGCCAGCCTGATCAAGCTTTTCATTATGGGTGCAGTATATGAGAATTATGATTCTTTGTCCCAGCAGTATGGTTCTGCCACCCTGGATTCCTATCTGACACCAATGATCACCGTCAGTGATAATGACGCGGCAAACAGTCTGGTTTCCTGCCTGGGAAGTGGCGACAGCACTGCAGGTATGCAGAAAGTAAACAGTTTCTGTCAGTCTCACGGCTACACAAATACTTCCATGGGACGACTGCTTCTTGCCAGCAATGAATTCGGAGATAATTACACTTCTGCCTATGACTGTGGAAAATTCCTGAAAGAAATTTACCAGATCTGCTCTGGTACTACTCAGACGCCAAGCCTTTTACATGCAGAAGAAATGTATTCCCTTCTGAAGCAGCAGCAACGTACCAACAAGATTCCGGCTGCCCTGCCAGAGGGCGTCAGCGTTGCCAACAAAACCGGTGAGCTTTCCGATGTAGAAAATGATGCCGGAATCCTGTACAACGCACAGGGTGGAAACGATCTGGTCATCGTCTTCCTTTCCCAGAACCTCTCCAGCCCGGGAGAAGCCCAGAATACAATTGCACAGCTTAGCCGCAGTATTTATCTCTACTATAATGATTAACCTTAATTGCTATTAAAAATGCGCAGTGCCTCCAAACAGCACTGCGCATTTCTATATTAAGAAATTTCTTACTCCTCGTCCCCATTCTCTTCATATGACATTTCCCATATCTCCGAAAAACAGCCAGCGGACAATCCGTCAAAAGACACATCAGCAGGAAACATTCGTATGGGTTCACAATATAAATCTCGCTCATTCCACACTTTTTCAGGATTCTCTGCGCTTCCTCTATGAAATGATGGTATCTGTTATAGGGATCATCATCCTCCATCTCCTGAGACACAATAAAGAACTCCAGCGTAAGAAGATCAAACCGCTCTACCGGGAACTTGTGATTCAGAATATTGGTAATTCTCTGTCTGCTGAACCTCTTCTGGCTGAAATGTTTCGCCAGGATAGAGGCTGACATTTTTTTCAGATTTCCCATTTTATTGATAGGAATACCATTGCAGATTACCTTCTCCAGATCAGACGGAGTAATATTCTCCGGTTTCCAGACCTTAGCCCGGCCTTTCTCCTCCTCATCCTTCTGATACATGGCCGCAATGATCTGCTTCGCATGTTCCAGAAGGCGCAGGAACTCCTGAAATGCCTGACTCTTCTCATTCATTGGATCATCCCAGCCAGCTTTCAGGCATGCCAGATATTTCAGCAATTTTTCCTCTGTATCTATAGTAAAATCGCCGCTGATTACTTCCGCCACTTTTCCCTTATCTGCTGCAGGTTCCATGGATTTGTAATTCTCTTTATATTCCTCTGCCTTGCTGTAAGGAAGCTGCTTACTATAACAATACCAGTAGATCACTTCCTCTGGATTATGGAAATCAAAATCCTGCTCCTTCAGCACCCTTGTCAGAAAGTCTGAAACATCCTCCGCGCTCATGCGAAGCCCGAAGCCCAGCAGAAATACAGTCTCGCGCTTTACTGAGGCCTGTGTAAGCCAGTTGTTCACCAACGCAGGAAGCTTAGTTGAAGTAGGATTCATAGACTTGGGTGTATAGGTTTCCCGGAAAGAATCAACTGCAATATCTCGGTATATCTCCTGGGGCACTTCCCCAAACGGTTCCTCAATCCCAGCTCTTTCATAGATATATCTCTTCAAATGATCTCCGAACGAAACCAACTCCAACTCTTTATATAAATAATGAAAAAATAACGTCCGCATCTTCATCCTCAAATCCATCCAGACTGACTACCTGCCGAAATCTCTGGGCAGCCCTTCTGGTAAATTCAAAATCCTTTACGGAATCAAATGCCACTGTCTGTTCAAAATCAAGATCCTGCATACGATTTTTCATCATAAATCACCTTCATTTTCCTATAATCAACTACTTAAATTGTGAAAAAATTTTTGCCCTCTGATTTATTCCTTCTTCTGCAAAAGCCAGGTTTTGAACGGCCGATTATCTGCTCTTACCTCGCAGAGAATGATCGTAGTATTATCTCTGGCCCCTTTATCCAGTACCCTTGTTAAAAGAGCATGGGCAATATCACGAATTGAGTCCTCCAGCTTCATAATTTCTTCAATCTCGCGATCAGATAACATATCTGTTACCCCGTCTGAGCAAAGCAGATAACGGTCCCTATCCTGATAAGGAACTGCCGCAATGGCAGGTTCCAGCTTCATCTCGGTCTCCTCCACTCCCAGAAACTGAGTCAGTGGTGCTTTCCCAAATCTGCAGCTTTTCAACACATGATCTCTGGAAATCTGTGAAAAATTCCCCTTGGAAAACCGATAAATCCTGCTGTCTCCCAGATTACAGATATACGCTTCTTTTTTTCCAAAAGCAATCATCGCCATAGTAGTTCCCATGGCACTGATCCGTTGTTCCCGACCATAATCACATACAGCCTGATTCATATTCTTACAGGCTTCCGTAAGAAAAAGTTCTGGTGCTTTACGAAGCATCCCCTTATTTTCCCTATAAAAATGCTCCAGGCTGTCAGAAGCAAGCCAGGCAGCCATTTCCCCCTGGCTCTCCCCTCCCATGCCGTCAAAAACAGCCATTACCGGAAGGCTCTCCCGAAGCCTGATACCTGTACGGATTTCTTCTGTTCCATGATTACTCACTGGAAGGTGCTCTCCGCAGCACCAGAAATTGTCCTCGTTATTTGGTCGCACTTTTCCTGCATGGCAGGTATATGCATAATCAATATGATATGTCATTCTATTCCTCTTCGTCTGTCTGTCGATATTCCAAAGAATCACAGCCACTTCTTATATGACCGGTATCATCATTCATCTAACTGCTCCAGTGCATTTTTCCAGTATTTCTCGCCACGCTTGGTGTACTCAGTACTGTCATTCTCCTTATCGTGGACAGTTCCGTCTGTATCGATCCAGCGGATCAGTTTGCCACGCTTGTCATAATAATATAATTCCTTCTTATTACCAGTCCATACATATGCAAAAACAGACGTTCATCCCAGTAATAATACTCCTCATAAACTCCATCTTCGGATGTCTCCAGGATAAATCAGCGCTTTTTACCAGTTTCCCATTGCTGTCATAGTAGCGAAGCCGATCGCCTTCCTTGCCAACTTCCTTGCAGTCCGGAAGTTCGCTTACAATTGTATTCGCCTGCTCCTTAATTGTCTGAATTGAAGTAGAAAATTCATCAATTTGAGCAGTACTGTTATCATTAGCTTCCAGGACTTCCATAACGTTCTCCGTATTTTGAGCCTTGCGGTTCTCATCATGGATTAATTTCATATAAACACCAATAATAACGCATGCCGCAAGCGCCACTACAATAAGGGAAACTGTCCATGGTGAAATCTGTCTTTCCTGGTCCCACCCGCTTCTCTGCTGCTTCTTTCGCTTAGTGGAAGAGACATTTACTGACTGTTTCTCATAATTTTTCACTGCATTTTTCGCAGGCTTTCTGAGCTGTGCCTCTTCTTCCCGGACAGCTTTCTCAATCTGAGGGTCTTCTGCCACATGGGTGCGCTCCATACAGTCTTCCGGCTTCTGAGGGGCATATCTTCTCTGATCCCGCTCAAGTTCTGCCGAATTTGTCAGCTCCCACTGGGACTTCTCCCACTCTTTCTCTGCATTTACCGGTGCCAGACGAAGCTTCTCCAAATCCCGCAGCATATCTTCTGGTTTCCTGTAACGTTTCCCTGGCTCATATGCACACGCTTTTAGTATAATGTGGGAAAAAGAAGCACTGGCATTAACTGGTGCCGGCATTTTCTCCCCTGCCATTCTCCGTGCAAGGGCAGTCTCTTTATCTCTGTATGTAATCAGCTGCTTATCCAGCGAAAGAAAAGGCAGCCTGTTCTGATTCATCAGTTTATATAATACAATTCCAAGGGAATAGATATCAATACTGCTGTCGTACTTCTCTCCCTTGTAAATCTCCGGTGCCATGTAGGAATAGGTACCTTTCTTGGACATATTGCTCATAGTATGTGCCTGTTCCCTGGCAATTCCAAAATCGCCCAGCTTAAAATCACCGAATCTGGACACAAAAATATTCTCCGGTTTCACATCACGGTGAATAATATTCAATTTCCTGCAATAAATCAATGCCATAGCCAGGTCACAGCCAAGTTTGATCACTTCCTTCTCAGTAAGCTCCTTGCCTGTGCAGTAATCCATAAAGCTGGTAAGATATTCCATTCTTATGGAAATGTCCCAGCCGATCTCATCCAAATATTCCACCACTTTGAAATCTTCAAATGAAACCACATGGGAATTTCCGCAAAAATGCTCCATAGTATATATTTCCTGAATACAGTCTTCTACCAGATTTCGAAAATATTCCCTGGTAGACTGCTCATTATTCATCTCTGAGCGTACGCTATCAAGTTCTCCCTTACTTGCCGGTATGGATATGATCTTGATTGCGGAGTAAAAAAGAACGGCCTCGTTCTGTCCGCTTTGCTTTATACACTTTCCCAAAGGATCCTTCGCCTATTTTCTCTATAAGTTCCCATTCTGGCCAGACGGAAACCGGAACATCTTTATCCATGTATGTTCTCCCTCCTCGAACGGGTAATGACTTTTTAAATGGACTGGCAAGTCTTCCCGTAACGATACACAGAAATCATGGTTTACGTGATTTCACACCGCTATTCTCGGGTTTTCTGTGAACTACTTTTCCCCCAGAACACCTCGCGGAATACTGCCTTCTGAATAGTTACATAAAACATTATACAGGAATCTTACCACAAATGATAGACCAGGTTGTATTTTCCTCTATCCATATTTTTCCTTACCCTCGCCTACGGCAGATTGTCTCGAGCAGCATTTCCCTTGCTACTGCAGTGTGTTCCTGCCGGGCTGCACTTTTTTGTGTAACAGTAAGTTCCATAGAATTCTCTGTTACGCAAAAATCCCCCAAAGCAACATTTCTGTCACCCTGGGGATTTCATATTTTATCGTTATTCTTCACTGTCTTCAGAAGAATCCTCATCCTCAAATGTATCCTCATCCTCATCCACTGCAAGATCTGCCTCATCAGCAGTTTCCAGCTCTTCTGAGTCTTCCGCTACATCCAGCACATCCTGATCCTCGTCGTCCATTTCATCGAATTCGATTTCTTCTGGCTCTTCCGGCATTCCTGTATCAAGCTCTACATCGCTGTAGCACTTCATACCTGTACCAGCTGGAATCAGTTTACCGATGATTACATTCTCTTTCAGACCGATCAGATGGTCAACCTTACCCTTGATAGCAGCTTCGGTCAGAACCTTGGTAGTCTCCTGGAAAGAAGCAGCTGACAAGAAGGAATCAGTTGCCAGAGATGCCTTGGTAATACCAAGCATTCCCTGTTTTCCAATTGCAGGACGTAATCCCTCAGCTTCCAGTTTCTCATTTACTTCCTCATACTCAAGGAAGTCAACAAGTGTACCTGGCAGGAACTCAGAATCTCCGTTATCCTCGATACGGATTTTCTTCAGCATCTGATGAACGATAACCTCGATATGTTTATCGTTGATCTCAACACCCTGAAGACGGTATACACGCTGAACCTCACGGATCATGTAATCCTGAACTGCACGAACACCCTTGATTCGAAGAATATCATGCGGGTTTACACTACCTTCTGTAAGCTCATCACCAGCCTCCATAACCTGTCCGTCCATGATCTTGATACGGGAACCGTATGGAATCAGGTAAGTCTTGGATTCGCCAGTCTCCGGATCTGTTACGATGATCTCTCTCTTCTTCTTGGTGTCATTGATTGTAGCAACACCCTTGATTTCAGTGATAACAGCAAGTCCTTTCGGCTTTCTTGCCTCAAAAAGCTCCTCGACACGAGGAAGACCCTGTGTGATATCTCCACCGGCAACACCACCTGTATGGAAAGTACGCATGGTAAGCTGTGTACCTGGCTCACCGATAGACTGTGCAGCGATGATACCGATGGACTCACCAACCTGTACCGGCTCACCGGTAGCCATGTTTGCGCCATAGCACTTCGCACACACACCAACCTTACACTTACAGCTCAGGATGGTACGGATCTTAACCTGCTCAACAGCACCTCCGGTAATGTTGTCTACACCCTCTTTCATGATACGTGCAGCACGCTTCGGAGTAATCATGTGGTTTGCTTTTACAAGGACTTCGCCCTCTTTATTCTTAATGGTCTCGCAGGAGAAACGACCTGTAATACGATCCTGAAGGCTCTCGATCTCCTCCTTGCCATCCATGAAACCTTTTACATACATACCGGAAATCTCTGCTCTGTTCTCACAGCAGTCCATCTCACGTACGATCAGATCCTGAGATACGTCAACAAGACGTCTTGTTAGGTAACCGGAATCGGCTGTACGAAGAGCGGTATCAGAAAGTCCTTTACGCGCTCCATGAGCGGACATGAAGTATTCCAGTACGTCCAGACCTTCACGGAAGTTTGACTTGATAGGAAGCTCGATTGTATGTCCGGTTGTATCAGCCATCAATCCACGCATACCTGCAAGCTGTTTGATCTGTTTATCAGATCCACGGGCACCAGAGTCAGCCATCATGAAGATGTTGTTGTACTTATCAAGTCCGGAAAGAAGCACATGAGTAAGCTCATCGTCAGTCTTCTTCCAGGTATCCACAACCTCTTTATAACGCTCTTCCTCAGTAATAAGACCACGTTTATAGTTCTTTGTGATCTTATCTACAGTATCCTGTGCAGCCTTGATCATCTCAGGCTTCTGCGGCGGCACGGTCATATCAGAAATAGATACAGTCATGGCAGCTCTTGTAGAATACTTGTAACCCATAGCTTTGATAGAGTCCAGAACCTCAGCAGTCTTGGTTGCTCCGTGAGTATTAATAACTTTTTCAAGGATCTGTTTCAGCTGTTTCTTACCAACCAGGAAGTCAACCTCAAGAAGAAGCTCATTTCCCGGAATGCTTCTGTCAACAAATCCAAGATCCTGTGGCAGGATCTCATTGAACAGGAAACGTCCCAGTGTAGACTGCACGTTGCCTGTGAAAGTGCTTCCATCCGGCATTACCTTGCTACAGCGGACAAGAATCTTGGACTGCAGAGTAATTACCTGGTTCTCATATGCCAGAATTGCCTCATTTACGCTCTTGAAGAACTTGCCTTCACCCTTGTTTCCAGGTCTTTCCTGAGTCAGGTAGTAAATACCAAGTACCATATCCTGTGAAGGAACGGCTACCGGTCCACCATCAGAAGGTTTCAGAAGGTTGTTCGGAGACAGAAGCAGGAAACGGCACTCTGCCTGTGCTTCCTGGGACAGTGGAAGATGGACAGCCATCTGGTCACCATCGAAGTCAGCGTTGAAAGCGGTACAAACAAGCGGATGAAGCTTAATAGCCTTACCTTCTACAAGGATCGGCTCAAACGCCTGGATACCCAGACGATGCAGTGTAGGTGCACGGTTCAGCATAACCGGATGTTCTTTGATAACATCTTCCAGAACGTCCCATACAGCTGGCTCAAGCTTCTCTACCATCTTCTTGGCATTCTTAATATTGTGAGAGGTACCGTTTGCTACCAGTTCTTTCATAACGAAAGGCTTAAACAGCTCGATTGCCATCTCTTTTGGCAGACCGCACTGATAAATCTTCAGCTCTGGTCCAACAACAATAACGGAACGTCCAGAGTAGTCAACACGCTTACCGAGAAGGTTCTGACGGAAACGTCCGGATTTACCTTTCAGCATATCAGAAAGGGATTTCAGGGCTCTGTTTCCAGGACCTGTTACAGGACGTCCGCGACGACCGTTGTCGATCAGGGCATCAACAGCTTCCTGAAGCATACGTTTCTCATTGCGGACAATGATATCCGGAGCACCAAGCTCCAGCAGTCTTTTCAGACGATTATTACGATTAATGATTCTTCTGTACAGATCATTCAGGTCAGATGTTGCAAAACGTCCACCATCCAGCTGTACCATTGGACGAAGATCTGGCGGGATTACAGGAACAACATCAAGAATCATCCACTCAGGACGGTTTCCTGACTCACGGAAAGATTCAACAACCTCAAGACGTTTGATGATCCTTGCACGCTTCTGGCCTGTTGCCTTAACCAGCTCTGCCTTTAATTCAGCGGAATCCTTCTCAAGGTCGATAGCCATAAGGAGCTCTTTGATAGCCTCAGCACCCATGCCTACGCGGAAGTTATTTCCGTAAGACTCACGGGCATCCTGATATTCTCTCTCAGTAAGGATCTGCTTGTATTGGAGTCCGGAATCTGCCGGATCCAGTACAATATAATTTGCAAAATAAAGAACTTTCTCCAGTGTTCTTGGAGTCAGATCCAGGATAAGTCCCATACGGGACGGAATACCCTTGAAATACCAGATATGGGAAACAGGAGCAGCAAGCTCAATGTGACCCATACGCTCTCTACGAACGGAAGCCTTGGTAACCTCAACGCCGCATCGGTCGCAGACAACACCTTTATAACGGATTTTCTTATATTTACCGCAGTGGCACTCCCAGTCCTTGCTTGGTCCGAAAATTCTTTCACAGAAAAGTCCGTCTTTCTCCGGTTTCAAGGTACGGTAGTTGATGGTTTCCGGTTTTGTAACCTCACCTCTTGACCACTCTCTGATTTTCTCAGGGGACGCCAGTCCGATTTTGATGGCATCGAAAGTCATTGGCTGATATGTTTCATTGGTATTGGTTGATTCTGCCATGTATTCTTTTCCCCTTTCTACTCTTCGATATCATCGTAGGAATCGTCGATTTCGGATTCATAATCCTCTTCTTCGTCCTCGTCCACATCAACAAGTTCCTCTCCGTCAAACTCCTGCTTGGTATAGCCATGTTTGCTGAAGGATTCCTCTCCTCTGTGGCCGCGGGAATCTCCCTCGATAACTGCACGAAGATCGGTTTCGCCGTAATCTACATTCTCCATGATCTGAACTTCTGTCTGATCATCTTTGAGCACACGTACATCCAATGCCAGGGACTGGAGCTCTTTAAGAAGAACCTTAAAGGATTCCGGAATACCAGGCTCAGGGATGTTATCACCCTTGATGATTGCTTCATAAGTCTTCACACGACCGACTACATCATCGGATTTAACTGTCAGGATTTCCTGGAGTGTATAGGATGCACCGTATGCCTCCAGAGCCCAAACCTCCATCTCTCCGAAACGCTGTCCACCGAACTGAGCTTACCACCCCAGTGGCTGCTGTGTAACCAGAGAGTAAGGACCTGTGGAACGGGCATGGATCTTATCATCAACCAGATGATGCAGCTTTCAGGTAATGCATGTGTCCGATTGTGGTCGGACCGTCGAAGAACTCTCCGGTAACGTCCGTCACGAAGCTGTACTTTACCATCTCTGGAAATCGGAACACCCTTCCACAGTGCTCTGTGGGCTTTGTTCTCATCCAGATACTGCATTACATCAGGTGCCAGAATGTCTTTGTATTTCTCACGGAACTCTTCAAAATCTTCTGTATTTACATAGTCATTTGCAAGTTCCAGTGTATCCTGGATATCATTCTCGTTTGCACCATCGAATACCGGTGTGGAAATATTAAAGCCAAGTGCTTTGGCAGCAAGACTTAAATGAATTTCCAGGACCTGTCCAATGTTCATACGGGAAGGTACACCCAGCGGGTTCAGCACGATATCCAGTGGACGTCCGTTTGGAAGGAATGGCATATCCTCAACCGGAAGTACACGGGAAACGACACCCTTGTTACCATGACGTCCGGCCATCTTATCACCAACGGAGATTTTTCTCTTCTGTGCGATATAGATACGTACAGACTGATTAACTCCTGGAGACAGCTCATCACCATTTTCTCTTGTGAATACCTTGGCGTCTACAACGATACCATACTCACCGTGTGGTACCTTAAGGGAAGTATCACGAACCTCGCGTGCTTTCTCACCGAAGATTGCACGAAGAAGTCTCTCCTCTGCTGTAAGCTCAGTCTCTCCCTTAGGAGTAACCTTACCAACAAGGATATCACCAGCACGAACCTCTGCACCGATACGAATGATTCCGCGCTCATCAAGATCCTTGAGTGCATCATCACCTACGCCTGGAACATCACGGGTGATCTCTTCCGGTCCAAGCTTTGTATCACGGGATTCTGCTTCATATTCTTCAATGTGAACAGATGTATAAACATCGTTCTGTACAAGTTTCTCACTTAACAGTACGGCATCCCTCGTAGTTATAACCTTCCCCAAGTCATAAATCCGATCAGAGGGTTCTTGCCAAGAGCAAGCTCTCCCTGAGAAGTAGACGGACCATCGGCAATAACATCACCTGCTTCAACGTGCTCGCCCTGATTAACGATCGGACGCTGGTTGTAGCAGTT
>ENA-OQBL01000458-OQBL01000458.1-human-gut-metagenome-genome-assembly--contig:-NODE-458-length-21560-cov-4.434190_pt1 | contig 21560 bp, 20 predicted proteins | sample MGYA00242747_ERZ504553 | MGnify/ENA primary metagenome ERZ504553 (study PRJEB26092, sample SAMD00036240) | human gut metagenome | host: Homo sapiens | study: EMG produced TPA metagenomics assembly of...
CAAAGACAGCAGTTGCAGTCGTAGGTAGTCAATGGGGCGATGAAGGGAAAGGAAAGATTACTGACTTTTTGAGTAAAGAAGCCGCAATGGCAGTTCGCTCAAATGGTGGTAACAACGCAGGCCACACAATTGATATTGATGGCAAAGAGTTCAAGATGCGTTTGATTCCTTCCGGTATTTTTGCCGCATCTAAGGGTGCAGTAATTGGTAACGGTGTAGTTATCAACCCAGAAGTTATGTTTGGTGAACTTGATAACTTGGAAAAGAACGGGATCGACACCAGCAAGTTAAGAATTTCTAACCGTGCTAACATCATCATGCCTTACGACATTAAGCAAGATGAATACCAAGAAGAAGCTAAGGGTGCTAACAAGATTGGTACTACTAAGAATGGTATTGGACCAACTTACATGGACAAGGCTTCAAGAATCGGTATTCGCGTTTGTGATTTACTTGAAAAAGATACTTTTGAAGAAAAATTACGCCTTAACTTGAAACTTAAGAACGAATTATTTACTAAGGTTTATGGTAAGCCAGCTCTTAAGTTTGAAGACATTTTTGACAAGTACTATGAATACGGCCAAAAGATGAAGAAGTACGTTACTGATACTTCAGTTTTGGTTAACGATGCACTTGATAACGGCGAAAAGGTCCTCTTTGAAGGTGCACAAGGTACTATGCTTGATATTGACGAAGGTACTTACCCATACGTAACTTCATCAAACACTATCTCAGGCGGTATCTGCTCAGGTATTGGTATGGGTGCTAACCGTTTGAACACTGTAATCGGTGTCTGCAAGGCTTACACCACTCGTGTTGGTGAAGGTCCATTCCCAACTGAACTTCTTGATGAAGTTGGTGACAGAATTCGTGACACTGCTCATGAATACGGTACTGTTACCGGTCGTCCACGTCGTGTTGGTTGGTTCGACTCCGTTGCCCTTCGTCACGCTAAGCGTGTGTCAGGCATTAACGGCTTAAGCTTGAACTTGCTTGATGTCTTCTCAGGCTTTGACAAGATTAAGATTGCTACTGCTTACGAACTTGATGGTAAGAAGATTGATTACTACCCAGCAAGTTTGAAGGAACTTTACCGTTGTAAACCTGTTTATGAAGAACTTCCAGCATGGGATGAAGATATTACTCAAGTTAAGACTTGGGATGCTCTTCCAGAAAATGCTAAGAAGTTCTTGAATCATGTTTCAGAATTGGTCGGTGTACCACTTGTTACTGTTTCAGTTGGTCCTGACCGTGAACAAACTATCGTATTGAAGAATCCATGGGAAATGTAATTTATGATTAATCGTTATACTCGTCCCGAAATGGGCAAAATTTGGACTGATGAAAATAGATACGCAGCTTGGCTTGAAGTAGAAATTGCTGCTACTAGAGCATGGGCTGAACAAGGCGAAGTGCCTAAGGAAGATGCAGAAAAGATTGCTAAGAATGCATCATTTACTGCAGAACGTGTGGCAGAACTTGAGCAAGTAACGCACCACGACGTTGTTGCCTTTACTCGTACAGTTTCTGAAAGCCTTGGACCTGAAAAGAAGTGGGTTCACTTGCGTCTTGACTTCTACTGACGTTGTTGATACGCTCAAGGACTTTTTACTTAAGCAAGCGCACATTATCAGAAAAGATTTGCATGAATTAAAAAGAGACCATTGCGGAAAAGGCTAGAAAATATAAGTACACTGTTGAAATGGGTCGTACTCACGGTGTGCAAGCTGAACCTACTACTTTTGGTTTGAAAGCTCGCTCGCTGGTATGCCGAAATCACCGTGATATTGAACGTTTCGACACGCAGCCAAAGGGGTAGAATCAGGTAAAATTTTCTGGTGCTGTTGGTACTTTTGCTAACGTTCCACCTGAGATCGAAACCAGTGTTATGAAGCAACTCGGTTTAACGCAACAACCAATCACCAGCCAAGTATTGCCACGTGATTTGCACGCAGAATACATCGCAATGCTTGCCTTGATCGCTACAAGTATTGAAAACTGGGCTACCGAAATTCGTGGTTTGCAAAGAAGCGAAATTCATGAAGTTGAAGAACACTTCCGTGCAGGTCAAAAGGGTTCTTCCGCAATGCCTCACAAGCGTAATCCTATTGGCTCAGAAAATCTTTGTGGTATGGCCCGGGTATTGCGTGGTCATGTCGTTACAGCTTATGAAGATGTTGCCCTTTGGCACGAACGTGATATTTCTCACTCAAGTGCTGAACGTGTAATTTTACCTGATACCACAATCGGTATCGACTACATGTTGCACCGCTTCAACCGTATTTTGAGCAACTTGGATGTCTTCCCAGAAACTATGCTCAAGAACATGGATCGTACCTACGGTTTGATTTACTCACAACGTGTGCTTCTTAAGTTGATTGACGAAGCAGGACTTTCTCGTGAAAAGGCCTATGATATGGTTCAAAAGTTGACTGCTAAGTCATGGAACGAGCAAAAACAATTTAAACCTCTAGTAGAAAATAGCGAAATTATGAACTACCTTTCTAAAGAAGACGTTGATGATGCCTTTGATTATCACTATCACTTGCGTCATGTGGACGAAATCTTCAAGAAGTGTGGTTTAGACTAATTGATAAAATACCTAATAAAGAAGCGTTTGGAGAAATTCCAAGCGCTTTTTTTGGTACAATGGGAACATGTTAGAGGGAAAATATCATGAAAAAATTTGGTTCATTTGTTGTTAGATTAATCGTATTGCTTGCTGGTATTGCCCTAGCGGGTTTTCTTGTTTGGCAGTTATTCACTGATGCCACTTTACTTGACGTAGATGTTCAAACTAAGGGTCCAGTTATTGTCGTAATCTACAGTTTGATTGCATTAATTTCATTAGGTGCTGGAGCTAGTTTCTTTACAGATAAAAATTTAGGCTCAACTATTTTCTTGGGAGCAGTTTTAACAGTAATTGCTCTAATTCTCTGGGTGCAAAATCAAGATTTAGCTAATATTTATCGTTGGTACTTTATTTATGGCTTGTTAGTTTCAGTGTTGAGTCCATTTTTTAGAAAAGAAGACTAAAAAAACAAATTCCGAAAAAAATTTCGCACCCATTTTTGCGTAATAAATAGTAGAGGGTAAAAACTCTACTACTTTTTTTGGAATGAGGTTTTATTATGTTAAACAACGAACTGTCGGCAGAGATGGTGGACCATTTAACCGCTGGAATTTTGAAGAAGTATAATGATAAATTACTTTCTGCGGTGCAGCGATTGTTTCCAGAGCTTGATATCAAAGAAGTGCAATCGCTTGATGACGTGAACAGAAATGCTTTGGGAGAACGAGCAGTGGTTCACGTAATCGCATGGGATGCAAAACGCAGCAAGTATGGTTTGATAATCCAAGTAGGTTCACAACGAGCAGGTGAAAACATTCTTGAAGTGGCTAATGGCTATCAGGAAGAAATTATCTTCGGTAGATTGGATTGCCCTGAAGAAGAATTCAAGGCAGCTTATGTTGTGTTTTTATGCCGTGAAGATCCATTTGGTAAAGGAAAATTTCGTTATGAATATTTTTGGGCGGTAAGTATGATAAACGAACTGGAAAGACTACACCAGCACCTAATGTAATTTTCTTCAATTTAGATAATGAAGATGAAGAAATTTTTTTAGAAAATATAGCTATGTATTTGTTTAAGAAACACAATTAGAACAAAATAAGAATAAATATTGAGCTATCAGATGTATATATCTGGATTTAAATACTTAAATTAAGTCATTAAAAATGTATATATAGTTGAAAATAACACGTAGAAAATGGACGAAAATATAGAGATTTTACGCCTTTTTATTTTTTAGAAAAAATGATGGACAAATCGAAAAGAAGGAATATAATTCTAGTTAAATTAGACAAGGAATTAAAAAATGAGTGAGAATATGAATGGACAAATGGACGACCACATGAACAAGCAAGAGCTTAATCATTGGTTACATAGTCGTAAATGGAAGAGAATATTGTTGATCTCAGAATTCGTTTATGTAGTAATTCTGATGTTGACACTAGTTTTTAACTTTTCTGTTTTCATGCATTTAGTAGTATTTCAAGGGATAGCAAATTTTCATTTATTTATTAGTCGGTTGGATCTTCGATAAAGGTGATTCAGCTGTCAGCTTTTAAAAAGCGTGATACATTATGGGAAACGATCACTAGCATTCGTCTTAATCGTTTATTCTTTATCAGATTTTTCGAAATAGTTACTTTCTGGGTAAACGTAGCAGCAGACATTGCATTTGGACGTAAACTCTGGGACGATATTTTGAATGCACCATTAAAAATCCAACACGCGACTACGCTTGAGAATGCGTCACTTTACGGCGATTTTGCTTGTGTAGTCTTGCTAGCAATAGTCTTTATTGCTATTATTATTGCAAATAAAAAGACGATGCGTGTTTCTGCGATTTTAGCAATAGTATTTTTACTCGCAGTTTTACTTATCCAGCATGAGATGTTGGTTCCTGTCATTATAGGAATTATTGGTAGTGTTAGTGCAATCGTGCTTTCCTTACAAGCTAAACTGTAAAAATTTAAAATGAATAAAAAATTAACGGACTAGTTCAAGCTAGTCCGTTTTTGTTATTATATAAGTTGCTAGTTTATTGATGAGGATTAAGAAGAATGGTTACACAAAAACAACGTCGTCTTTGGGCATTCTTGGCTGCCTTAGCCTGCGTCATGTGGGGAATTTCAGGTTTATTTGCCAAGAGTTTATTCAATGTTAGTTCAGAAATTACGCCGATGTGGCTTTCACAAATCAGAATGGTCGTATCTGGCATTATCTTGTTGATTGTAGCAGGCTTTTTGAAGCAAAAACCAATTGCAGCTATGAAAAATAAGCATGATGCCTGGGTAATTATTGCTTACGGTATTTTCGGTTTATTACCCGTGCAATTATTTTACTTTATCGTTGTGCAACAAGCTAACGCTTCAATTGCCACAATTTTACAGTTCATCGGTCCATTTTTCGTAATGGCATATTTAGCCTTTACGCATAAACAAGTAATGCGCCGGATTGATGTGATTGCAGCGATCTGTGCCTTTATTGGGGTTGTTTTGCTTGCAACGCACGGCCGTTTCAATCATTTCGCCATTACGCCAAGCGTTTTATTCTGGGGCTTGCTTTCAGCCGTTGGTGTAACGACTAACACCTTGATTCCAATCGGCGTTTTAAAACGCGTCTCAAGCTTAGTCGTTACAGGTTGGGGCCTTTTATCTGCAGGAATCTGCTTGATGATCGTTCACCCACGGATGCCGCATATTCCTAATACGCCACACGTTTGGTTTGATGTGGCAGTCGTAATTGTAATTGGTACTTTGATTCCGTTCCAGCTGATGACCAACTCATTGCGTTTCATCAAGGCTTCTACGGCAAGTTTGCTTGATGCATTTGAACCATTCTCTGCCACAGTTGGTTCAGTTCTCTGCTTTGGCTTAGTAATGACGCCAATGGACTGGATTGGTTCAATCTTGGTTGTTGTAGCTGCAATGGCTTTGAACATTTCTCCAAGAAAGAAAAAGGAAAATTGAATAATGTTTGATCCAAAAACACGTAGACTGTGGACTTTACTAGCAGCACTCGCTGCTGTCATGTGGGGAATCTCAGGTCTTTTTGCAAAAGGTTTATTCAATATTAGTGCTAAAATCACGCCGATGTGGTTAACCCAAATTCGGTTGATTATTTCAGGAATCGTACTTTTGCTTTTAGCAGGAGCACTGAAGCAAAAGCCAATTGCTACATTAAAGAATAAGCATGATGCCTTAGTAATTTTTGCTTATGGCATTTTCGGATTATTACCCGTGCAATTATTCTATTTCATGTGTATTCAGGTAGCTAACGCTTCAATCGCTACAATTTTGCAGTTCATCGGCCCGTTTTTCGTATTAGGATATTTGGCCTTTACTCATAAGCAAGTAATGCGTAGATTGGATATCTTGGCTGCGATTGCGGCTTTTATTGGTGTCTTTTTACTATCGACACATGGCCAGTTTGATCATTTGGCTATTACGCCAGTCGCATTATTCTGGGGTCTGCTTTCAGCAGCAGGTGAAGCAACATATACTTTAATCCCAGTTAATATTGTTAAAAGAGTATCCAGCATGGTTGTAACGGGCTGGGGGATGCTTTTCGCCGGGATTAGTTTGGTAATAATTCATCCGCAATTTCAAGCAATCCCGAATAAACCAGCAGTTTGGCTCTATACCAGTGTTGTAATTATCATTGGAACGATTATTCCATTCCAGATTATGACCAATGCTTTGCTTTACGTTATTCCGTCTACAGCCAGTTTGCTTGATGCATTTGAACCGTTCTCCGCAACGGTAGGCTCAGTTCTCTGTTTTGGTTTAGTTATGATGCCAATGGACTGGGTAGGTTCAATTCTGGTTGTGCTAGCAGCTATGGCTTTGAACTTAACGCCAAAACAGCCAAAGAAACATAAAGTACATGAATAAAAAAGAGAGGTTTTAATCGACCTCTCTTTTTTTGAAATAAATTAAATTAGTTAAACAGACAAGTAATGTAATAATACCGTAAATAATAAAAATTACGATGATTAAGGCAAGAGATGAAAACTCAATCCAAAAGAAGACGGAAACCGAGATTAAGATGCCTGCTAGGATGATAGTTACTAGATTCAGCTTCTTGAATTGTAAGGTGATTCCTGAAGCAAAGGTGCAGGCGGCTGCGATAGATAGGCAGACTAGGTTGATCATTGATGGGGCATAGTTTGCTAAATCACGGAATTCTGAGACCAAAGAAAGCCCCAGAATTAAGGCGATAAGTATTAAAAAATGCCGTGCATAACTGTCTATTTTCTCCATATGTTGTTCAACTCCTGTAATCAATGTTAATAGCATATAGAAAAGTGAAAAAATTTTTCAAGTTGAGCAAAAAGAGATAGACGTTTTCTTATCAAAATTACAAAATAAGACATTTCCTGTAATTTTGCTTAATTTGATAGTATTACTTTTAAAACATAGTTGTAATATTTCTCAGGTAATATATAAAGCGTCGAAAGATAAAAAGTATTTAAGGAGAAATATCAATTGAGTTTTAGACGTAATTTAGTTAAGTTTGCCGCAGTTTTATCAGTATTCTTTACAGGAATTTCATTTATTAATGTTCCTAACCAAACACAAACTGTGCACGCAGCAGATCAAAGTACTACAGAAAAACGTGAAGCAGTTGCCGATCTTGCTAAAAAACAAGTTGGTAAGCGTTACGTTTACGGTGCTACTGGTCCATCCGCATTTGACTGCTCAGGCTTAACCCAATACGTTTACAAAAAAGCCGCTAACAAGACTTTACCTAGAACTACTTACACTCAAGTTAACAAGGGGAAGAGCGTTTCAATGAAGAACCTTAAGAAGGGTGACTTGTTGTTCTGGGGCTCAACCTCATCTCCATACCACGTAGGTATTTATATTGGTAACAATAAGTATGTTCACGCTGCAACACCAGGTCAAGGTGTGGTTGAGCAAACTTTGAGTTCATACTTTTACCCATCAGCAGCTAAGCGTGTATTAAACTAATTTGACAAAATAAGCCTAAAAGAAAATATCGATCGGAAATAATCCGGTCGATATTTTTGTTTTATTTTTATCTTTTGATATCAATGTATATCTCCAGCATGATTAATAACCACCACACAATTGTGAAAGGAATCCGTACTATTACTAAGGTGATGTAAGTGCTCCAATCTAATGTAAAAGGGAAGAATAAAAATATCCATGTAAGGACGATCAAGGTAATCATTGCTAGCTTGCTATGATCGTAACAGCAATAAATACAATTAGGCTGGTCATTGCTTATACCTCTAAATAAAAAATACCATTAACAGTAGGTGTTAATGGCATTCTGTTTATTCAGCTACTGTTTCTTTTTCGCTAATACGTTGCTTGTGCCAATCCAAAATCATGTTAACGATGGCATTTGCTACATTAGTGTTTTTAAGAAGTGGGCCGTGTGAGTATGAACCGATAAAGTTGCGGTAACGTAAACCTTCGACGTGGTCTTGTGGGTTGTTGCCATAGCCTTCGATCATGTCACCAAGGGGATGCAACTTGTCTTTGTTGTCGAAGTAAGTTTGACCTGAGTGGTTTTCAAAAGCCTTAACTTCGCCCCATTCGGTCATGTAACGAGTATCACCGATCATTCTCTTGTCTGATTTGAAGACGGTGTGTAATGGCAAAATATCGAGTCCTGGGATGGTTACACCAGAGTTGGTCTTGTAGTAGCTACCCATAAGTTGGTAGCCACCGCAGATGCAGAGCATTGGCTTGTCACTGTTGATGTATTTTTCAAGCGTTTCTTTGTGTCTAGGCAAATCTTTAGCAACCACAGTTTGTTCGAAGTCTTGGCCACCACCGAAGAATACGAAGTCGTAGTCAAAAGCGTTGAAGTCGTCGCCAAGTGAGATATTATCAACTTGGGTGTCATAGCCTTCACGTTTGAGTAAGAAGCTAAGAATCTTAACATCGCCGGAATCGCCGTAGGTGTTCATCAAATCTTCGTAAAGATATGCAATTTTGATTAATTTGTCGCTCATTTTATCGTCCCTTAATTTGCTAGAAATTTATGTACTTAGTATAACGTAAATCAAGAAGATTTGGCGATAAAAGATCTTGAAATTATGTTTCAGTTATAACTGATAAAAATATGCTAAAAGTTTCAGATATAATCGAAACTTCTGTGGAAAATCTTTCAGATATAATATAATAAAGACAAATATAAGTATATTTGTACATTATGAGGAATAAAAAATGAAAACAAGTCTATTAAAAGGAATTATTTATGGGCAACGGCAAATTATTAGAGAGGCTAAAATAATACCGCGTGAATACTCGTTTGATCCGAATTTCAATTATGTCCTTGTAGGTTTAAGAAGAGCAGGAAAATCCACACTTCTTTATAAAGTAGCACAAGATTTAGTTAAAAATGGTGTTGATTGGGATCAAATCATTTATGTAAATTTTGAAGATGAACGTCTATTAGATTTTACAGTAAATGATTTCAATGACATTGTACTTACGGCTAATGAAATAACACCTAAAAAACATTATTACTTTTTTGATGAAATTCAAAATATTGATGGTTGGGAATATTTTGCTCGACGAATGGCTGATGAAAAACAGTATGTTTATATAACCGGTAGTAATGCCAAGATGTTAAGTGGAGATATTCAAACTCATTTGGGAGGTCGCTACATGATTAAATATATTGCCCCATTCAATTTTAGAGAATATCTAACAGCTAAAAATATTCGTCATGATGAAGAGGCGCTGTATACCACTGCATTGAATGGCCAAATACGTGGTGCTATGAATGCTTATTTAAAAGATGGTGGTTTACCTGAGACTATTAATGCCATCGAAAAAAGAGATTACCTAAACAATATTTATAATAATGTGCTACTCAGGGATGTAGTTTACAAAAAATGGTGTTCGTTCACCTGAAGTATTACGGAATTTAATAAAGAAATTATCTGAATCTGTGATGCAAGATGTTACATATAATCGTCTGGCAAAATTATTGACACAAATTGGCCATCGTGAAAACGAAAAGAAGGTAAGTCCCGAAACTATAATTGATTATCTTGACTATGCTAAAGAAGCCTATCTTATTTTTGATATTGAAAACTATGTTGCCAGATTTGCTGAGAGAAAAGCAAGCCCCAAATATTACTTTACTGATAATGGAATTTTGAATCTATTCTTGTTTGATAAAAATGCCACACTTCTAGAAAATGTTGTAGCTATTGTTCTTCATAATAAATATAAGGATGATGTTTACTTTCTTAAATCGGCTAAGACAAAGATTGATATCGATTTTTATTTACCAGAACATAGCAAAGCAATTCAGGTAACATGGGAACTTTCAGAGACTGATAAAAAAAGAGAGATTGGCAATCTAGTTAAGTTGCATCAAACTAATCCGGAGATAAAAGATTTGATAATAGTCACAGCTGAAGATGAGGATGAAATTCAAGTAGGTGACTGTAAAATTCAGGTAATACCTGTATACAAATTTTTGCTGAAAAACTAATAAATAAAGCTAGAGCGAAATGCTCTAGCTTTTATTCATTCTCATTATTTTGTGCAGCCCAGTGATTGATTGGACCCCATTTTGAACCAACATCAATTGGATGTGAAATTGCTTCATAGGTGAAGTCCTTAGCAATTTTTACACTATCAATTAAATCGTTGCCTTTAGCAAGTTCAGCGGCAATGACTGCGGATAAAGTATCACCAGTACCGTTTACGCGGTCAGTCTTAAAGTATGGCTTAGGGAAGGCATGGAATTTGCCATCTTCAGTCAGCAAAATATCAGTTACTTCAGTTGGGTTACCGTCATGACGACCCTTCATCAAAACGTTCTTGGCACCCATGTCTTGCAACATTTTAGCGCCTTTCTTAACCTCGTCTAGGTCGTTTAATTCAAGACCGGTTAATTTTCTTTGTTCATAGAAATTAGGCGTAATGATATCAGCAAGTGGCACCAGACGCTTGATAAAGGTGTTGTAAGAATCATCGTCCATTAAAGTATTGCCGTGTTTAGTAGAAATCACGGGATCGATGACAATTTTACCGAAATCATATTTTTCAAGGTTGTCGGCAACTACGTTCATCACTTTGGAATCGGCAACCATCCCAGTTTTAGCAGCATTGATAGTAAAATCATCTGCTAAAACGTCGAATTGTTTTTGAATGAAATCAAGTGGCATTACTTCAGCTGCATAAATTCCCGTTGTATTTCCCGCAACGGCAGCGGTTAATAATCCCATGCCGTAAACGCCACGTGCATAAAATGAATGTAAGTCTGCAGGCATCCCTGCGCTACCATCACTGTCATTACCAGCAATAGTTACTGCAATTTTTGGATTTTTATCTGTCATTTGAAGGCCTCTCTTATTTGTTATTCACCAAAAAATTATAACGCAATTAATTAGACATCCGCTAGAATCTGCACTCCAAAAAAAGTAAACTAATAGAAGCGCTTTTGATAGGAAAAATTAATATGAAAGAAAAATATATTTTATCTATTGATGAAGGAACGACTTCAACTAGGGCAATTATTTTTGATCATGATGGAAAAGAAATTGCCTCAGCTCAAAAAGAAATTAAACAATACTTTCCTGAACCAGGCTGGGTAGAACACGATGCCAATGAAATTTGGATGGCAGTGCAGACTACAATTGCCAATGCTTTTATTCAATCAGGTATTTGGCCAGGACAAATTGCCGCTATCGGAATTACTAACCAACGTGAAACTACCGTAGTTTGGGATAAAGAAACCGGTGAACCAATTTATCGCGCAGTTGTGTGGCAATCACGTCAAACAACTGAATTAGCCGAAAAGCTGAAGAAAGAAAGTTATGGTGAAAAGATCAGAGAAAAGACTGGGTTAATTATCGACCCATATTTCAGCGCAACTAAGATTCGCTGGATTCTTGATCATGTGCCAGGTGCGCAAGAAAAGGCGGAGCAGGGCAAGCTTTTATTTGGAACAATCGATAGCTGGTTGGTCTGGAAATTGACTGATGGACAAAAACATGTGACTGACTACACCAATGCTTCAAGAACCATGCTCTTTAACATTCATACCCTTAAGTGGGATAAAGATATTTTGAAGCTGCTCAATATTCCAGAGCAAATGTTACCAGAGGTGCGTTCTAACTCTGAAGTTTATGGCAAGACGGCTACTTACATGTTCTTTGGTGGAGAAGTGCCAATTGCCGGAATGGCAGGGGACCAACAAGCTGCTTTGTTTGGTCAGCTTGCTTTAAAACCTGGCATGGTGAAAAACACTTATGGAACAGGTGCCTTTATCGTGATGAACACTGGCGATAAACCAACCACGTCTAACAATAATTTACTGACGACGATTGGTTATGGCATCAACGGCAAGATTACTTACGCCTTAGAAGGTTCAATCTTTGTGGCAGGTAGTGCAATTCAGTGGCTGCGTGATTCGATGAAACTAATTAAGAATGCTCCTGATTCTGAAAAGGCAGCATATGAGTCAACTTCCAAAAATGAAGTCTATGTCGTGCCTGCATTTACGGGACTTGGCGCACCATATTGGGATGCGGAAGCACGTGGTGCAATTTTCGGTGTTACACGTGGAACTACTGACAAAGATATGATTAAAGCAACGTTGCAATCACTGGCCTATCAAACTAGGGATGTAGTTGATACGATGCAAAAAGATTCCGGTATCGATATTCCATCCCTTCGCGTTGACGGTGGTGCAAGTAACAATAACTATTTGATGCAATTCCAAGCAGATATTTTGGGTAAAAAGATTGAACGAACCAAGGTGCTCGAAACAACCAGTATGGGTGCCGCATTTTTAGCCGGTCTTGCAGTTGGCTATTGGAAAAATATTGATGAATTGAAGCACATTTTTACAATTGGTCAGGCCTTTGAATCTAAGATGGGTGACCTAGAACGAGAGAAGCTATATAATGGCTGGCAGCGTGCAATCAAGGCTACACGCGTTTTTGCTCATGGTGAATAAATATGAATTTGAGTTGACAGTAATCAGCTCATTTTTTTGTATAATAAAAGTAGTATATTAATTCTTTCACAAGGAAGGCGAGACGCATGGAGCACGATAGAATAGTAGCTTTAGACGGGCCACTTAATTTCAGAGATATTGGCGGCTACAAAAATAATAAAGGCCAGCATATAAAGTGGAATAAAATTTATCGTTCCGATTCGCTTAGTTCTTTATCAAAAGAAGATGAACAAAAACTAGCTGATCGCCGCATTGTTGTAGATATCGATTTGCGTTCTACCTATGAACAAAATGCTGCACCAGATAAACAATGGCCAGGTGTTAGATATGTAGACGCCCATATTTATTCGGATAATCCTAAGGAAAATAAGGGTGATAACAAGCTGTTTCGCTTCATTCATCATATTCCCGACATGGGTGATAATTTCTTAGGTAAAATTTATCAGCAGGTTCTGCTTAATTCACACAGCCAAGAAGAATTTGCAAAAATCTTCGCGGAGTTAATTGAACTGCCTGAAGAAGATGCCCTTGTCTATCACTGCAGTGCCGGCAAGGACCGAACCGGTATGACATCAGCTTTAATCTTGACCGCCCTCGGTGTTGACGATGACACGATCGCACAAGATTATCTGTTGACTAATGAACTTTACGATTTTGCCGTTTCCAAGCAATATCCTGATGAAAATCAAATTGCTAAGCTTGTTTCAAAGATGAATTTAACTAAAGGTGAAGGACCAGCTATCCGCGGCATTACCGAAACTATCCGTAAAGGCTGGGGCAGTTTTGATAACTTCTTCAAAAAAGAGCTTGGTTTTAGTCAAAAAGATCTAGATAGATTTAGAAAAATGTACTTAGAATAGGAATAAAATGACAACTTTATCTGATGTAGCTAAAGAAGCAAACGTCTCCAAAATGACGGTATCACGGGTAATCAACCACCCTGAACAAGTAACGCCAGAATTGCGTGCCATGGTTGAAAAGGCGATGGAGTCTTTAAACTATCATCCAAATTCTATCGCACAGGCTTTAGTCAATAATCGTTCTAACGTGGTTAAATTTGTTACTCTGGAAGATATCGATACAACAGAACCTTATTACATGAACCTGCTATTCGGCTTTGCCCGTGGTTTGAACTCCAAGCAATATGCGATGCAACTGGTAACGGATCCTGATCAGATTGAAAAGGGCCGTGCTGATGGTTATTTGATCACTGGTGCCCGTAACAAAAACTACGACATGTTTGATAAGCTAGATAAGCCATTCGTTTTATTTGGTGAAAATCATCGCGGCTATGATTTCGTTGATAGCGATAATCAAATGGCAGAAAAAATGGCCACGCAGTATGCCTTAGATCGCCTGTATAAGCACATTATTTTTATCGGGATCGATATTAAGGAACCTTTTGAATACTCACGTGAAGCCGGCTATATTAACACGCTGCAGCAACACCAATTAATTCCGCAGATTTATCGTGTGGCCAACCACAGTCACGTGGCAGAAAAAGTTGTTCGTGAACACTTTAAGGAGTTCAAAAAGGATACCTGTTTTATCTGTGCTAGTGACCGTATTGCAATTGGTGTTGTGCGGACATTGCAGAGCCAAGGCGCACGAATTCCAGAAGATTTTGGTGTAATCGGCTTTGATGGCGTCTTCTTGGACCAAGTTTCAAATCCTAAATTGACCACGATTAAGCAGCCAATTTTTGAAATGGGCGAAATGCTGGCCAAGATGCTTTTGCAAAAGATCGCCCAATCAGGTTCACCCCAAGGCGAGATTATGTTTAAGCCTAAATTAGTTAGACGACAAACAACTAGATAGATGGAAATGCACATTTGACACAAGTCGTGTGCATTTTTTGATTTGAAAAATCTTTTCATATTGCAAATGAAAGCGCTATACTTAAAACTAAGAGATAAGTTATAGAGAATCAATTCGGAAACAGAGGTCAGGTTATGAAAAAAGTTTTAGCAATTAATTCAGGTAGTTCATCTTTTAAATACAAGTTATTTTCTTTTCCAGATGAAAGAGTAATCGCTTCAGGTATGGCTGACCGTGTAGGAATGGAAAATGCGGTATTTAAGATTAAACTTAGCAATGGTAAAGAGTACATCAAAAACACAGCAATTCCTAACCAAGCTGCAGCCGTTAAATTATTAATGGATGATTTGAAGAAATTCAATGTAGTTAAAGACTTAAAAGAATTTGCTGGTGTAGGCCACAGAGTCGTTAACGGTGGTGAACTCTTCAAGGATTCAGCCCTGATTGACCAAAAGAAACTCCAACAAATCTTTGACTTGGGTGACTTGGCACCATTGCACAATATCCCTGAAGCTACAGGTATCAAGGCTTTCATGGAAACTATTCCTAGCGTGCCACAAGTAGCTGTATTTGATACTTCATATCATACAAGTCTTGACCCAATTCATTACCTTTATTCAATTCCTTATAAGTATTACAAAGAAGACAGCATCCGTAAGTATGGTGCACACGGTATTTCAGTTGAATATGTAGCTCGCCGTGCTGCCAGAATGATGGGCAAGAACCCTAACATCGTTAAGTTAATTGTTTGTCACTTGGGTTCAGGTGCTTCAGTTACTGCAGTTAAAAACGGCAAGTCCTTCGATACTTCAATGGGTTTCAGTCCTTTGACTGGTGTAACAATGGGTACGCGTAGCGGTGACTTTGACCCATCTGCTTTGCAACAATTGATGCATAAAACAGGTATGTCAATTGATGATGCCGTTGATATGCTTAACCATGAATCTGGTTTGCTTGGTATCTCAGGCATTTCATCTGACATGCGTGACTTGATCGAAAGCAAGGAAAAGAGAGCTAAGCTTGCTCGTCGTATCTTTATTAACCGTGTTGTTCGTTATGTTGGTGCATATGCCGCAGAAATGGACGGCGTTGACGGTATTGTGTTTACTGCCGGTGTTGGTGAACACGATTCAGGCGTTCGTGCTGGTGTAATGTCATACTTGAAGTACTTAGGTTTAAAACCAGACTACAAGGCTAACAGAACTAACGGTGAGAAGTTTATTTCAATGCGGGATTCAAAGGTAAAGGCTTTGGTTGTGCCAACAAACGAAGAGTTGATGATTGCTCGCGAAGTCATCCGTTTGACACGTTAACAAAAAATATTGCTAGACAATGAGTGCATCCCCAAACAGGGATGCACTTTTTTGATACCGCTAACATATCACTATGTGTTGAAAACGGTTTCTTCAATCAACTAAAATATGCATGGAGGAAAAATTATGGCACATTGGTACGATCACGCAATTATTTATCAAATTTATCCTAAGTCTTTCCAAGATAGCAACGATGACGGTATCGGCGATCTTAACGGTATTCGCAAACGTATCCCATATTTAAAGAATTTGGGCATCAACGCAGTGTGGCTGAATCCTATTTTCGTTTCGCCTCAAGTAGACAACGGTTATGATGTCTCAAATTACTTTGCTATCGATCCTCACATGGGGACGATGGAAGACATGGAGAACTTAATTAAGGACTTACACAAAGCAGGCATCCATCTCATCATGGACTTCGTTTTGAACCACACTTCAGATCAACATCCTTGGTTCCAAGATGCAATTAAGAATCCAGATAGCCTGTATCGTGATTACTATATTTTCGCTGGGCACGACAATAAGCGTCCTAACAACTGGGGATCATTCTTTGGTGGCAGCGTATGGGAACCAGATCCAGCTGGAACCGGTCAATCATATTTCCACTTGTTTGACAAGCGCATGCCAGACCTTAACTGGAAGAACCCTGAAGTACGTCACGCAATGCTTGAAGTGGCTGAATTCTGGCTTAAGAAGGGGATTGATGGTTTACGTCTTGATGCCTTTATTCACATCGGCAAGGCTGATTTAAGACAAAACTATCCTACTGTTGATGGCAATACCGAGCCAGTTGTCGCAGAGCCGTTCTTTGCCAACTTACCACAAGTGCAAGAGTGGATGAGACCATTCTGTGAACAAATCAAGCAAGATTATCCTGATGCATTGCTGTTAGGTGAAGCTGCCAGTGCAAGTGTCAACTTGGCCGTTGATTATACTTCAAAACGTAATCATTTAATGGATAGCGTAATCACATTCCGCTACTTCACTGAAGATGATTCAAATGTCGACAAGCGTTTTTCAGCCCAATACCAACCTAAAGATCTTGATATGACAGCCTTTAAGCAAAACCAAGTTGTTTGGCAACAAACTTTAGCTGGTGTATCTCAACCAATTTTGTACTGGAATAACCATGATATGGCTAGAATTGCGACTAGAGTTGCTAAGACACAAACGCAGGCTAAGAGTTTGGCTATGTTGATGTATTTGCAACGCGGAATTCCAGTTATCTATTACGGTGAAGAGCTTGGCTTGAAGAACCTGCACTTTGATAACGTTGATCAATTTGAAGATCAAACTGTTGGCCCTTGGCTTAAGGATGCAGAAAAAGTCATCGGCAAAGACAAGGCTTTAGCCATGGTTAGCGACACGCATAAATTGCCAGCTCGTGGTCCAATGCCATGGAATGACACTAAGAATCACGGCTTTACCGAAGGAACACCATGGATAAACGGAACTAGTCAAAATGATGCTACGGTAGCTAGCGAAGTTAACGCCGATGGCAGCATGTTTACTTTCTATAAAGATATGTTGGAACTTAAGAGAGAAGCTTTGTTCCAAGACGGCACTTACTACATGATCTCAACTGATAAAAACAGTTACGTATATCAAAGAGACTTAAACGATGAAAGTGCCATCGTAGCTGTTTCATTAAGTGATAAAAAGACGAAGATCAAGCTTCCTGCTGGCTATACTACAGAAGTTTTGAAAGCCGGAGAATACAAATTAACTGACGGAGTATTAACCTTGATGCCTTATGCAGGCGTTGTGTTGAAAAAGGAGAATTAAATATGCAATTAGCTGCTTTAAAGCACCGAAGTGAGAGTGAAGATAGTTTTGTAATTGATCCTAAGCACGTTCGCGTTCGTTTTCATAGTGCAAAGGGCGATGTTGAAAAGGTAATTGTTCACTACTGCGATAACTATTTGCCACTGAAATACGCAAAAACGATTGAAATGGATAAAATCGGCGAAGGACAAGTAGAAGATCACTGGGGTGCTACGCTTGAAGCACCATTTCACCGTTTAAAGTACACCTTCGAAGTTATTGGTAAAGATGGTACCAGCGTAGTTTACGGTGATCGTGCTATCAGCAGCGACATCGAAGCCGCAGTTAATAAAGACGGATCATACTTTAAGATTCCATATTGTCATGAAATCGATATGGTTAAAACACCTGAATGGGTTAAGCATACCGTTTGGTATCAAATCTTCCCTGAACGTTTTGCTAACGGCGACAAGTCTAACGATCCAAAGAATGTAAAGCCATGGAACCCATCCGATCATCCTGGCCGTGAAGACTACTACGGCGGTGACTTACAAGGTGTGCTCGACCACTTAGACTACCTTAAGAAGTTGGGCGTTAACGGCTTGTACTTCTGTCCTATTTTTAAGGCTGGTTCAAACCACAAGTACGACACAATCGACTACTTACAAGTTGACCCAGAATTCGGTGATAAAGATTTGTTTGCCAAGGTGGTTAATGAAGCTCACGCTCGCGGCATGAAGGTTATGCTTGACGCGGTATTCAACCACTTGGGTGACAAGTCAATGCAATGGCAAGATGTAGTCAAGAATGGCCCAAGTTCACGTTTTGCTAACTGGTTCCACATTAATAAGTATCCAGTTGAACCATATCATGACCCATTGAAGGGTGAAGGCGACCCACAATTTGATACCTTTGCTTTTGAAAAGCACATGCCAAAATTGAACACTGCTAATCCAGAAGTGCAAGATTTCTTGCTTGAAATCGCAACCTACTGGGTAAAATACTTTGATATTGATGCATGGCGCCTTGATGTGGCTAACGAAGTAGACCACCACTTCTGGAAGAAATTCCACAAGGCAGTTACCGACATTAAGCCAGACTTCTATGTTGTAGGTGAAATTTGGCACTCAGCACGTCCATGGCTTAACGGCGATGAATTCACTGGCGTTATGAACTACCCTTACACTTTGCAGATCGAAGATCACTTCTTTAAGAACAAGTTGACTGCTACGCAATTGACTAGAAGATTGACCGACCAATTGATGAAGTACAGGGATGAAACCAATGCCGGCATGATGAACATGCTTGATTCGCACGACACAGCCAGAATTTTAACTGTGGCTAATGGTGATCAAGACTTGGCATTACAAGCTCTTGCTTTTGAATTTATGCAAAAGGGTAGTCCATGTATTTACTACGGTACTGAAATGGGCATGTCCGGCGGCAACGATCCAGATTGTCGTAAGCCAATGGACTGGTCAAAAGAAGATGGCCCAGTATGGCAAAGAGTTCACAGCTTGATTGAATTCCGTTTAAAGCATGATGAAACCTTTGGTAAAGGCCAAATTAAGTTATACGTAACAGAAGATGGCTTAATTGAAGTCGATCGAGCAGGCAAAGAACAGATTCATGCCTACTTTAATACCACAAAAAAAGAATGTAAAAATTTCTTGTGAAAATGCATTTAGTCAAAATTATGAAAATGGCGAATTAGCTCCAAAGGGCTTTGTAGTCGAGGTTCGTTAAAAGTTACTTTTAATAAGCAATCTAAAAGAAGGTAGATTAAGTTCTGCCTTCTTTTTTGATTAATTAATTCTGATACCGGTAACATGCGTTTTGATATTGTAAACCGCTTTCAATTCAAGGATAATGAAAGCGTAAACAAAAGAGCACATCAATAATTTGCGGGAGATATGTAATTTATGAAACGAATTTTTGAAATTGACCCTTGGAAGGTAATTACCCATAACTTCGATCCAAAAGATAAAAGATTGCAAGAAAGTATGACTGCAATCGGTAATGACTACATGGGTATGAGAGGAAACTTTGAAGAAGGTTACTCAGGTGACAGTCTTCAAGGTACATACTTAGCTGGGGTTTGGTTCCCAGACAAAACTGTAGTTGGTTGGTGGAAGAACGGTTATCCAAAATACTTTGGTAAGACCCCTAACGCACCAAGCTTTATCGGTATTGGAATTACAGTAAATGGTGAAAAGGTCGACTTAGCTAAAGTAAAATTTGACGATTTTGAATTAGCACTCGATATGCACCAAGGCCTTCTTACAAGAAGCTTTGTTTATGAAGGCAAGGACGTTAAAGTAAAATTTGAATTTGAACGTTTCCTTCACATCATTCAAAAAGAAGCTGCTTTGATCAAAGTTAAAGCGACTGTACTTGAAGGTCACGCAAAGATTGATTTTGATTCAACTTTAGACGGTACTGTTGTTAACGAAGACAGTAACTACGGTGATCGCTTCTGGATTCCACTTGGCGAAGACAAGGATGAAAAGAGCATCCAAGTTAAAACTAAGGCAAATCCTTATGACGTTCCACAATTCACTGTTTTGCTTAAAGAAAGCTTACGTCATAACGGTGAAACGGTTAACGGCGACGTTACTACTGAAGATGCAAAATTAAGCGAAAAGTTTTCAGTAGACTTAAACGAAAACGAAAGTTACGAACTTGAAAAAGATGTCATTGTTGTAACTAGCCGTGACGTTGAAGACAAGGATCAAGCTGCTGTAGCTGACAACTTAATGAAGAAACTTCAAGCAAAGAGCTTCGATGAAAACTTAGCAGATCATACCGAAGCTTGGAAGAAGCGCTGGGAAACCAGTGATGTTGAAATTGCCGGCGATGATGCAGCTCAACAAGGTATTCGTTTCAATATTTGTCAATTATTCATGACTTATTACGGCGAAGACAAGCGCTTGAACGTTGGTCCTAAAGGCTTTACCGGTGAAAAGTACGGTGGTGCTACTTACTGGGACACTGAAGCTTACATCGTTCCAATGTACTTAGCCGTAACCAAGCCAAGCGTTACAAGAGCACTTCTTCAATATCGTCACGATCAATTGCCAGGTGCTTACCATAACGCTAAGGAACAAGGTTTGCCAGGTGCATTATTCCCAATGGTTACCTTCAACGGTATTGAATGTCACAACGAATGGGAAATCACCTTTGAAGAAATCCACAGAAATGCGGACATTCCTCACGCAATTGCTATGTACACTGATTACACTGGCGACGACAGCTACGTTAAGAACGAAGGTATGGACGTCTTAGTTGGTACCGCAAGATTCTGGGCAGCTAGAGTTCACTGGTCAAAGTGGCGTAACAAGTACGTAATGCACGGTGTAACGGGTCCAAACGAATACGAAAACAACGTCAACAACAACTGGTTCACCAACACTATGGCAAGATGGCTCCTTAAATATACTTTGGAACGCTTGCCACTTGCCACTAAGGAAGCTCAAGAAAGAGTTCACGTAACTGATGAAGAAAAAGCTAAATGGCAAGACATTGTAGACAAGATGTACTTACCAGAAGATAAGGAACGCGGCATCTTCTTACAACAAGATGACTTCTTAGACAAGGACATTCGTCCAGTTAGCGAAATTGAAGATCAACGCCCAATTAACCAACACTGGTCATGGGACAAGATCTTAAGATCACCATTCATCAAGCAAGCCGATGTTTTACAAGGTATCTACTTCTTGAAACGATGAATACACGATGGAACAAAAGGAAAAGAACTTCGACTTCTACGAACCATTAACAGTTCACGAAAGTTCACTTTCACCATGTATTCACTCAATCTTAGCTGCTGAACTTGGCAAGCAAAAGAAGGCTGTTGAGCTTTACCAAAGAACTGCTCGTCTTGACCTTGATAACTACAACAACGATACCGTTGATGGTTTGCACATCACTTCAATGAGTGGTTCATGGCTTGCAATTGTTCAAGGCTTCGCAGGTATGCGTTACGACCACGATCAATTGAAGTTCAACCCATTTGTTCCTGAAGGCTGGGATCACTACAGCTTTAAGATTAACTACCGCGGTCGTTTGATCGAAGTTTATGTTGATCATGAAGGAACTAAGCTTACTTTGCTTAAGGGCGAAGACATTGATGTCTT
>ENA-OQBL01000460-OQBL01000460.1-human-gut-metagenome-genome-assembly--contig:-NODE-460-length-21543-cov-5.269098_pt1 | contig 21543 bp, 19 predicted proteins | sample MGYA00242747_ERZ504553 | MGnify/ENA primary metagenome ERZ504553 (study PRJEB26092, sample SAMD00036240) | human gut metagenome | host: Homo sapiens | study: EMG produced TPA metagenomics assembly of...
CGGCGAAAAGCCCTGCACCGTGCGGCTGGGCGGCCCCACCTGCCTGGCAGGGGATGTGATGGGAGACTACAGCTTCAAGGCCCCTCTGGCCCCGAGCCAGCGGCTGGTGTTTGGAGATATGGCCATCTACACCACCTGCAAAAACAACACCTTTAACGGGATGCCTTTGCCGGATATCTGGCTTTTGCGGTCCGACGGCAGCCTGGCCCGGCTGGCCCACTTTGGCTACCAGGATTTCCGCTGCCGTCTGGGGGGCCGGGGAGAGGGCACCCTGGACACAGCATCTGTCCAAATTTAAGGGCACTGTCTCTGCCAGAAAAACAGCCCCGGCCTCCGGGCCGGTGGCAGGAAATTCCAAGCGGCAAAGATTCTTTGCGAAGTTTGGTATGGCAGTTACAATAGCGCAACAAATATCACCTGTTTTCGTGACTTTTTCACGAATCAGCCTCTGATTTTTTAGGGAACTCCCCCATTGACAGCCCTGGCTTTTGTTCGATATAATTGAGACAAGGAAAGCGTCCCCCGGCCGGGGATGCAGCTTCGTGAATCACGAACATATCCACAAAAATCAACCAGACTGGAGGGAGATTCTATGAAAAACCTGAAGAAGTTCGCAGCCCTGTTACTGGCAGGTGCTATGGCTCTGCTGATGCTTACCGCCTGTGGCGGCGGTGGGTCCGTCAACAACCCTGAGGAGCAGAAAGTGCTGAACCAGATCGGCAGCCAGAAGGGCGTCCAAGTGACCAATGATGCACAGCTTCGTGCAGTGGCTAAAGCTCAGCTGGACGAGGATCTCAACGGTCAGTTCAACGTCCTTGGCTATGCTGGGGCATTCCGTATCAACAAGAAGCAGGTAGGGAATGATCTGGCGATTGTGATCACCGCCCGGTATGACTACCAGAATACGTTGCTGAATATGGTGCTGACTGAGATTTCGAGGTATGTCGATACGAAGGTCGATGCCAGCGTGAACCAGGATGGCATCTGGTCCAATGTAGGTGTTGTGGTCAGCAGCAATAACGAGCGGAGCTACATCGCTATCGCTGTCCGCATTAAGGACTACTACGGTACTACAGGTAAATAACAATTCCTCATCCTTTCCCCCGGAGTGTGGCTGCAAAGCTGCCCTCCGGGGCTTTTTTGTGCCGGTTGGCAGGGGAGGGGCTCCGGATGACCTTCTGATACCAGTAGAAGGAATCCTTCTTGTAGCGTTCCAGCGTGCCGGTGCCGTCGTCGTTGCGGTCCACATAGATAAAGCCGTAGCGCTTTTTCAGCTGTGCGGTGGACGCGCTCACCAGGTCCAGACAGCCCCAGCTGGTATAACCTCCGTTTCACTTCTCCCGCCGGGCCTGACCGCCCTGCGGCAATGAGCTGCCGGTAAAGCAAAAGCAGCCGCGTGCCTTCCAAAAGGTACGCGGCTGCTTTTTGTCTGCCTTGCCCATAGACACAGAAAACCGCCGGAGGTTTCCCTGCCGACGGTTCTCTGTATGATGATAGGAGGATCAAAAAACTGATCGTCACATAATTGCAGCTTAGTTCAGGATGGTCTGCTCGGTCTCGATGTCGAACAGGTGGACCTTGTGCGGGTCAAAGGCAACGCGGACGGTGTCTCCGTTGCGGGCCTTGGAGGTGGGAGCCACACGAGCGGTCATCTTGTTGCCCTTGACTCCAGGTACAGGGTTAGATCTCGGCGCCCCATCATCTCGGACACTTCGACCTGAGCATCCAGCTGGCAGTCGGTGTGCTTTGCCATGAACTCGGGCTCGTCGTCGATATCCTCGGGACGGATGCCCATCTTGACCTTCTTGCCGACGTAAGCATCCAGCTTGCCGTCTGCGGTCTTCTCCTTGGGCAGGGGGATCACGTCGCCGCCCAGGTCAATGCCGTACAGCTCACCCTTCTTGATCAGGGTGCCGTCCAGGAAGTTCATCTGGGGGCCTGCCGATGAAGCCAGCAACGAACATGTTGCAAGGCATATCGTACAGGTTCTGCGGGGTATCGACCTGCTGGATGATGCCGTCCTTCATAACAACGATACGGTCGCCCATGGTCATAGCCTCGGTCTGGTCGTGGGTAACGTAGATGAAGGTGGTAGCCAGCTTCTTGTGCAGCTTGATGATCTCGGTGCGCATGGAGGTACGCAGCTTAGCATCCAGGTTGGACAGAGGCTCGTCCAGCAGGAAGACTGCCGGGTTACGAACCATTGCACGGCCCAGAGCAACACGCTGACGCTGACCACCGGACAGAGCCTTGGGCTTGCGGTCCAGCAGGTGCTCGATCTCCAGGATCTTAGCAGCCTCGTGCACGCGCTTATCGATCTCGTCCTTCGGGGTCTTGCGCAGTTCCAGACCGAAAGCGATGTTCTTGTAAACGGTCATGTGGGGGTACAGAGCGTAGCTCTGGAACACCATTGCGATATCACGATCCTTCGGGGGAACGTCGTTGATCAGACGGCCACCGATGTACATTTCGCCCTTGGAGATCTCCTCCAGACCGGCGATCATGCGCAGGGTGGTGGACTTGCCGCAGCCAGAGGGGCCGACGAAGATGATGAATTCCTTATCCTGGATCTCCAGGTTAAAGTCGGTAACAGCGGGAGCGGTAGCACCCGGATAGATCTTATAGATGTGCTGGCAGCTGATCGAAGCCATAGTCGTTTGCCTCCATAATTTTTAAGGTTCTCACGCTCTTGACGGCGTGTTCATTCGTTGGTACTATAATAACAGATAATTTTGTGATATAAATAGTATTTTATTGATTAGAGGTGTCAGATATTGCTTTTTGACTGGAACACCATCGCTTTTCCCGCTTCAGTGCAGGATCTGCAGCTGTCTGCCCCCCTCACCCTCTCCGGCGAACGGACTGCTGGGTGTGCCTTGTGTCCAGCGGCCAGTGCTCTGCATCCGTACCTGCTGCCGGGCCGCTGCCGCTGGGTGCAGCGCTCATTTTGCCGCCGCAGTCCGTGCCTGCCGGGCACCTGATCCTGAGCCGTGCCCCGCTGGCCCTTGTGCCGGAAAGCATTTGCCATCTGCTCTGCGTCCAGCTTACCGGGCAGGCGGCTTCCCAGTTTCTGGCCGGGCTGCACGAACTGCCCTTCCTTGCCAAGGGCGGTTCCTGCCCGGCCGCTGCCGAACTGATGGACCGCCTTGCTGAGGAAAAGGCCGCCCACAGCCGTGCCCGCAGCCAGTTGGCCTACGCACTGTTGTGTGAGCTGGCCGATGCCGACAGTGCCGCGTCCGCCCTGCCGCCGCTGGTGCAGGCCGCCATTGAGGACATCCGCGCAAACTACGCGGGCCTTTACGGCGTGGAGGAGCTGAGCGAGCGGCTGGGCGTGTCCAAGAGCCATCTAGTGCGCACCTTTACCGCAGCCATTGGCGTGTCGCCGGGCAAATACCTCACCACTGTGCGCGTTGAAGCAGCCCAGCGGCTGCTGCTCCACCGGGAGTACACACTGGACGTGGTAGCCAGCCTGTGCGGCTTTTCCGGTGCCAACTACCTGTGCCGGGTGTTCAAAAAAGAAACCGGCCAATCCCCCGCACAGTGGCGGGCAATGGCCGGTCACGCCGCGCAGAGTGGGCTTTCGCCCGAGGAATCTCTGCGCGAACAGGAGCTTTATATTTAAGGGCTATGCGGTCTGCTTTTTACCGCGCAGCAGCAAAAACAGGGTCAGCACTGCGGTGAGCAGTTCCGATGCCGGGAACGCCGCCCATACGCCGTTCATGCCAAATAGGCGGCTCAGCACCAGCGAGCAGGCCACGATGGCCACCATGCCGCGGCAGATGGAGGTTACGGAGGCTTCCACCGGGCGGTTGGTCGCACTCAGATAGCCCGCTGCCACGATGTTGAACCCGGCAAAGAAGTAGCCCACAAAGTACAGCCGCATGCCCATGTGGGCAAACTGCGCCATCTGGGCGGAGCTTTCGCTGTTGAATATGCCCACCAGTGCATCGGTAGCACCAAAGATGATGCCGTACAGCACCGCTGCCAGCACCAGTGCGGTGCAGCTGCCCAGGATGAGCAGCTTTCTGGCACCGGCCTTGTCGCTTTTGCCGTAGCACTCGCTCACCAGCGGCTGTGCGCCCTGTGCTACACCATTGAAGATGGCCGTTGCCACCAGCGCAAAGTTCGCCACCACGCCATAGGCCGCCACCGCCACATTGCCCGCCAGACCCAGCAGCAGGAAGTTGAATACGGTGGTGGTAACGCCGGAGGACATCTCACCCACAAAGCCGGAGATGCCAAGCTGGCAGCTCTGGCCCAGCAGCCTTGCCGAGGGGCGCTGGCGCACGAACTGCACGCTGTTCTCCTTCTTAAAGAAGTGGCGGCTGCAGATGGAAATGCTGATGATGGGAGACACGGCGGTGGCCAGCGCCGCACCGGCCAGCCCCAGACCCATGGGAAACATGAAAATATAGTCGAACACCACATTGAACAGGCTGCTGCTCAGGGTAGCCACCATGGCAAGGGAGGGGTCGCCGTCGTTGCGCACAAAGGCCGACACGATATAGTTGCACATGAAGAAGGGCGTGAACATAAGGAAGATGCGGGCATACGGGATGCCCAGCGCCACGATCCCCGCGTCACCGCCCATCAGCCGCAGAAGGCCGCCGGGCGCAAAAATGCCCACCAGCAGGAACGGCACGCTGAGCACACAGGCGCAGAAGATGGCATTGGAAAAATAGCGCTGGCAGCGCTCGTCTCCCTGCGCCTTGAGGATGGCATAGCGGGTGGCCGCGCCAAGGCCGACCATGGAGCCGACGGCAAAGATGAAGTTGTAGACCGGCAGGCAGAGGTTGAGCAGGGTAACGCCGTCGGTGCCCGCCGCCTGCGAGATGAAATAGGTATCGGCCAGAATGTAGCACGAGGTGCCCAGCAGGCCGAAGATATTCTGTGATACATATTTAAAGAACTGTTTTGTCAGGTTCATCCAAGTTCCCTTTCATGGCATTTTTTACGCATACCGGCATATTTTAGCACACCCCAAAATGCAAGTCAACACAAAAACGCCCTGTACCGCGCAAAAAAGCATTGACAGCCCGGGCTCTGGCCCTTACACTGGGAGCGGTCACAAAATCATCCCCCTCGCCGGGGGAAGTCTTTTATTACCAGCATCTTAATTTGGGAGGTTCTCTATGTCCGGCAGCACACTGTTTTCCATTGGCGAAGCACTCATCGATATGATCCCGTCCAGGGTGGGCTGTTCTTTTGACGAGGTTCCCTCGTTCAGCCCGCGCACTGGCGGCGCACCGGCCAACGTGTGCGCCGCCTTTGCCCGGCTGGGCGGCAAAAGTGCTTTTCTGAGCCAGCTGGGCGACGACCCCTTCGGCCACAAGATTGCACGGGAGCTGGAAGCCTGCGGCATCGACCTCTCCCATCTGGCCTTTACCGATAAGGCCAGCACGGCCCTTGCCTTCGTCAGTCTGGAAGAGGACGGCAGCCGCACCTTCAGCTTCTACCGCAAACCCTCGGCGGACCTGCTTTATTCTCCGGAGCAGATCGACCCTGCATGGTTCGCCGATGCCTTTGCCCTGCACTACTGCAGCGTGTCACTGGTGGACAGCCCCATGCGCTACGCCCACCTTGCGGCCATTGCCGCCGCACGCGAAGCTGGTGCTATCGTCAGCTTTGACCCGAACCTGCGCTTTCCCCTCTGGCCGGACCGCGACATGCTGCGCGGGACGGTGCTGCAGTTCCTGCCGCTTTCCAACATCCTCAAAATTTCGGACGAAGAGCTGGAATTTCTCACCGGCACTGCGGACATTGAATCCGCCCTGCCGCAACTGCTTGTGGGCGATGTGCAGCTGGTGCTGTACACCTGCGGCAGCAGCGGTGCCCACGCCTATACCCGCACCGCCCACGGCTTTGCCCCCTGCCGGGAAGTCCGGGCTGTGGACACCACCGGTGCAGGCGACGGCTTCATCGGCTCGTTTTTGTGGCAGCTGGAACGTGATGGCGTGACACTGGAAAAACTGGCAAAGCTCAGCAAAACAAAGCTGAACGAATACCTTGCCTTTTCCAACCAGTTCTGCGGCATCAGCGTGCAGACGAATGGTGCCATCGACAGCTACCCCACCCTTGACCAGATGCAGTAAAACATACAATATGCCCTACGTCACAGAACCGCAGGGCTTCTTTTTCATTTACAATTTGTAGTATTGCGCTGCCATATTCCAATTTTGTCCTGTTTCCGACATCTTTTCTGCCAGTTTAAGATTTGTTTATCCTTTGTACAAGCCTTGTTTTTATTCTCTGCCCGGTTCCATGATACCATAAGGGCAAGAACAACAAGCAGGGAGGCTTTATCCATGTCCTTTGAATTTACCCTTCTGGATGCCTTACAGGCTCTACGCTGTCCGGTGCTGGATGCACTGGCGGTGTTTTTCGATCAGGCCGGTGCCCACGGTGAGATCTGGATCGCCTTCACGGCGGTACTGCTGGCGTTCCGGCGCACCCGCCGGGCCGGGCTGGCCATGGCGCTGGCGCTGGGCCTTTATATGCTGGCGGGCCACTGCGCCTTAAAGCCGCTGTTCGCACGCCCGCGCCCCTGCGACCTCCGGCCGGAGATGCTCACGCTGGTGGCCCGGCCGCATGGCTGGTCCTTCCCTTCCGGACACACATCCTCCGCCTTTGCCGCTGCCTTTGCGCTCTGGCTGCAGAACCGCAGGCTCGGCGTCCCGGCTCTTGTGCTGGCCGGGTTCATCGGCTTCACGCGGATGTACCTGTATGTGCATTTCCCCACCGACATTCTGGGCGGCGTGGCACTGGGCCTTGCATTGGGGGCCTGCGGCTCCCTGCTGGCAGATAAGATCAGCAACAAATGGGCGAAACGCAGTGAAGTAAAACGAACTGTATAAACCAATTTTCTCTCGCACTCGTTCTCGCTTTGCTTTTTACATTCAGATGAAGTATATCGCTTCGATTCTATTCGTGAAAAAGAGCCTCGGAAAAAATCCGCAGATTTTTCCGAGGCTCAACTAATTATAATAGAATTTCCGCTAAAACAGCCAAAGCGCACGCGGCGGCTATTCCCAATCGTTCTCTTGCATTCAGGTAAAAACAAAAGCAGCCAGCACCGTGGAAAGGAGGATAAAGCGGTGCTGGCTGCGGTATGAGAACTCCCGAACTTTGCGGCGGATCAGGAGGGATTTGGTAGTCTGTCCGCCGTCGTTGGCGATTGCCTGGCATAGGCGGGGGACAGTGTTTTAATAAGTACCTGCTGGGCTGTGCCAGATGCACCAGCCCCCGCAGATGAAAGCCCTTGTCGGCTTCTGGGAGGTGTCTTTGCATCTCCCTGACTGCACCCTTATACTACCAGACAATCGTGGCATTTCTTTGTGGAGTTTTTGAACAATTTGCAAATAGATTTTCAGGTGTTTTCAAAGGAGGCCCCGCGCATAAGCGTTGGGGCGGGACTGGAGTCCCGGGCTGTTCGCGGAGAAAGCTTCCTACTGGCCTGCATTCATGCTTTTACTGCGCCCCGAAAAATTCCTTGGCGATGTCCGCGCTGCGCTTGGCATCCTTGGCGTACCAGTCCGCGCCGATCTTCTCGGCATATTCCGGCGTGAGCACCGCACCGCCCACCATGATCTTGCAGTCCAAGCCCGCTTCGTGCAGGGCGGCAATGGTTTCCTCCATGCTCTTGAGGGTAGTGGTCATCAGGGCGGAAAGGCCCACCAGATGCACATTCTTTTCCCGCACGGTGTTCACCACCGTCTCCACCGGCACGTCACGGCCCAGATCGATCACCTCAAAGCCGTAGTTTTCCAGAATGACCTTGACGATGTTCTTGCCGATGTCGTGCACGTCGCCCTTGACGGTGGCCAGCACGATGCGGCCCTTGCTGGCGCTGCCCTCGCCCTTCTGGGCAATGACGTTCTTGATCTCCTCAAAAGCGCTCTGGGCAGCACTTGCGGCCTGCAGCAGCTGCGGCAGGAACAGCGTGCCCTTCTCGTACTTGGCACCCACGATGTCCAGCGCCGGGATCAGTGCTTCGTCCACCACTTCCAGCGGCTGCTTTTCGGCCAGCAGTGCCTTGGTCTGGGCGGCAGCATCACCCTTCAGGCCCTTTTCCACTGCCTTCATCAGCAGAGCATAAGGGCCGGTAAGCTCTGCGCTCTCACCGGATGCCGAAGCCGCAGGCACCGTCTGCGCGGCCTGCTTGATGGCCACCGAGGCGGGCACGCGGTCGGCATAGCGCTCAATGTATTTGGTGCTCTGCGGGTCGCGGTTGGTCAGCACGTTGTAAGCGTACACTGCCGCCATCATTTCCTCGCTGGAAGGGTTCATAATGGCGAGGTCAAGGCCCGCATACATCGCCATGGTGAGGAAGGTGGTGTTCAGATAGGGGCGGCAGGGCAGGCCGAAGCTGATGTTGGACACACCCAGAATGGTGCGCACGCCCAGCTCTTTTTTGCAGGCTTCCAACGCCTGCACGGTGGCCAGAACGTCCTTCTGCTGGGCGCTGGCGGTCAGGGTCAGACAGTCGATGTAGATGTCCTCCCGCGGGATGCCGACGGCAAGGGCCGCTTCGGTGATGCGGCGGGCAATGGCTACGCGGTCCTCGGCGGCGGGCAGGATGCCCCGCTCATCGATGGCAAGGCCCACGATGGCCGCACCGTACTTTTTGCACAGGGGCAGGATCGCGTCCAGCTTTTCCCTGCTCGCCGTTGGTGGAGTTGACGATGGGCTTGCCGTTGTACACGCGCAGGCCGTTTTCCAGTGCCTGCACATTGGAGGAATCCAGCTGCAGCGGCAGGCTGGTGACGCTCTGCAGGGCCTTGACCACCTTGGGCATCAGGGCAGGCTCGTCCACGCCGGGTGCGCCCACGTTCACGTCCAGCACCTGAGCACCGGCTTCCACCTGACTGACCGCCTGCTCCAGAACGTAGTTCATATCCTCTTCCCGCAGTGCCTGCTGGAAGCGCTTTTTGCCGGTGGGGTTGATGCGCTCACCCACCACCGTGATGCCGTCCACATTGACAAAGTCCACCGGCGTGCAGAGCACCGAGGGCATTTTGTGGGCCGAACGGCCGGGTACGCAGCCTGCAAAAAACGCTGTTCAGCAGCTTGATGAACTCCGGCGTGGTGCCGCAGCAGCCGCCCGCCGCAAACAGGTGCAGGTCCCGGTAGGGCTTCATTTCCATGGCGAAGAGCTGCGGAGTGATATCGTAGCCGCTGCCGTCGGCCCGGGGCAGGCCCGCATTGGGCTTGACGAACACCGGAAAGTCGCCGGGCACAGCCTCTGCCAGACGCTTTGCCATGGGGAAGATCTCCTTGGGGCCCAGTGAGCAGTTGATGCCCACCGCGTTGGCACCCAGGCCACGGGCGGTCACGCCGAAGCTTTCCACCGTGCAGCCGGTAAAGGTGCGCCCGCCGGCTTCAAAGCTCATGCTGGCTAAGATAGGCAGGCCGCTGTTTTCCTTTGCGGCCAGCAGAGCGGCTTTCAGCTCGTACAGATCGGTAAAGGTCTCAAAGAAAATGAGGTCGGCCCCGGCGGCAGCGCCTGCCCGGACGATGCGCGCATACTCGCTCACTGCATCCTCAAAGGCCAGCGTTCCGCTGGGTTCCAGCAGTTCTCCCAGCGGGCCGACATCCAGCGCGGTCAGGGCACCGTAGGGCGCACAGGCGCGCTTGCAGTTGGCGATGCCCGCCGCGATGATCTCTTCCAGACTGTATGCGCTGCCCGCCAGCTTGTGGGCCGATGCGCCAAAGGTATTGGCGTTGACGATGCGGCTGCCCGCAGCGGCATACTTGGCATGGATGCTCTCGATCAGCTCCGGATTGGTGATGTTCAGCTCCTCCGGCTTTGCACCCAGCTTCAGGCCCGAAGCCTGCAGCATGGTGCCCATGCCGCCGTCCAGCAGGACGGTATTGCTCTGTTTGAAAAGTTCACTCGCTTGCACAGGTCTTTCCCCTCTTTCTATACTCACACCGGGTGCGCAGCACGCAGTGGCCGCACCCGGCCAGTTTTCCCTTTACCGGGTGGCCGCTGACCCCCAGAATGGCCGTCACGCTCTTGCGCGGGGTCATCAGGTTGGTATCGGTCACACACAGGCCCGCCCGGCGCACCGTATCCAGCGCGTTTGCCACCAGCGGCTGCACTGCAATATCCCAGTCACCGTAGCCGGGCGAAAACCGCCCGGTCAAATACTTTCCCTCTTTTGCGGCCCACTGGCGCAGCTCTGCTTCGGCTGCGTCTGCGGCCTGCTCGGCCAGCGCGCTGCCCAGTGCGTCGGACGCAACGCCCGCCGCGATATCTCCCACACCGGCACGGCGGATCTGTGCATCCACGCCGGGGCCAAGGGTCACGGCCAGCAGCACCGCCTGCGGGCAGTTTTCCAGATGCTTCATCACATCCCCACCCCGCAGGATGCCTGCTTCGGCAAGGGCAGCCGTGTCCGCTTCCAGCCAGACCGCCCGGGGAGTTGCCGCCGCCAGCAGCGGCATGGCGCATGTTTCCAACAGGGTCATGGTGCGGTCGTCCGGTTCCCCTCTGGCCCCGAAATACCGCGCTGCCTGTGCTGTATCGATTGCCGCCGGTTTTGCCAGCACCAGCGGCTGCGGTGCACCGATCATCCGCCGCACCTCCTTGCTTTTTTGAAATAAAGTGGTCTTAAGTATACCGCACCTGTGGGATTTTATCAATCCCGCAGAGCGGCGGATAAAAGAAAACTCCCTCAGTCACAGCTCACGCCGTGCCAGCTCCCTCAAGGAGGGAGCCTCTGTCGAAAAGGTAAGCTTTTCGGTTTTGCCAAAGGGCCCATCCCAGAGGGGGCTGTCTGTGAAGCAGACTGGGGGAGTTCGTTCTTTATTTGATGCAGCTGGAACAGGGCGTATAGCCTGCTTCCACGGCTTCCTGATAGCTGGAGAAGAGGATCTGGTTCTTCTCTGCCGGCAGGTTCGGGCAGGTAGGCAGATGGAACTTTTTGCTGTTCACATTGCCGATGTACGCCTGCTGGGCCGTGCTGGATGCCGCCGGGTCGGTGGGGTTCAGCGCGGAATCTGCCGCAAAGTGCTCGGTGCCCACGGTGTAGTTCTGGCCGTCACTGCCAATGGTGATGGTGCCCTGCAGGTCGGTGCGGTACACATCCACCCCGGCGTCCCGCAGGATGCTCAGCGTTTCCTCGTGCGGGTGGCCGTACTTGTTGTTCACGCCGCAGGAGATGATGCCCATTTCCGGCAGCACCGCGTTCAGGAAGAGGTAGCTGGTGGAGGTGCTGGAACCGTGGTGGCCCACCTGCAGCACATCGGCCCTGAGGTTCGCGCCGCTGTTCACAAGGTCGGTCTCCGCAGTCTTTTCCATGTCGCCGGTCAGCAGGAAGCTGGTGGAGCCGTAATCGATGCGCAGCACAATGGAGGTATCGTTGGTGTCGCTGTACTGTGCCACCGGGCCAAGCATGGTCACAGTAGCGCCGCCCAGCGGCCACATCGTGCCCACGGCGGGCACCTCTACCTGCAGGCCCTGCTGTTGGGTGTACTTGACAAAATCCTGAAAGCACTTGGTGGAGGCATCGGTCACCGGGCTGTACACATGGTACGCCGGGAAGTAGGCCAGTGCGGCAGCCAAGCCGCCTACATGATCCTCGTGCGCGTGGGAGCAGAACACATATTCCAGTGCTCCACCCCTGACTCTGCAAGTAGGAGACCACCAGACTGCCGTCGTCCACATTGCCGCCGTCGTAGAGCATGAACTGTCCGTCGCATTCCACCAGCACACTCAGCGCCTGACCCACATCAATGAAATGCACCTCCAAGGGTGCGTCCACCGTATCCACAGCCGCCGCAGCAGAAGCGGATGGGTTCGGCACTACATCGGCGCTTCCGCCCGGGACGGACGGCAGCCCGCTGCAGCCCGCAAGGCTCAGCACCAGTGCGGCGGCAGCGGCCAGCGCAGCAAGGCGCTGCCACAGGCCTTTCTTAGGCGCGTTTACTTTTTCTTCTTTCCAGTTTTCCACGTTGTGTTCTCTTTCTGTTGATCGTTTTTTGGCTTGCGCGCGGGTGCCGAATGGGCGCAAAGCGTGCACCGGGGCTGGGCGCACGGCCTGTCGGTGCAGCGGCACGGCTCTGGCCGTGGGCAGGCTTGCCGTTATGGCCCTTCTGGTTCGGGCGCACCGTATAGGTGCCGTCATTGTGGATCGTCACATCGGCGGCTTCGGCCCGGCGGGCAGAGCGCTGCACGGCGCGGCGGCCTGCGGCGGGCACCAGCAGGGGGATCAGGTCCTCCCGGTGGGTCATCTTCAGCGCCTTGACTACCTTCTCGGCGTTGCGAGGCTCGTAGTATTGCAGCAGCGCCCGCTGCAGCGCCTTGCCCTCGGGGGTCTTTTCCACAAACACCGGCTTCAGGGTGTAGGGGTCAAGGCCGGTGTAGAACATGCAGGTGCTCACAGTGCCGGGGGTGGGGTAAAAAATCCTGCACCTGTTCCGGGCGCATGTGGTTTTTTGTAAAGATATTCTGCCAGATAGACCGCATCCTTGAGGGTGCTGCCCGGGTGACTGGACATCAGATAGGGCACCAGATACTGCATTTTTTGCCGGCCCTTTTTTGCTCAGCTCATAGAATTTATCCTTGAACTTGTTGAAGGTCTCGATGGGCGGCTTGCCCATGTAGGCCAGCGTGTTGGGGGCACAGTGCTCCGGAGCCACCTTCAGCTGGCCGGACACATGGTACTCTACCAGTTCCTTGAAGAAGGTGTCGTCCGGGTCGGCCATCAGGTAGTCGAACCGGATACCGCTGCGGATGAACACCTTTTTCACGCCCGGCAGCTCCCGCACCCGGCGCAGGATCTTCAGGTAGTCGCTGTGGTCCACGATCATGTGGGAGCAGGTGGTGGGAGCAAGACAATGCTTGCCGCCGGTGCACATGCCCCGCAGCATCTGCTCCCGGCAGGAGGGAAAGCGGAAGTTTGCGGTGGGGCCGCCCACATCGTGGATGTAGCCCTTGAAATCCGGCTCGTGGGTCATGCGCTCGGCTTCTGCCACGATGCTGTCCGCGCTGCGGCTGGTGACACGCCGCCCCTGATGCAGCTGGATGGCGCAGAAGTTGCAGCCGCCGAAGCAGCCGCGGTTCTGGATGATGGAGAACTGCACCTCACGGATGGCGGGCACGCCGCCCATGCTCTCGTAGATGGGATGATACCGACGGGTGTAGGGCAGGGCGTAGACCTTATCCAGTTCCCCGCGCACCAGCGGCTTTGCGGGGATGTTCTGCACCAGATACTTTTCGCTCTGCTTCTGCACGATGATCTGGCCGCTGACCACATCCTGATTGTCCATCTGGATGCGGCAGGCCTTGGCATACGCCGTCTTATCCGACGCCACCTTTTTAAAGCCTGCGCACTCCACGTAGCGCTCGGGCAGATGGTCGAAGTCGGTCATGTAACAGGTGCCGTCCACGTCCGTGATGCTCTCCACCGGCTCCCCGGCGGCAAGGCGGCGGGCGATCTCCACGGTCTGGTGCTCGCCCATGCCAAAGCTGATGATGTCCGCGCCGGAATCCTCGGCGATGCTGGGCAGAACGGTGTCCAGCCAGTAGTCATAGTGGGCAAAGCGGCGCAGGGACGCCTCCAGACCGCCCAGAATCACCGGAAGGTCGGGATAGGCCTGCTTGGCAAGGCGGGTGTACACGGTGGCGCTGCGGTCCGGGCGTGCGCCGCCCTTGCCGCCGGGGGAGTATTCGTCCTCGGCGCGGGGGATCTTTGCCACGGAATAGTGGCTGACCATGCTGTCCACGTTGCCGCCGCCGATGAAGAAGCCGTACTTCGGCTTGCCGAATCGCTTGAAGTCCTCGCAGTCGGTGTAGCGTGGCTGGGCCAGCACGCCGATCTTATAGCCCTCGGCTTCCAGCAGGCGGCTGATGATGGCAGTGCCAAAGCTGGGGTGGTCCACATAGGCATCGCCGCCCACCACCACAAAGTCCAGCTGCTCCCACCCGCGGGCCTCCATATCGGCCCGGCTGATGGGAAGAAATTCGGTGTAGATCTTAGGGGAAGAGTTGTCCATAATGCTCCTTTTATTGTTAAACCCTCTCAGGCAACGCCTTGCGGCGTTGCCAGCTCCCCCGATGGGGGAGCTTTTTGCATCTTTTCATCCAGTTTTTCTTTGAAGGCAGACGATATCTTACCCACTCATAAAGCTCGCCCTTCGGGAGAGCTGGCGCGTCAGCGCCTGAGAGGGTCATTTCTCCGGTTGGTTCATCTGCATTTCCAGCCACTGCTGGCGGCTGATAAGCACAGCGCGGGGCTTGGCGCCCTCGTAGGGTCCGATGATGCCTTTTTGTTCCATCTCGTCCATGATACGGGCCGCGCGGGCGTAGCCCAGCTTGCAGCGGCGCTGCAGCAGGCTGGTGGAGGCCTGACCGGCATCGATGACCACCTCCACGGCCTGCTTGAACATCGGGTCGGTATCGGGATCCTCGTCGGAGTCCGCGCCGCCGCTGCCCTTCTTGCCGTCCTGAATGGCGTGCTTTTCCATGGCTTCGATCATGGCTTCGTCATACTGCACGGTGCCGCTCTGCTTGATGAAGTCCAGCACACGGCTGATCTCCTCATCCCGCACGAAAGTGCCCTGAATACGGGTAGGCTTGGGCGCACCCACGGGCATGAACAGCATATCACCCATGCCCAGCAGCTTTTCGGCACCGGAGCCGTCCAGAATAGTGCGGCTGTCCACCTGACTGGACACTGCAAATGCGATGCGGCTGGGGATGTTGGCCTTGATCAGGCCGGTGATCACGTCCACGCTGGGGCGCTGGGTGGCTACGATCAGGTGCATACCGGCGGCGCGGGCCTTCTGGGCGATGCGGCAGATGGAGTCCTCCACATCCTTGCCCACCACCATCATCAGATCGGCCAGCTCGTCGATGATAATGGCGATGTAGGGCATCTTTTCCAGATCAGGCCGTTCTGCGGCCAGCTTGTTGAAAGACTTGATGTCGCGCACATTGTTCTCTGCAAACAGATGATAGCGGCGCTCCATCTCCTGCACCGCGCTGCCAAGGGCACCTGCGGCCTTTTTCGGCTCGGTGACCACCGGCATCAGCAGGTGGGGAATGCCGTTGTACTCGGCCAGCTCCACCACCTTGGGGTCGATCAGCAGCAGCTTCACGTCCTCCGGGCTGGAGCGGAACAGCAGGCTCATGATGATGCTGTTCACGCACACGGATTTACCGCTGCCGGTGCTGCCTGCAATGAGCAGATGGGGCATCTTGCACAGGTCTGCCACCTGTGCCACACCGGCAATGTCCTTGCCAAGCGCAATGCCCAGAGGTGAGGTCATGCGCAAAAAGCTCTGGCTCTCGAACACGCTGCGGATATACACCGGGGTCTTTTTGTGGTTGGGCACCTCAATGCCCACGGCAGGCTTGCCGGGGATGGGTGCCTCCATACGCACGTCCGCCACCGCAAGGTTCAGGGCGATATCGTCTGCCAGCGAGGTGATGCGGCTGATCTTGACACCCGCCATGGGCTGCACCTCGTACCGGGTAACGGGAGGGCCCCCGGGAGATATCCAGCACACGGGTGCGCACGCCAAAGCTTTCCAGCGTATCCACCAGCTTCTGGGCGTTGGCTTTCAGCTCTTCCTGCGCGCCGGGGTCGGTCTCGTCCTGCGATTTTTCAAACAGCTCAATGGGCGGATACTGGTACTGATAAGTATCCACCGGTTCGGCCTCGTCCACAGGGGCCGCTGCCGCGGCCTGCTCGGAAGCGGCAGGCTTTTCCATTGCCGCTGCCACCAGCGTGCTGATATCCTTTTCCTCCACCGGTTCGCTGGTAATGCTGATCCAGCCGTCCTCGTCGGGTGTGCCGCGCATGGCAACGGCGTTTTCGGCGCTCACCCGGGCGGGTGCCGCCGGGACTGCGGGCTGGATGGGCACGGCGGGCATCTCCGGCGTGACTGCCGCTGCCGGGCTTTCCGGCTGGGCCGTCGGCATTGCCGGGGTCATGACCGGAGTATCAAAGCTTTCCGCTGCCGCAGGCTGCACCGGCTGTGCAGCCTTTGCAAAGAAATCGGATGCATCGGTCTCCACCGCGTCCTGTACGATGGGCTGCGGGGCAGGTCTGGGGGCCGGGCGCAGCGGGTTCTGCCCAAAGGTGCCGCCCGGGCCCACGATGAGCGGCTCGATGGGTTCGCTGCCGCCCTCCTTCACCTCAGTGTGGTCGGGGCCAAGGTCTACGTCAAAGGAAGCCCGGGGCCGGGATACCCGTACCTGCACCGGCGTGATGGCCGGGGCGGCAGGCTCCGGCTGGGCAAGCGGCTGGCCGGAAGTATCTGCGGGCGGCTCCGGCTGCGGGGCGGCCTCCGGCTCCTCCGCCTCCATCTCTTCGGTCACCTTGTGGCCCCAGTGGCGGATGCCATTCAGCCAGTCCGGCACACCGATGCGGAAAGCCGGAGTTTCCATCTCCTCTTCGGCATCTTCCTCATCCCGGTATTCATCTTCTGCTTCGTCGTAGTCTTCCTCAGCCTCGGCTTCTGCCGCGCGGGCAGCGGCACGTTCAGCGCGGCGGGCTGCGCTCTGCTGCGCCATGGCCGCACCCTTTGCGTGCACGCCGCCAAACGCAGCGCACAGCCATTGCCACACCTCAGCCGGGGTCAGATCAAAAATGTACAGGCTGACACACAGTGCCAGCACGATCATGATAAGGGTTGCCGCAGGCCGTCCGCACAGCAGCAGCAGGCTGCCGCCCAGCAGTGCGCCCAGCGCACCGCCGCCGATCCATGCATTCACGCCGTTTGCGTAGCAGGCAGCTGTCATCTGGAATGCCGACATGCCCTGCGGCTGGATATCAGAAAAAACGATCACCGTGCCGCAGGCAAACACCAGCCCCAGAACCAGCTTGAAGATCTTGGGCAGAAGGTCTTCGCCCCGGGTATACTGCACAGCAAGGCAGCACACTGCCGCGCCCAGTACAAAGCTGCCGCAGCCAAAAAGTCCGAACAGCACATCGTGCAAGGCCTTCCATGCCGAATCTCCCTCCACAAAGGCCAGCACCACCAGCAAAAGGCCTGCAAACAGGGTGCCAAGCCCCGCCGGAAGCCGCTGTTCTGCGCGTTTTTTGCGCGATGCTGCGCGCCGTGTTGTCGTTTTACGTTTTTTTGTTGCCATGTTTCTTTGTTCCCCGCGTTTGTAGTAGACACACTATTTGATTTTATTATTGTACCACGCAGGGAAGAAATTGGCAAACCTATTGTTGTACAAAATCGGCCTTCATTTGCGTTCAATCTCTTTATACAGCCACGCCAGCGCATCCGAAAGTCCGCCCAGCTCGTCAATGAGCTTTTCCTTCACGGCCCGGCGTCCATCCAGCACGGTGCCCATGTCCATCACCAGCTCGCCGGTGTGGAGCATCAGGTCGGTGTAGCGTTTTTCGGTCATGCCGCTGTGGGCCGCTACAAAGCCGGTGATGCGCTGCTGCATCTGCTCAAAGCTGCGCATGGTCTGCGGCACCCCCAGAATGACGCCGGAATGCCGCACCGGGTGCACGGTCATGGTGGCTGTGGGCACGATGAAGCTGCGCCGGGCGCTGACGGCAAGCGGGATGCCGATGGAGTGCCCGCCGCCCAGCACCAGCGTCGCGCTGGGCTTGGACACGCTGGCGATCAGCTCCGCCAGCGCAAGGCCCGCTTCCACATCCCCGCCTACCGTGTTCAGCAACACCAGCAGACCTTCGATGCGAGGATCCTCCTGCGCGGCCACCAGCTGCGGGATGACATGCTCATACTTCGTGGTCTTCTGGCCCTGCGGCGCTTCCGAATGGCCTTCGATCTGGCCGATGACGGTCAGGCAGTGGATGACATGCCCGCCGCGGGCCAGCGTGACCGTGCCCAGATCTTCGATCTCTTCTTTTTCCAGCCGTCCTGCGTCGGTCAGCTGCGTTTCATCGTTCATATGCTTTCCTCCTGCGTTTTCTGTCAGCATTCCCCAGCCTGTGCCGGGCTATGCAGACCCGCTGCAGCAAAAAAGCGGTAACATTTCATAAAAATTTTTTGAGAATGATTTGACATTCTCCATCGGTGCAGTATACTTTAAATAATTGACTGTAATATCTGCAATATGGACCCGTAAACGGATCGGGGTTTCTCTGCGCCGCATCTGTAAAGCAGGCAGCTGCGGCAAGTACTGCGATAGAGCGAAAGGAGAAAGTACTCTATGAACACTCCTGCAAGGGCTTCGCTTCCCGTTATCAAGCGTCTTCCCAAATATTACCGCTATCTGTGCTCTCTGCAGGCAGACGGCATCAACAGCATTTCTTCCCGCGAACTGGCTGCTCAGATGGGCACCACCGCTTCGCAGGTACGGCAGGACTTCAACTGCATCGGCGATGTGAATGGCCGGCAGGGCATCGGCTACTCGGTGGAAAACCTGCTCTCCATTCTGGAAGGCCTGCTGTTCGGCAACGGTGACCGCCTGCCCACCATCCTGATCGGCTGCGGCCGTCTGGGCAAGGCAGTGAGCCGCTTTATCACTACCGATACCAACGGCTACCGCCTGATCGCCGCCTTTGATGTGGCACAGAGCGAGGTGGGCAAGGAGATCAACGGCATCCAGATCCGCCATATCGACGAGCTGGAGTCTTTCTGTGCCGAGCATCACCCCAAGGTCGCAGTGCTCTGTGTGCCCCGTGACGGTGCGGAACAGGTCAGCGGCCGTCTGGTGGATCTGGGCATCGAGGGCTTCTGGAACTTCTCCCACTATGACCTTTCGGTGCCGTATCCCGATGTGGTGGTGGAGAACGTCCATCTGGGCGACAGCCTGATGAGCCTTGGCTACCGCCTGCGCAATCAGGACTGAACGTACCTATTATAAGTAATAAGAGAACCCTCTCAGTCAAAGCCTGAGATGCCGCTGAACCCTCTCAGTCTCGCATACGCTCGACAGCTCCCCCGAAAGGGGAGCTTTATGAGTGGGGACGGGAAAGTTTCTGCTTCTCCGGCGAAGGACAGCCTGCCCGGAAGATGCAGAAAAGCTCCCCCATCGGGGGAGCTGGCAAAGCCGTCAGGCTTTGGCTGAGAGGGTTCTTTCTGTAAGGAGAGTTTTTCAAATGGCAAAACTGTATTTCCGCTACGGCGCAATGAACAGCGGCAAGAGCACCGCCCTGATGCAGGTAGCCCACAACTACGAAGAACAGGGGATGCGGGTGCTGATCCTCAAGCCACAGGTGGACACCAAGGGCGGCGGTGAGCTGGTGAGCCGTCTGGGCGTGCGCCGCAAGGCTGATCTGCTGATCCCGCCGGAGACGGACGTGTTCGAGGCCGTGCGCACGGCCAACGCTGACGGTGCGCCGCTGGCCTGCGTGCTGTGCGACGAGAGCCAGTTTTTCACTGCGCAGCAGGCAGAACAGCTGTTCATGGTCACGGTGGATTTGAACATTCCGGTGATCTGCTACGGCCTGCGGGCAGATTTTTCGCTTAAGGGCTTTCCCGGCTCTACCCGCCTGCTGGAGCTGGCCCACACCATCGAGGAGATGAAGACTATCTGCACCTGCGGCCGCAAGGCCATCTGCAACTGCCGCAGAGTGAACGGCAGATTCGTCTTTGAGGGCGAGCAGGTGGCCATCGATCTGGAAAACGATGTGCAGTACGTGAGCATGTGCCCCCAGTGCTATTTCAAGGCAAAGCGCGCGTTCTACGCCGAAAAAGCTGCTTCGCAGGCTGACTGAAACTTGTATACAAGGCCGCTGTGTCCAACGACACGGCAGCCTTTCTTTTTTATTCCCGGCCCACAGGCGCAGTCCACGCAGCAGCGCAAAATATGTCGCTGTCGGTGCTTTTTCACCCCCCAAAAGGGCGAAGAAGCACCGATTTCCATGTCTGCAGACCGGTGCCGGGGGACTGCCGCAAACAATTGATATATCAGAGTGAACATTTTTTGCACTATTGATATATCAGTTCAAAGGCTCCCGTCCGGGCTTTTTAAGCTGTTGTTCGTCCACAATGTATGCAACGCTTCCACGTTCTAAAACGGAATGTTTACAAAATTATTGCAAAATTCGACGTTCCTCCTATGATGCATCCCAGTTTTCTATGCAAAATAGCGAAGTATACATGTTGCACAGTTTTTCGAGCCAAGTTTATTCATTTCAGCGAAGGCGTCAATTCTTGCGCGGAAACAAGAGCAATATTTGTACGTTTTTTGTTTAGATATCTGCAATTTGCGTCTTTCTTTTTGGTTGTTGTTTTGTTATCATAATTGTATACAACGGGGTATGTGCAGACCCCCGTTCGAGATGATGTTTTCTGTATTTAGGAGGAGAACGAAAATGAGCAAGGCAATTTCTCGTCGTGATTTCATGAAGGTCACCGGCGCTGTGGGCGCTGCCGGCCTTCTGGCTGCCTGCGGCGGCAACTCTGCTGCATCCGGCTCTGCTGCTTCCACCGCTTCTTCCGCTCCCGCTGCTTCTGCAGACGAGAGCCTGGCACTGTCTGACGGCCCTGTTTCCATGACCATCAGCTGGTGGGGCGGCGACAGCCGTCACGAGGCTTACCAGAACGCCATCAAGGAGTTCCAGGCTGAGCACACCAACATCACCATCGAGCCCACCTTCGCCGCATGGTCCGGCTGGGAAGAGAAGATGGCAGCTGCCTTCATCGCAGGCAACGCACAGGATGTGTGCCAGGTGAACTGGAACTGGCTGTACAACTACTCTGCTGACGGCAGCAAGTTCGTGGACCTGAACACTGTCTCCAAGTTCCTGGATCTGACCCAGTGGGATGACGCTGCCATGGACGCCTGCTACGTTGCAAACAGCCAGCAGTGCGTGCCCGTTTCCATGACCGGCCGTATCTTCTTCTGGAACATGACCACCTTCAACAAGGCTGGCATCACCGAAGTTCCCAAGTCTCTGGATGATCTGATGGCTGCCGGCAAGGCATTCAAGGAGAAGCTGGGCGACGATTACTACCCCATGCATCTGGGCGCATACGACCGTATGATCCTGATGGTCTTCTACCTCGAGTCCAAGTACGGCAAGGACTGGGCTGACCCCGTCACCTCTACCCTGAACTACACCGAGGACGAGATCGCTGAGGGCATCGACTTCATCAAGAGCCTGGTGGATGGCCACGTCATGATGAACCTGAAGACCTACTACTCCGCAAACTCTGATACCGCTACCCACCAGTCCAACGAGTGGATCACCGGTAAGATCGCAGGCATCTTCGAGTGGGATTCCGCTGCTTCCAAGTACTCCTCCGCTCTGGATGATGCCAACAAGGACGGCTTCACCGTTGGCGAAGAGATCAAGTTCGGCGACAACAACGGCGGCTTCTCCAAGGTCTCCATGGGTCTGGCCATCACCAAGACCAGCAAGTGCGTTGCCGAGGCTGCTACCCTGATCAACTTCCTGCTGAACGAGGAGAAGGGCGCTTCCATCATGGGTTCCGAGTGCGGCATCCCCGCTTCCAAGGCTGGTCTGGCTGCTGCTCAGGCTGCCGGCGCTGTCAAGGATCTGGTGGCTGATGCAAACGCCAAGGTCATGGCCTTCACCACCAACAAGCTGGATCCCCTGTTCGAGAACAACGACCTGAAGGCTTCCGGCACCGGCATCT
>ENA-OQBL01000461-OQBL01000461.1-human-gut-metagenome-genome-assembly--contig:-NODE-461-length-21527-cov-2.237290_pt1 | contig 21527 bp, 27 predicted proteins | sample MGYA00242747_ERZ504553 | MGnify/ENA primary metagenome ERZ504553 (study PRJEB26092, sample SAMD00036240) | human gut metagenome | host: Homo sapiens | study: EMG produced TPA metagenomics assembly of...
TCGATATTTTCAAGACACAGCAGAGACTGGCACATGAGAATGGCCTGAAAGTTACCATTCAGATGACATATGCTTCTTTGTTTAACGATGAAGCGGTTGAGATCGCAAAACATGATCATGAAGTCTATGGAGACGAAATCGCACTTTCCCTTTTGGGACTGCCTTGCGAAGAGTTCCGTGAGAAATATAAGACAAAAGATTTCTGTATCTGGATGTTTTCCATGGAAGACAAGAAGGCAATCGTTAATGATGTGTTCGAGAAATTCCATGATCGTTTCGGCTTTTACCCGGAGTCAACCGGTTCCTACTATATGGACGCAGAGCTGATCAATTATGTGAAGGAAGCTTACCCGTCTGTGAAGTGTGCGGTAGCTACCTGCTGGGAGGAAGGCCCGAAAGCATATCATACCTGTAACAACTCCTGGTATACACTTTTCGATGGCGGCCCATGGGCACCATGGATTCCATCCAAGCAGAATACACATGCGCCGGCAGCAAATCAGGCAGAGGACAGTGGAATCGTAGCTATCCCACACCTTTCCCAGTGACCTGATTGCATGTTATGACGGAAACGGATCAAACTTCGGTACACATCCACAGAACGTGCTTCGCGGTATGATTTATGATACAAAGACCTGGGAGTATCCGTATCTGTATAACCTGATCGATCAGTATCGTGATCTGGAAAAATACAACAATGGATATGCTTACAACATGATGTTCGTCGGACCAGGCTGGATGAACAAGATGGGCCGCTGGGAGGCTCCATATGATCTGCTGTTAAAGTCATACAGTGACGGATGTAAGTATTACGGAGATTTGAAGAAAGAGGGCAAGCTGGTAGATATGACCATGTCCGAGTTCGCAGATCACTACAGAAAGAAGAAAGGCATTACCGACGAGAAACGTTATACAGAGCCGGAATGTGCCCTTTGGAGAGATATTTTATACGGATCTGACAAGCAGCTGTTCTGGTACTGCGATCCGTTTATGAGAGCCTGTGTTAATATGGATCAGGGTGGTGCGATTGTTGATCTTCGTCCATATGTTGCAAAATTAAACTGGCCGGTTGGTATCGGAACACCTCATGTACAGGATGCTTCTTATCCATTCCTGATTCAGGAGAAGTACCGTGCCGGATACTTTACACATTACGCAGGAGAAGGAACAGTCAGAAGTGCAAAGCTCTGCTACAAGGGTGAGGAAGTAGATCTGTGCCTCTGCCCGACACATGCACATTTCTCACAGGAAGGCAATACCAGAATCCTGACACTGGACCCGGTAACCATCGAGTTTAACGGACTGACAGTAAAATTACAGACAAAGGAATATTTTGAGGAAGGTTCTTCTAAGATCAAGATCGAAAGAAATATTCTCGAGATGAGTGATCCTGATGCAGAGGTTACCATTGATGAGTACATGGTAGCATGCTACGGAACCACAGAGTATCCGGAAGATATGACATCTGTCGTATTAAAATGCGAAGGTGCAGATGAAAAGACCATTCACTATGCATACAAGTGCCGCAGTGAAGTCCTGGCAGGAGCAACCGCAGTCAGCGCTGTAGTGCCTCCAATCGACACCAAAGTTTCCCTGACTGCTTCTTCTACAGACGCAGAAGGATACATTGAGGAAGGATATGCATTCTCACCAATGTTTAAACTTGGATATAAGAAGACTATTACAGACAAGGAGGTATTTGCAACATGGCTCAACTTGGAAAAGGCAAATTAAATTACAGATGTCCGTCCTGCTTTATGAGAGACCTCGACATCGATATGTTTTACAATAAAGATACAAAGATTTACAGTTGTATCCGCTGCCAGTACAGAGGTACGGAGGAAGACGTTTTAGCGAAAAATGAGATGGTTCGATTCCGTTATGGGGCAATGCATAAGAGATTCGACAAGTTTGATTTCGACTAAAAAGAACGTGCGGCAGCTGCCGCACGTTTTTAATATCAGGGTATAACTTTCAGGGAGTATAATATGCCTATGGGACGAAAACAAAAAGAAACCGTGGAACTGCGTTTTTATGAAATTCCACAGGGAGAACCGGTACTTGCTTTGTTGGGAGAGGAGTGGAACCGGGTATACGGACATGACAATTTTTATCTGCATTTCCATAACCTTATGGAGATTGGAATTTGCAGAAAAGGGGAAGGGGAGCTTATTATAAATGAACACACGTATACCTACCGGACGAATTCTGTTACCCTGATTCCACCGAATATTCCGCATACAACGATCAGTAATGGAATGACCAGAAATTCCTGGGAATTTTTATATGTGGATGTCAATCATGTCATAGAGGAACTGTATGGTGACCGGATTGCACAAAAAAAATTGAGGCTATTGAACTGGTACGCAGATCGGCACATTTGCTGCATGGGAGCGAGTATCCGGAGATTGCAGAGATCGTCAATGCCATCATCCGGGAAGAAAAAAAGGCAGAGTCCGTATTATCGTCAGGTGATCACAAGTTATCTGCATGCGCTGGTGTATGAGATGTTTCGTCTGAATGAAGTACAGACACAGACGAGACTTGAGGCGGCAGGAAGCGGAACAATGCGGCAGATCGCAGATGCACTCACGTTTGTCAATGACCATTATCAGGAAGAGGTAAAAGTGTGCACCCTTGCGCAGGTCTGTGGGATGAGTGAGACATCTTTCCGGAAAGTGTTTGAAGAATATGTGCATATGCTGCCGATGGATTATGTGAATCTGGTGCGTGTACAATACGCGTGTGAACAGATGAAGCATGGCAATGATTCGATGGATGAGGTTGCCAGAAAGGCAGGATTTTCCACAACTTCTACCTTTAACCGGAATTTTAAAAAATTTTTTAATACGTCGCCATACCAGTGGAAGATCAATCCACAGCGGTATGAGCGGAAATTACAGAACTTTCATATTAACGCATTAAAGGGATGGTAAACGTTTCGAAGAAAAGGAGAAAAAGATGAGCAGATTTATTAAAGGAATGGACCTTTCCACATTGCTTGAGTTAGAGCGCTGTGGGGCAAAATATTATGACCATGGAAAAGAGCGGGATATTTTAGACATCATGAGAGATTATGATGTGGACACAATCCGTCTGCGTCTGTGGAATGACCCGTATTCCGAAACCGGTGAACCGTACGGTGCCGGATGCAATGATCTGGCAGAGACAATTGCCATCGGAAAGAAAGTATCCGATGCGGGATTCGGCGTATTATTAAATTTTCATTACAGTGATTTCTGGGCAGACCCGGGAAAGCAGATTAAGCCAAAGGCATGGAAAGATTTTGACGCGGACCAGCTGGAACAGGCAGTTTATGAGTTTACCGGGGATTCTCTTCGCAAAGTACTGGAAGCCGGTGTCAATGTGACAATGATCCAGGTGGGCAACGAAGTGACCAACGGACTGCTCTGGCCGGAGGGATTAAAGCCGAATTATGACAATATTGCAAGATTTATCAGTTCCGGTATCCGGGCATGCCGTGCCGTTAAGCCGGAGATCCCGCTGATGATTCATCTCGACAACGGTGGAAACAATGAGATGTACCGCGACTGGTTCGATCATTATATGGAGCGTGGGGAAGATTTTGATTATATCGGACTTTCCTATTACCCGTTCTGGCATGGCACCCTGCAGATGCTTGAAGACAACATGAACGATATGGCAGCCCGTTACGGGAAGGAACTGATCGTGGCAGAGGTTTCTATGGGATATACCATGGAAGATTACAAGCAGTATGAGAAACTAAAGGACAGTGAGCGAAAGGGATATGCGACAAAGCCGGAACTTGTGGCAAAGATCGAGTATCCGATGACGGTACAGGGACAGGCAGATTTACGAAGGACTTCTTAAACCGCGTGGCACATGTGCGTGACAACAAAGGTCTGGGATTTTTCTGGTGGGAGCCTGCATGGATTCCGGTACACGGAAGCGGCTGGGCAACGCCGGCATCCTTAAAGTATATGAATGATCCGGGACCATGTGGCAATGAGTGGGCAAATCAGGCATTGTTTGACTACGATGGAAATGTCCTTCCGGCACTGGAAGTGATTCGTGATTTAGAAAATAAGATATGTAAAAATGTTGCATGAAGGAATGGGAATGTTGCAAGTTGCGCAAAGCATATTGCAAAGAATTCCCCTTCATGTATAATGGAATTATCAAGAAAACGAACCGTTGCACCAAGCAGCGGATGAACATGCAGAAAGGGAGAGAACAATGATTCAGAATGATGTATTAGCAAAGTTTAAAGAGATCTTTGGCGATGAGGGGGACATCAGAGTATATTTTGCTCCGGGACGTGTAAATCTGATCGGTGAGCATACTGATTACAACGGCGGACATGTATTTCCATGTGCACTTACCATTGGAACCTACATGGCAGCGAGAAAGAGAACTGATCGGAAACTGCGTTTTTATTCCATGAACTTCGATGAACTGGGAGTAATCGAAAGTTCTCTGGATGCATTTACTCCGGACCCGGATGGATTGTGGATCAACTATCCGATGGGTGTTATGTGGGCATTTGAAGGACGCGGCATGAAACTGGAAAACCGGTCTGGATATTGCGTTATTCGGAAATATTCCAAACGGCTCAGGACTTTCTTCTTCCGCATCCTTAGAAGTGGTTACCGGATATATGTTAAAGGATCTGTATGGTTTTGATGTGACCAATCAGGATCTGGCTCTGATCGGACAGTATTCCGAGAACAACTACAATGGCTGCAACTGTGGAATTATGGATCAGTTTGCATCTGCAATGGGCAAAAAAGACAATGCGATTTTCCTTGATACTTCGGATCTTTCTTTTGAATATGCACCAATCGTACTTGACGGGGCAAAAATTGTCGTCACCAACAGTATGGTAAAACACAGCCTGGTTACTTCCGCATACAATGACCGCAGAAATGAGAGTGCACAGGCACTGAAGGATTTGCAGACCGTTGTGGATATCAAAACGCTTGGAGATCTGACGGATGAGCAGTTTGAGCAGTACAAGGGAGCCATTAAGGATGAAGTTGCCAGAAAGAGAGGCAAACATGCGGTTTACGAGAATCAGCGTACAATCGCAGCAGTCAGGGCTCTGAAGGAAAACGATATTGAAACATTCGGAAAACTTATGAATGCTTCCCATGTTTCCCTGCGTGACGATTATGAGACCTCCTGTCCGGAAGTGGATGTACTTGTGGATGAAGCATGGAAGATTCCTGGTGTGATCGGTTCCCGTATCACCGGAGGCGGATTCGGTGGATGCACGGTCAGTATCGTAAAGGATGCATCCGTGGACGAATTCAAGGAGAAGCTGACAAAGGCATATGAGGAAAAAGTCGGAAAGACACCGGAATTTTATGTGGTTTCCATCGGAGATGGCCCAAGCCGTCTGATTTAAGAACGTATTACATAGGGTAAATGTGTGCGGAGCTGATTGGAACCGCATTTGCCGACAGGCTTTATAAAAAGGAGTACGAGATGATTCAGGAGAACATTTTAGAGTTAGTAAAATATGGTCTGAGCACCGGACTGGTAGATCCGGAGGACAAAGTATATACCATTAACCGCCTGCTGGAGCTTTTTCAGGTAGACGAAATCGAGGATGCGGTATTTGAAAAGGTGGAAAATCTTCCGGCATGGACACAGGAAGAGGCAGAAGGAAAACTTGAGGGAATCCTTGCAGAAATGATGGATTATGCATATGAGAATGGTCTCATGGCAGAAAACAGTATTGTATACAAAGATTTGTTTGATACAAAAATTATGGGATGTCTGGTACCGGAACCAAGCAGTGTCCGCAAGACGTTCCGTGATCTGTATGAGCATACCTCACCGCTTGCCGCAACGGATTATTTTTACAAATTAAGCTGTGACAGCAATTATATCAGAAGACAGCGTATCAAAAAAGACCGCAAGTGGACAACCGACACCGAGTTTGGAACACTGGATATCACCATCAATCTGTCCAAACCGGAGAAAGATCCAAAAGCCATTGCGGCAGCAAAAAATGCAAAGCAGAGCGCGTATCCGAAGTGCCAGCTCTGTAAGGAAAATGAGGGATATGCAGGACGTGTCAACCATCCGGCACGCCAGAACCACCGCATCATTCCACTGACGATTAACAACAGTGACTGGTTTTTCCAGTATTCTCCATATGTATATTACAATGAGCACTGCATCGTGTTCAATTCCAAGCATACGCCAATGAAAATCGAGCGTGCAACGTTTGGAAAACTTCTGGATTTTGTGACACAGTTTCCACATTATTTTGTAGGTTCTAATGCAGACCTGCCGATCGTTGGAGGTTCCATCTTAAGTCATGATCATTTCCAGGGCGGACATTATACATTTGCCATGGCAAAAGCACCGATTGAAAAAGAACTTCAGTTTGAGGGATTTTCCGATGTGAAAGCAGGAATCGTGAAATGGCCGATGTCTGTCATCCGTATCAGCGGACCGGACAAGGAGCGTCTGATTGAACTGGCAGACAAGATTCTCTTAACCTGGAGAGGCTATACCGATGAGGATGCATTCATCTATGCCGAGACAGACGGAGAGCCACACAATACGATCACACCGATTGCACGCAGACGTGGAGATGATTTTGAACTGGATCTGGTACTGCGCAACAACATCACGACCGGGGAGCATCCTCTGGGTGTCTATCATCCACATGCAAAACTGCATCATATCAAAAAAGAGAACATCGGTCTCATCGAGGTTATGGGACTTGCGGTACTGCCTGCCCGCCTGAAAGATGAGATGGCAGAGCTTGCCGATGCACTGGTAAATGGTACAGACTTACGTGCGACAGAAACACTTGCTTCCCATGCAGAATGGGCAGAAGGTTTCCTTCCGAAGTATGATAAGATCACAAAAGACAATGTGATGGATATTCTGCATGAGGAAATCGGTCTGGTCTTTAATGAAGTATTGCAGGATGCAGGTGTGTACAAGTGTACACCGGAAGGACGTAAGGCATTCGAACGTTTTATTGCAGCTGTTTAATTGCGTTCTCTGGCAGATATAAGTTTTCTCAATGTGACGGAAGAAAGCGTATATTCTCTTTCTACAGAAAAATTCGCAAAGCAGCTCTGGCATTGATTTCAGGTTCTTTGTGTAAGGATTTTCATTTTATGCAATTATCTTTATTCAGTGAGTGCCAGAGCAAGTTGCAAATTTGTTCTTCCGAAAGAAATATACGCCTTCTTCCTGTTGGTTTGGGAAAAGATAATTTGGAAAATATGCTGGTATCTATACAAAGAAAATTTGCATAAAAGATACCGTTATGGTATCTATACACTTAAAATGTAACATTTAGATACCACAAAGTCTCTGTGGAACAAAAATTGCTTCTTCAGGTACCAATTTTTTGAAAAAAATCGGTATCTGAAGAAGCAATTTTTCTCTTACAGGTGACATTCCTTTATTTTAGGCATTGAAAATAAGGAAATGTGTCACCTTAATCACTAATTTTTTTATCAATAGATCCCGTCGCATCAAGAAAACTTATATTTATACCTGTTATTTATTGGCAAGCCCCCGCATAAGTTTCTTCCGGCAATGAAAGAACGCCGGAAGCAGGAAACAATCCGCAAACAGCCATGCCAGCGGACTGGCAAAACATGCAGCCGTAAATCCGAAGATCGGTACAAAGATCAGACCGATCAATGCGCGGGCAATCATCTCAAATACACCGGCAAATACAGCAAAGCCGGAAAAGCCCATTCCCTGGATAAGAAAACGAACAATATTGACCAGCGACAGAAGCATATAAAAGCAGGTGTTGGTGATCAGAAATTGTCTGGCCTGTGCGACAACCTGTGTGATATTGGCACTGTCCGAAGGATCTATAAACAGATAGATCAGTGGACGTGCAAGGAAAATGATGACAACAAGGATCGCTGCGGAGTAAACTGCGGCAAGAATGATGGCGGATTTCATACCGCTTGCCAGACGATCATATTTTCCGGCGCCAACGTTCTGTCCGCCGTAAGTTGCCATCGTAGAACCGAGTGCGTCAAATGGGCATACCATAAACATCGAAATACGGCTGCCGGCCGTCATGGCTGCCACGGCACCGGAACCTAAGGTGTTGACAGCAGTCTGCAGAATGACGCTTCCGATGGCGGTAATGGAATACTGCAGACCCATAGGAAGTCCCATAATCAGAAGATTTCTTACATAGGAAGCATCCAGTACCCAGTCGGAGCGCTTCAGGTGCAGAATGTCAAATTTTCGGATGATCACGAAAAGACACAGCACACCGGAAACCGCCTGCGATAAAACGGTAGCAAATGCGGCACCAAAAACTCCCCAGTGCAGACAGATGATAAAGAACAGATCCAGTCCGATATTTAAGACAGCCGCAACGATCAGAAAAATGACCGGCGTGATGGAGTCCCCCAGAGAACGCAGGTAGGAGGAGAGTATATTATAAAGGATGGTGGCTGGTATGCCGGCAAAAATAACAACAATATAATTGTAGGACAGGTCGATAATATCGGAAGGTGTCTGCATCAGCACCAGAATCTGCCGACAGAAAATGACGGTCAGTGCCGTGAGAACACCGCCGATGAGAACCGACAGAATGGCGGAATTACCGACATATTTGCGCACGCCGTCATAGTCGCGCGCACCGAACCGCTGGGCAACCGGCAGACCGAAACCGTTGCAGATTCCCTGACAGAATCCTATGATCAGAAAATTGATACTTCCGGTTGCCCCAACTGCAGCAAGTGCCGTCACGCCGAGATAGCGGCCGACGATGATGGTGTCCATGAGACTGTAAAATTGTTGAAACAGCATACCGAACAGAAGCGGTACGGCGAAACCGAGAATCAGTTTCATAGGGGAACCGCTGGTCAATTCTTTTGTTGTACTTCTTGCCATAATGATTTACTCCTTTTATATTTTAAACAAAACTGCAAATGCTAGGATATTTTATCACGATTGTGTAAAACTGCAAGAGGTAAAAATGCTGAAATTTCACTTTTTTTTGCGATTTTTTTTGCCGCGTCAATTCTTTACATTTGAGGAAGAATGCGGTAGAGTGGTAAGTGACTGTAATATTGTACATATAAAGGAGATTAAAGTTGAAAAACTGGGCAAAAAAATATACGTAAGGTTGTTCCCTATACACCGGGAGAGCAGCCAAAGAAATCACAGATCATCAAGTTAAATACCAATGAAAATCCATATCCGCCGGCACCGGGGGTAAAGGAAGCACTGGAACATTTTCATACGGATGATCTGCGGCTGTATCCGGATCCGGTTGTGACAGATCTGGTGGATGGGATTGCACAATTCTATCAGGTAGACCCTTCACAGGTCTTTGTCGGTGTCGGATCGGATGATGTGCTTGCAATGCTGTTTATGACCTTCTTTAATTCAAAGAAGCCGATTCTGTTTCCGGATATTACCTATTCATTTTTATGACGTGTGGGCAGAAATGCTTCGCATTCCGTATACACAGATTCCGCTGGATGATGCATTCCGCCTGAATCCGGCAGATTATAAATGTGAAAATGGTGGAATTGTATTCCCAAATCCGAATGCGCCGACCGGGGAACTTCTTCCGGTATCTGCCATCGAGGAGATCATTCAGGCAAATCCGGATGTGATTGTGATCGTGGATGAGGCATATATTGACTTTGGAGGAGAGAGTGCCCTGCCTCTGATTGATAAATACGATAATGTAATTGTGGTACAGACATTTTCCAAGTCACGTTCTCTGGCGGGGTCGAGGATTGGCTTTGCCATCAGTAATCCGACACTGATTAAATATTTAAATGATGTGAAGTATTCCTTCAATTCATACACGATGGATCGTATCACCATTGCGTTGGGAACGGCATCTATCCGTGACCGGGCATATTTTGAGCAGACGACAGAGAAAATCATAAAGACAAGAGAGTGGACCAAAGAGCAGCTTCGGGCACTCGGGTTCGTATTTGGTGATTCCAAAAGCAACTTTATTTTTGCCATGCATCCGGATGTTTCCGGTGTGGAACTGTTTGAAGCACTGAAGAAAAACGATATTTATGTGCGGCATTTTGGTAAGCCGGCACGGATCAACGAATATCTGCGTATCACAATCGGTACGGATGAGCAGATGCATAAACTGATCGATTTTCTGAAAAAATATTTAAATAAATAAAGCGAGGATTTTTTATGTTGACAAAATACTTGTGGGTATTTTTTGTTTCCATGGTACCACTGGTGGAACTGCGCGGTTCCATTATTATTTCGCAGGGACTGCAGCTGCCGGTACTTTCTTCTTATATTGTGGCAATTATCGGAAATATGCTGCCGGTGCCGGTGATTTATCTGTTTGCACGGAAAGTTCTGGTATGGGGAGCGGATAAACCGGTGATTGGAAAGTTTTTTTCCTGGTGTCTGGAGAAGGGAGAAAAGGGCGGAAAGAAATTACAGGAAAAAGCAGGCCGGGGGCTGTTTATCGCACTGCTCCTGTTTGTAGGAATTCCGCTTCCGGGAACCGGTGCATGGACAGGAACACTGGCGGCTAGTATTCTGGACATGGATTTTAAATCAACAATTATCGCCGTCATGCTCGGGGTTCTGCTGGCAGGAATTATTATGATGGTGCTCAGTGTGGCAGGATTCGGCATGTTTTTGAAATAACCAAGGAAGTAATTAATCAATGAAAGACAAGAAAAAAACCAAGACGATTCCGCGTCAGGTGCGCTGGGATAAGCTTGATAATACAGCACATCTTTTCCCGTCCATTGCGGGGGAGAGTATGACAAACGTGTACCGGATCAGTGTGACCTTAAAAGAAGAGGTTCAGGTGGAATTTCTGCAGCAGGCGCTGGACATGATTCTGCCGAAATTCGATGGGTTTAATCTTCGGATGCGCACAGGCGTATTCTGGTATTATTTTGAAGAGAACGGAAAAAAGGCGCCGAAAGTCACGGAAGAGGCGATGTTTCCATGCCGGTTTATCCGGCAGAACAAAAACCGCAATTATCTGTTCCGTGTGACCTATTATAAGTCAAGAATCAATCTCGAAGTGTTTCATGTACTGACCGATGGCATGGGAGGCATTAATTTCCTCCGGGAGCTGACGTATCAGTATCTGCGTCTGGTGCATCCGGAACTGGCGGAAAAAGAAGGAAACAAACTGAGCGGAGATACCTCTCTCAGCAGGGAGGACAGCTTTGTCCGCAATTACCGCAGCAGCAAGCCAAGCGGATTTAATAAAGAAAAAGCATATCTGATCAAAGAAGATAAACTTCCGGCCGGAGAATTTGGTGTCATGCATGGGCGGATGCCGGTCTCACAGCTGAAAAAGGTAGCACATGGCTATCATGCATCTTTGAATGAATATTTATTGCAGTCTTTGTATGGAGTGTGTATAAAGAACTGTTACACGGGATGCCGGGAGGAAAACCGATCCGAATCGCAGTGCCGGTCAATCTGCGGCCGTATTTTGATTCGGATACGACAAAAACATTTTTAGTTATTGGTATCTGCAGAATTCCGTCCACAGAAAGAGTCCTACACGTTTGAGGAAGTACTTGCATGCATACAAAGCAGCCTGCACTCCCAGATCAATAAGGAACATTTAGAGGATCTGTTTTTCTTACAGTGTATCCAATCAGAGGAACCTGCTTATGCGTCCGGTGCCGTTACTTTTTGAAAAATATTGCCATGCGTATCGTATATGAAAAATCCGCAGTGGCAAATACGACAACGATCACAAACATCGGTAATATCAAGATCAAAGATATTTACCAGCCCTATATAGAAGGTTTTTCGGCTTTTATAGCCATGTCAAAAGGGCAGTATCTGAAAGGAACGATCTGTTCTTACCAGGATACGCTGGTATTTACATTTAGTTCCATCGTTTTTCCGAGGCTCTGGTACAGAAGGCATTTTTTCCGCAAGATTGCGGCGGATGGTGTGGATGTGGAGATTGAGACGAACGGAGTATATTATGAATAATGCCAAAAATGTATGTTGTCATATTGGACGATACGGACCGCTGTCCGCTCTGTAAACATGTGCTGGAGTCGGACGGGATACCGGGAGAGAGCCGGTATCCGGATGCCATTGCAACGGCGCGTAAATTCCGGTTTGTGGAGAATCTGGTACTGTTTATCTCCATTGTGGCGGAGTGTCTGCTGATTGCCATCAATTTCCAGGTGGACAGGGAAGTGGCATGGAGCCTTGTAATTGGTATCATTCTTTTATATGGAAATGTGGTGCTTCGCATGGCAATTCTGGGAAAATCCGGATATCTGGCCAAAACCGTCTGTCTGGTACTTCTTGCCATTGTAATGCTTCTTGGAATTGATTATCTGACCGGATACCGGCGCTGGTCGTTAGACTATGTGTTTCCGGGGGGAATCATTGCCATTGATCTGGCGTTGTTTATCCTGATTCTGATAAACCGGAGAAACTGGCAGAGTTATATGATGTCGGAACTGCTGACGATATTGCTGAGCATTGTACCGGTGGTATTGCTGCAGATGAGAATCATTCATTTTCCATATCTGGCATGGGGGTCCCTCGGGGTATCGGTATTTTTATTCCTTGGAACACTGATTCTTGGTGATCAGCGTGCACGAACCGAACTGAAACGGAGATTTCATATATGATAGAAAGCGAAGCGAGTGTAAAAGGACGTGTGGTGGCAGAAATGCTGTCACATTTTACCATGATTTGAAATTCGGAAAAAAGTAAAAGAGCGGAGAGCTGCGCAAGCGGATGATAGAGCCGCCATGGATTCCACCGGCAATGTTTAACCTGACAGGAATCAATATGGATCATTTTACGATGAAACTTTTGGTCGTTAAAGGAAAATCCAAACACGGATTACGTGATTCTGCAGTTACACGGCGGTGGCTATACGGGAGCTGTGCGCAATGCGTATTATGTGTTTGCAGGATTATATAACGAGCTGAGCCATGGATGCAATGTGCTTACTCCGGATTATCGTGTGGCCCCAGAGAATCCATATCCGGCGGCACTTGAAGATGCATTGGCATCATACCGCTGGCTGCTTTCCAAGGGATATTATGGAGAACAGATTATCCTTGCCGGAGATTCGGCAGGCGGTGGACTGGCGATGGCACTCTGTATGTATCTGCGGGATCATAATATGCCGGTACCGGGAGGAATCATAGCCATGTCTCCGTGGACGGATCTGACGGCCAGCGGGGAGTCTTATGAGACCAATTATGAGAAAGATCCACTGTTTGGAAATACGAAGGAGAGTCTGATTTACCAGAATGATTATCCGGGGGAACATGACCGGATGGACCCGTATATTTCTCCGCTGTTTGGGGATTTCCGGGGATTTCCGCCAATGCTCATACAGGTTGGATCGATTGAGATGCTTCTGAGCGATTCGGTTTCGGTAGCGGCAAAGGCAAGGGAGCAGGGGGTAAAAGTGCGCCTGTCTGTTTATGAAGGGATGTTTCATGTGTTCCAGATGGCATATCTGAATATTCCAGAATCAAAGAAGGCATGGGCAGAAGCCGGCAAATTCATTGATGTGCTGCGCACGGACAGCAGACTGTAAAAATTATTACAAAAATGGCGCGGAATTTTTTCACATATTGCATAAACGCCTAGATACGTCTACATTTCCATGGAGTAAGCCTCCACATGATGTAGAAATGTGGGTTGACAATAACACAAGATGTAGTGTAGTCTTGTATTTGTTAATGAAAATATACAAGATATAGGGAGTAATCTCTATATCTTATATTTTGTGTAAACAATCGTTTATAAAGATAGACTTTGAGAGGAAGATGGAACATGAAAATTATTAAGAGAAGCGGAGTCGAGGTAATTTTTTGATTCGAATAAGATCGTTGCGGCTGTACAGAAAGCGAATGCATCGGTAATCGATTATGAAAAACTCAGCGATGAGCAGATTCAGGAGATTGCCGATAATGTGGAAGTGGCATGTGAAAACATGAAACGATCTGCCAGCGTGGAGGAAATCCAGGATATGGTAGAGAACCAGCTGATGAACCAGCATGCATTTACGGTTGCCCGTAATTATATTACATACCGTTATAAGAGAGCGCTTGTGCGTAAATCCAATTCTACGGATGAACAGATTCTGTCTCTCTTAGAGTGTAACAATGAGGAAGTAAAACAGGAAAATTCCAATAAAAATCCTACTGTAAACAGTGTACAGAGAGATTATATGGCGGGAGAAGTCAGCAAGGATATCACGAAGAGATTCCTGTTGCCGGAAGATATTGTGGAAGCACATGAAAAAGGACTGATTCATTTCCATGATGCAGATTATTTTGCGCAGCACATGCATAACTGCTGTCTGGTGAACTTAGAGGACATGCTGCAGAATGGTACTGTAATCAGCGAGACCGGAATTGACCGTCCGAGAAGTTTTTCCACGGCCTGCAATATAGCAACACAGGCGATTGCGCAGATTGCAAGTTCGCAGTATGGAGGACAGAGTATTTCACTGTCCCATCTGGCACCGTTCGTACAGGTGAGCCGTGAAAAATTCCGGATACAGGTCCGGACAGAGTTTGAAAAGATCGGGCTGGATCTGGATGAGGAGAAAATCAATAAAGTAGCAGAGATGCGTGTAAGAGAAGAGATCAACCGTGGTGTGCAGATGATCCAGTATCAGGTGATCACGCTTATGACCACAAACGGTCAGGCTCCGTTTATCACGGTGTTTATGTATCTCGACGAAGTGCCGGAGGGACAGACCAGAGATGACCTGGCAGCGATCATTGAGGAGATGCTGCATCAGAGAATCAAGGGAGTAAAGAACGAAAAAGGAGTATTTATTACCCCGGCTTTCCCGAAACTGATTTATGTACTCGAAGAAGATAATATCCATGAGGATTCCAAGTATTTTTATCTGACACGCCTGGCTGCACAGTGTACGGCAAAGCGCATGGTTCCGGATTATATTTCCGAAAAGAAGATGAAAGAACTGAAAGTGGACAAGAACGGGGAAGGACACTGCTATCCATGTATGGGATGCCGCAGTTTTCTTACTCCGTATATTGACCAGGAAACCGGAAAACCGAAATATTACGGACGTTTTAACCAGGGAGTTGTGACGATCAATCTGGTGGATGTGGCATGTTCTTCCGGAAAAGATGAGAAAAAATTCTGGAAGATTCTCGATGAGCGTCTAAAACTGTGCTACCGGGCACTGATGTGCAGACATAAGAGACTTCTTGGCACACCGAGTGATGTGGCTCCGATTCTGTGGCAGAACGGAGCGCTTGCCCGTCTGAAAAAGGGAGAGACGATCGACAAACTTTTATTTGGCGGTTATTCCACCATCTCTTTGGGATATGCGGGATTGTGCGAGTGTACCCGTTATATGACAGGTGTTTCCCATACGGAGCCGGAGACCGGAACACCATTTGCACTGCGTGTCATGCAGCGTCTGAATGATGCCTGTGCAGAGTGGAAAGAAAAGGAAAATATGGATTTCAGTCTGTACGGTACGCCGCTGGAATCCACCACCTATAAATTTGCAAAGTGTCTGCAGAAGCGTTTCGGTATCATAGAGGGCGTAACAGATAAAAATTATATTACGAACAGTTATCATGTGCATGTGACGGAAAATATCAATGCTTTTGATAAACTGAAGTTTGAGTCACAGTTCCAGAAGCTGTCTCCGGGTGGTGCAATCAGCTATGTGGAAGTACCAAATATGCAGGATAATATTGATGCCGTGATTGCCGTCATGAAATACATTTACGATAATATTATGTACGCGGAGCTCAACACGAAGAGTGATTACTGTATGGAATGTGGCTATGACGGTGAGATCAAAATTGTTGAGGAAAAGGACAGCGGAAAACTCGTCTGGGAGTGTCCGAACTGCGGAAACCGTGATCAGGATAAGATGAGTGTTGCACGTCGTACGTGCGGGTATATCGGAACACAGTTCTGGAATCAGGGACGTACACAGGAAATCAAAGAAAGAGTATTACATTTATAAAACATGGAAGAAAACAAACGGAAACAATATGCCCATTTGTATGAACACCATGAGGTAGAAGATCCACAACCCCGGGAAGAGAAAGAAAAACCCATCGGGCCGAGTGGCAGAAACCGCCATCGGCCGATGGTGGAAAAGGTATGCAGACGCATCGCCTTTTCTTTCCTGGCCATGGCGGTTGTTCTGTTACTTGCATTGAATTATTTTCAGATCAAAGAGGCAAAAAATGGAAGCGGTTTTGGAATATATCCGCAAAGAAAAGCAGCAAATGAAAAATCGTGAGACAGAAAAGACGGACCAGCTTGCAATCTTAGACCAATATGATATATTATATAGTATGTATCCGGATCTGGTTGGATGGATCAAAGTTGATGGGACACCAATCGATTATCCGGTGATGCAGGATCATACAGGCGGGGAATATTATCTGAAACACAATTTTGAAGGAAAAGATGATAATAAGGGAAACCCGTTTGTTTCCGCAGATGCCAGCATTGATCCGATGGATCAGAATATTGTGATCTTTGGGCACAACGTAAGTGATGGAAGCCAGTTTGGAGATCTGGATGCCTATCTGGATAAGAAATTTTACAAAAAGCATCCGGTGATTACTTTTGATACGATTTATGAAACTGGACAATATCAGATTGTTGCGGTGGTAAAGACACATGTAAAGGAAAAAGACGAATCCGGATTCCGTTATTACTGGTTTCGGAATTATAAAAACCGGAAAGAGTTTCAGAATCTGCTGGATTTTGTGGAAGAGAACCGTGTGTATGATACAGGGGAGCATCTTATCTATGGAGATACCACAATTATGCTCTCTACCTGTGAATACACGGTAAACAATGGGAGACTCGTAGTCATAGCAAAAAGGATATAGGGCAGAAGATGAAAAAATTAGGGATGATGAAAACGATACTGATGATGGGATGTGCGCTGGCGTTGCTTTTTGCAGCCGTTCCGCAGCCGGTTATGGCAGCGAACAGCCAGATGAATCTGACGGTTGGAACAACCAATGATGCAAAAGCCGGGGATACGGTAACGGTACGTCTGGTCGGAAGCAATAATCCGGGACTTTCGACATTTGCAGCAAGACTGGCATATGACGATTCTGATCTGGAATATGTAGGAACCACATGGGCAAATACGATTTCTTCGGATTCGGGAAATATTGAGCTGGTTTCCCCGGTTACGGAAAATAATCAGCAGGCACTTAATCTTTCGGCAATTTTAAATAAGACTTATTCCCAGAATGAAACCATTGCCACGGTTACCTTTAAGGCGAAAAAATGCATATACAACGATGCCGGTTACCCTGACAGTGCGTGAAGTGACGGATGCAAGTTACAATCCGGTTACGGTTACAACGGTTGTGGACGCTTCTGCAGGACAGACACAGAGCCAGTCACAGTCCCAGAGCACTTCCCAGAGTCAGTCGGACAGTCAGGATGACACAGAGTATACAGATGATACAGATGATACAGACGATACGGACGATACGGACGATACCGATTCGTACGATGATACAGACGATATGCAGGATTCCAAGAGCAGCAGTGGGAATACACATAAGACTTCATCGAACAAAAAGAATAACAGTGGAAATACATCAAAAAAGCGGAAACCGGACAGATGCAACACCAAAGACAGGTGCGGTTGATCTGCGGATGGTATTTGGAGCAGCAGTAATTGTTTTTTTCACTGGCAGCAGCAGGCTGCATCCGTTTCCTGAATAAAAACGAAAGAGTAAATTATGAATTATGCTGGAATTAAGTATTGTGACATCGCAAACGGTCTCGGCTGTCGGACGGTACTGTTTGTATCCGGATGCCGCAATGCATGTAAGGGCTGTTTTCAGCCACAGACATGGGATTTTACCTATGGAGAATGTTTCGATGAGCAGGTACAGCAAAAGGTGCTTGATTCACTGAAACCGGAGTATATAGAGGGAATGACCCTGTTGGGAGGAGAGCCGTTTGAGGAAGAAAATCAGGAGGCTCTTCTTCCTTTTATGAAAAAAGTAAAAAGTTTGTATCCGGATAAGAATGTCTGGGCATTTACCGGATATATATATGATAAAGACCTGATTTTGGGAGGCAGAAAACATACGAAAGACACGGATGACCTGCTTTCCCTGATCGATGTACTGGTGGACGGTCCATTTATTGAGGAACAGAAGGATATTACGCTCAAGTTCCGGGGATCGGTCAATCAGCGCATTCTTGACTTGAAAAAAATCCATGGAAAGTGGCAAAATAGTTAAGTTGATGGAATAGTTAGGAAAACGAGGATGGATACATATGAAAAAGCATATTAATGCATTGTTGGGATTTGTCTGTTATACAATCGGTGTGATTGCAGCAGCATATTACGGGTTGTGGAAGATGCTTGTGCTTCCGCTTCATACTCTGGCAGTTTCTTTTCTGGCAGGGGACCTGAATGTCACACTGCTTGCGGTATGTGTTGTCAAAATACTTTTTTCAACAACGATGGCAGGATTGATCTGGTGCATTGGCTATATAGCCTATAATCACTTTAAAGGCACACAGGATCCGGACTGGGAAACTATGGAGAAAGAGTACATGGCAGAAAAAGAAGAGAAAGAGAGGCAGGCATCGTGATTTTACGGGTTCCGGAATATTATGAGAAATTTTCCTGCATTGCATCCCGCTGCAAGGACAGTTGCTGTGCAGGCTGGGAAATTGACATTGATGAGGATTCCTATGCATATTACAACAGTGTGGGAAGGTAAATTTTAGGCAAAAAGACTCAAAGAAAGTATGTATGAGGCCCGACTCCGGATGATGATGGCGGTGGATACCGTTTTAAGCTGAAAGGGAAGAAACGCTGTGCCATGCTCAATGACCATAATCTCTGTGATCTTTATACAGCACTTGGGGGAAGAGGCTCTGTGTGAAGTGTGTACAGAATATCCGCGTTTTTTCCCTGATTTACGGAGATGTGGAGCAGAAGCACTGAGTCTTTCCTGCGAGGTAAGTCGGACGGATTCTGTTTGAGCGGACAGAACCGGAAAAGCTGGTGGATATAGAGCTGCCCGGAAATTGCGATGACGGTGAGGATGATCCGGCATATGTTGCATTCATGGGAATGGTGCAGCAGGAGTCGGTGAATATTCTGCAGAATCGTACCCATAATATTCCGGGAGCGCATGAGAGAGTTTCTGGCGTGGTGTGACCGTGTACAGACCGTGATCAATTATGCACAGGCAAAAGAGGATATGTCGGTACTGGCAGACTGGAGATACGAAGATGCCGGTCATGAACTTCGGGAGTGGGAGCAGAAAAATATTGAGGGAAAAGAGAAGCCGGTTCGTGCACTTTCTTATGAAGATTTCGAGGAACGTTTTGCGGTTTTTGCCGATATGGAAGAGCTGGATGATGAATGGGTTCACACCAAGGAAGAATTCGAAAAGCTGTATCACGAAGATACCTATGAGGCATTTCTGACAGAATATATGCGATCATCGGATTATTCGGAACTTGGCTATTGAACATCTTCTGGTTTATTTTGTGTATCGTTATCTGATGAATTCGGTATATGATTATGATATTTTATCCTATGCCAAAATGATTGTGATGGCAACCCTTGTGGTAAGAGATATGGATGCGGCACGTTTTTACAGAAACGGTGGCAAATTCACAATGTCTGACCGTATTGACGTAGCGCGTATTTTCTCAAAGGAAGTGGAACATTCCGAAGGAAATGCACAGGATCTGAAAGAAATGTGTATGATGGAAGAAATTGCGAAAGTGGATGCACTTTGCAGACAGATTTAAACGTTTATAACAGAGATAAAACAGGCATCTGGCGAACCCCGGATGCCCGTTTTGTATTATGCTTTATTTGTCTAACAGATCGGTATAGAAATCTGCGTAATCCTTGCGGTTGTCCTTGCAAAAATCAATGGCAGCAGATGGATGCTGGTTCAGACGTCCGGTCAGCAGATACGGAATATCATATCCCCATACGGCACCGGTTTCTTTGAGCGGCAGCATATAGTCTTCTAAGAACCGGAGTACCGGGAATACATTGTATTTTGGATTTTTCAGAAAACTCAGAAGCAGTTCCATGGCACAGTTTCCGGCACCCCGTCCCATGGACATCATGGTAGCATCTAAAAGACTGACACCGTGGGAGAGTGCTTCGATCGTGTTGGCAAAGGCAAGCTGCTGGTTATTGTGTGCATGCATACCGATGTATTTGCCGTATTTTTCTCCAAGTTCGGTGTATTTATCTGCAATCGCACGGATCTGTTCCGGGTAAAGAGCACCGTAACTGTCCACGATATAAATGCCATCGGCGCTGCTTTGACCGACCATTTCAAGTGCCTGGTCAATATCGGATTCTTTGGCATTGGAGATTGCCATGATATTACAGGTTACCTCGTAGCCCTTTGCCTTGGCATCTTCAATCATTTCGATTGCAGCAGGCATCTGGTGCACGTAAGTTGCCACACGAACCATGTCAATTACACTGTCTTTTTGTCAATGATATCTTTTTGTAATCGCAGCGTCCGACATCTGCCATGACGGAAATCTTCATATCGGAGTTGTTGTCACCAACGATCTCACGGATGGATTCTTCATCACAGAACTTCCACTTGCCGAATTTATTTACGTCAAACAGCTCCTTGGAAGCTTTATAACCAAACTCCATATAGTCAACGCCGGCCTTTACATTGGTGCGGTAGAGTGCGTTGATAAAGTCATCGGAGAACATAAAGTTGTTTACGAGTCCTCCGTCACGAATGGTTGCGTCCAATACACGAATATCGGAACGTGCTGTCATTAAGTCTCCTTTTTGAGCCATTTTTGTTTCCTCCTTGTGGTTCTTTGAATCTTTTACACTTTAACGCTTTGACGCGTGTGAGTATATAATAACACAATTCGATAAAAATGCAAGCAAAACTTTACTTTTTTCCAGTCTCCTAATATAATTAAATCGGGTGAAAGCCCGAAGGAGGATAAAATGATATACTTATTAGGAACATATGAACACGCACTGGTTGCTTTTATCGGTGTTTTATTTGCTTTTGCAGTGACCTGTATTGCAATTGCAAAATTAAACGGATATCTGCCGAAGGACATGGGAAGACAGTATGCACATGATGGAGCTCTTTCCGCAGGAAAACCAAGAGGTGCGGGTATTATTTTTGTGTTGACTTTTGTTGTTTCCGCATTGTTGTTTGGCAAAATGAATAAGGAAATTATCATTTATCTGGTGCTGATCGTCATCGAAATGTTCACCGGATTCTTTGATGATGCCGCAGAAAAACCATGGGGAGAGTATTTAAAGGGAATTCTGGATCTGGCGGTGGCAGTCGTTGTAGCCATTTCCTATCTGCATTACAATTCCAGTGAGATCACCATTTGCCATTACGGGAACGACCATCGTGATTCCACCGGTTGTATTTGCCATTCTGACCGTTATTCTGGTGTGGGTTTCCATCAATGTTACCAACTGTTCGGATGGTGTGGATGGATTGTCGGGAACACTGACCATTATCACGTTGATGAGTGTGTTTGTTCTTGACAAT
>ENA-OQBL01000462-OQBL01000462.1-human-gut-metagenome-genome-assembly--contig:-NODE-462-length-21454-cov-4.350120_pt1 | contig 21454 bp, 26 predicted proteins | sample MGYA00242747_ERZ504553 | MGnify/ENA primary metagenome ERZ504553 (study PRJEB26092, sample SAMD00036240) | human gut metagenome | host: Homo sapiens | study: EMG produced TPA metagenomics assembly of...
AACGAAGCTGTTGGAATAAATGCGACTTTCTTATTTTCAATTTCTTCTTTTATCAGACTTCCTACACTTGAAAAGTGCGAACATAAAAATAGTTTCATCAATATTCTCCTTTATAAATACCGATTTGTTACTCACATGATATCATATTTTTTCTTCAATTACATCCACCTAATTTTAATATACTGCCTGTCGACTTGCTTCTGTAACCAGCATCCGGTTAATCTTCTCCTGCATTGTTTCCTTTGCATTTTCATTGAAATGATAACGGACAACATAGACTGTCTGCCCGATTTTCTTTGTAAATGTGTTACCCTCTGTTTTTGTATTCATCATTTTTTCCATAATCATTTTTCCTTTCTTTTGGAGCCCCAGCAGAGAGTCATTCCATTGGTCTCTGTCAGAACATTATTCTTTAAATCAGGCCCAAAATGGGCACTTCCAGTTTCACAGGCTACCTATATATAGCCTTTTCATTTTTGCTTGCAAAAAGCCTTGTGATCACAGCACTTTTTTAACGTAAAAAGCGTTTTAATATGATACAGCCAACGACAAGAAGCATATCTAACAAATATCATTGTCTATCACTTCTGTTTTCTCTGCCGATATCTCTCTGGTTAATGCCTAATAATCTTCCCTGCCAGACAAGACGATAAGTACAGCGTTTGCTTCTATCGTGTTTCCAAATACTTTCTTCCATCATACGATGGTTCTTCATCAAGTTCCAGTCCGTGACGTTTACAGATATCTAAAAACATTGTCCGGCAGGCAGAATCGGCTGCAGATTCAAAATTTTATTATTCAAAATAAATAAAAATGGATTCCACCAAAATACCCATCACCAAAAATGTACTGGACACTTCTATTCATTATATTTGCACCAACAACTTGAAGTTATCTTCCTGCTTACGACTTTCCAACAACATAAACTCCAAATATCATTTTGATAATATAAAGATACTTCTTTCTTACCCCAGCGCAAGATCCACCTGTGTTTAACAATATTGTCTTTCCGACAAATGTTCTTTCATCAGGGTTTTTATCTTGCTGGGGATTCCCCAAACCCATTCTTTCTATTTATGCCGAGGTTACTGTACACATTAGAGCAAGATCCACCCCGGTAATACCATATCGCTATTTTAGCAATATGGCATTTTCCGGATGTTGAAATCTTGCTGAGGATTGTGCTCCCCAGTTCCTCACATTCAGCATAAATATATACTTAGTTCCCCGAATTTCTTCGGTCACAACACAGGGAGAGAAAATAGGCTAAACAGCCCTATATCCCTGTGAAATCACTATGTGATTAAAAAAGTAGCAAGGACAGGAAGTGTGTATACACTTCCGCAAAATTGCCAATTTTGGTTCCCTGCCCAAAATTAAAAAATTACAAAAAATTGGAAAAATCGTATATACCTCATAATTCAAATTTTACAGTTTTTTACTCATACTAATTATTGCGCTCAAATTATTTTTCTTAATTTTTTCAATACTCCAAATAAAGAAAAGGACATCAACGATTAATTGTTGACATCCTTCACTTTCAATTTTCTAAGGAAATTTTACTTTGTCAAATTTTGTCCATCACTACATTCCATAGATAATTCTAAATCGTCCTTTGGAGTAAATGTCCAAATTACCCTTGCCTAATCATTAAGCTACTGTTCAAGAGCTAACTTTACAGCTCTCATTACATACCAAAACATTACTGGTGGTATCGCATTTCCTAATGCTCTATACTGAGCACTTTCACTTTCAATCAACTTGAATGTATCAGGAAAAGATTGTATCCTTGCAACTTCTCTTGGAGTAAAGCGACGATATCGCCCACCTTCCATCAATACTGGATCTGTGCTATTAAGCGATACTTTCGCCAAATGTGCACCAACCGTATTACAAGGTTCCTCGATGTTCTGAGCTCTTCCCTTATTCATTGTAGCCCTATTTCTCATCATTCCATCAACAGCCCTTTGCGAAAAGAAGTACTTCTCATCAACATTTGCTTCAATTACTTCCTTAAGGGGCACATAATCTTCTTCCCGTTTTATGACCGGATTGGGAAAATCAAATTTGATTCCCAATTCTTTTTTGAATCCAACTATGATAACACGTTCTCTTTTTTGTGGAACACCATACTCAACAGCCTTCAAAACATGATATGTTACATTATATCCGCTTTCCTCGAACTCTTTAATAATTAAAGGAAATGCTTCTTTCTTATTAGCTGTAAGTAGCCCTTTTACATTTTCTGCAATAAAGCATTTGGGTTTACGCTCTCTAAGTATTCTACACATTTCAAAGAAAAGCATACCTTTTTCATCTTTGATACCTAATCGTTTCGGGTTCTGTGCAACAATCGAAAAAGACTGACAAGGAAAACCTCCTGTTAAAATATCAAATTCAGGGAGCTCCTCAGTTTTTACAGTTCGAATATCTCGATTATCAGGCTTTAACCCAAAATTCTCTTCAAAAATATTGCACGCTGTCTGTTCAAAGTCGTTTGCATATACAATTTCAATGTCATTGGAAGCATAATGGTTCCCAAGGTAATCAAAATCTCCTTGCATTCCAACATCAGTGCCTCCGCATCCACAAAACAATGATGCCACTTTTAATTTTACACCCATGCTAATAACTCCTCGTAATGCCCCGCAGCTTCTCTGAATGTAATTTCCATTCCTTCTCGTGGCGTAATATCAATTAAGTCTTGTTTAAACAGTTCAACAGGATTCTGAAGGATATAGAGCTTAATTTCTGTCTTACTGACCATTAGGCGATATACAAAGTATCTTTCTTTATAACTCTTGGCTGCCTGCCATTCGTTCGGAGTAAGATGAATTTTATTAAATACGATTGGCTTTGTACTAATGGTTGTTTTAACCTCAATATTTCGTATTGTGTCATCAAGTTCTCTTGAACTAATGTCATACCCAACACCCAGTTCAGTAGGAATTTTAACAACCAAGTGAACAAGATCTTCTCGTCCTCCAATTTTCAGGCGCTGACACTCATGCCCATGAACCAAACTTTCTCCAATATCTCCAATATCCTTTGTTTTCAAAGATTCTAAACTCTTCAACTTCTCCATATATGCTGCGAACAGCTGCATCTTCGACTCCGGCTCTGTCGGGATTTCAGATTCAACAGCAAAGAAGGATGTGATATCAGTTGCAAAATCTGTTTCCCCAGCTTCTCGATTTACATAGCGAAACCAATCGCATCGACAATCATTTACATCCTGAATCGTGCCAGACCTATTGGCAATCATAGTATCATATTCAGAAAACCATTCTGTTGAATTGATATATTTTAGAATCGCTTCGTTTTCGCTGTGATTTATGAAGAATTCCTTGTTATTATAGGAAACTAATAAATTTGCATGTTGCATATAGTCCAAAATATCACCGGCATACCTCGTAACGTCACCATCCGCAACATATTCTATTTCCAAATCTCGGTTTCTTTGAATTCGTTGCCAAGTGATAACAACATCTTCATTATCTCTTGTGCATCGGAGATCATTGAAGATACAGTAGCAAGCCTCCTCTTTCGTGATTCCACATCGTTTTCCAGTGTTCTCCTCGGCAGTCTTGAGTAATTTCAGTATATATTGAGTGGGTTTAAAATGAATGCCTGCTTCAATCTGCTCTAAAACATCTCTAGATTTGATGTGAGCACCAGGATACTGAAAGTAATATAAGAACAACTTAAAAAACTCAACTAAGTCATTATGCTCAGCTAATTCTTTTGCCCTTAGCATTGCATGATTATAGTGATTTTCATCCTCGTAAAATAATCCAAATAAAGATGAAATCTCTGTTCTCCAGTTATTAACCGTTTTTAAGGCAAGGGTAGAATTTCCTGGAAAACACTTAATTGCATTGTTCAAAGAATTGTTAAACTCATCCTTGGGTGCATCACCAATTCTTGTGATCTCAGTAGCTATATAAATCAATACATTTTCAACATTCCCCTTAAAACGAGGTCTACAGTGATGTATTCTGAAGAAATATTCTTCAGGAATTTGATATACGCTCATTAGTTTTTCTCCTCCAACATAGCCATTACCTGCTTCGCAATTGCTTGGGCCATAAGTGGCGGTACAGCATTACCTACCTGACGGAATTGCTGCGTCTTATTTCCTAAAAAAATGAAATCATCTGGAAAAGACTGCAATCTTGCACATTCACGTACCGTTGGCACACGATTATATTGATAATGGAAGTGGTGTCTATGTCCTGTGTCAATTGTTGGTGCCGGTTTGTTGCTAGCAAATCGCGTCCATGCCACATGAAAGTTACGAGATTCACGATACTCTTCAGGAAGGCTCTTATAATTGCAGCCATCAGGAACAAGAGAAATAATCTTTTTTACCTTTTCAGAATGTGCCGCCGCAACATGATTATGTACCTTTTTTGATCTTTCACGCATCAGTTTCTGATAGGAATTCGTTGGCTCAGTTGCGTAATCAGAAATATCCTCACCAAGTTCATCCTCCAAAGGTGGCAAGTCAGAGAGTGCCATTTTGCAAGTTACCTGTTCTGAAATCTTTTCGGGATACTCAAATTCTACATCTTCTCGAGTTCCAACAAAAACAACTCTCTTTCTATTCTGAGGAACACCATAATCAGACGCACAAAGAATCTGATATTTTACTTTATAACCCATTGCAGTAAATTTCTCGATAATACTGTCCTTTATTTGGCCATTGAACAAACTTACAAGCCCTGGGACATTTTCAATAACAAACGCTCGTGGTTTTATCTCATCAACTAATCTAATATACGAAAGATACAACTTGTTTCTTGGATCATCAAACTTTCTCGGTCCAGAAAGCGACATACCTTGGCAAGGAGGACCGCCAATAATAATGTCAATTCTCTTATCACCAATTTTTTCCTTTATCTGCTCGTAATCTATTTGAGTAATATCTCCGCAAATACTTTTAGCACCCTTATGGTTTCTCTCAAATACTTCAAGCGCCTTCTGGTCATTATCAATTCCCAGCAATATATTAAAGCCAGCGCATTCAAAACCATATGAAAGACCACCAGCTCCACAGAAAAGGTCTATGGCATTATACTGATTCATTTTTATCAACCGCCTTTTTTCTTTTATCTTCGGGCTTCTCCATTTCAGATGGTATTGCCCAATTTTCTCCAAGTTTGAATGCGCCAGGAATCCGATCTTCTGAGCACAGTATTTGAACACGTCTTTGTGATATATTCCACTTTTTGGCTGCTTGACTTGCTGTCATATATTCCATCGAATTATCTCCTTCCTCGTTTTCCGCTTATAGACATTAGTTATATTATATTCGAGGGGACGAATAAAAGCAATCATTTATTCCACGGGACGAATAAACGATTACTGCAAATGTTCAAAGCAGCAACTTTTCAATCGTTCTTTGACCTATATGCAAATAAAATCATTTTTTTCAGATTATCACTTCTTTGGATAAATCATAAGAATATTGATACACAATCATATTATTCTTTATTTCAATGTATACACTATGTGCTTCTTTCAATAGGGTATTCCATGTATCAACCCATTCAGGTGGTGTGGTATCCAAAAACCACATATTTTCAAAGGCAAATTCAATAGTCCCCCATAAATCATCCTCTTTGCGCTCAGTTTTTATATTCATACTCATATGTTCTGCAATCTCCAATGCCGCCTTTTGTAAAAACGTAAACTCAACAATTTTCTTAGAATCAGGAATCTTCTTATGTTTCTTCATCTGTTCTTCCGCTTTACGAATGATTTCCTTCACCTCTACTTCACGCTGTTTTTTTTACTTCCAATTTTTCTTCTTCTGTCATTTTTGCTTTTTCAGCTTCCAGTTCTCTTTTTATTTCTTCATCTTCACTTTTTGCACTATCAAAAAATCTCTTTTCAATCAACATATTCTCCACCTACCCATAAAAAAAGAAACAGTCAACATTTTCGTTACAACTGTTTCCTTTATTTCTGAAGTCCTCGGAGCATAGCCATTACTACCGCTTGTTCTTTTTCATCAAGACCATCCCAAATCTTTAAGACCTCTTGTTGTGACTCAGATAAATTTACCGGAACGTCCATCCCTGCAAAAAACTGAGCCATTGTTACTCCCAGTGCATCACATATCTTTTCTACAGTAGGCATAGTTGGTAAACTTTCTTTAGCAATAATTTTTCCAATCGAAGATTGAGATATACCTGTCAGCTGTGACAACCGATATTTACTCATATCACGTTTTTTGCACAAAGCTACAATATTGTCTGCAATATAATCCTCTGTACGCAAGTAAATACACCTCTTTTCCGATAGTAGTTACTTTAATTGTACCTACAAATCGGCAAAAGTATTAGAGATGTATCTTGAAAGTATTTACTAAGGGAAACAGAAGTATTTGTTCCAAAAAAAATAGCACTATATGATATTGTACTCCATTGCTGTCAATCCACTGTCTAAGCGCTCATATTCTCTTTGTACCTTCTCAATTTTATCATATAGTTCTAGTACTGTCGAACCCTTTATCATTTTATTTAAATATCAAACTCCTTAGATTACAATACTCTGGCAAGCCAATGAATATCTCTAATAAAAGATAATAAATATATGTATACTGTAACCCATGAGTACCGTATACATATAATCCAATTGAAGATTTTCTTTAGATACTGATAATATAGAAGATATAAAAACAAACCAAATATTTTATACCATATAGTATTTTCATCTTCCAAAAATAAGAGGAGGTAACCAATGAAAAAACTAAATTTTTTGTAATCTGGATTTATTGAAGTCAAATCTTGATCCTACAGATTATCAAGAACTGGATTTATCCAATTTTAATCTTGAGCGCATGAGGAAAAAAGCGTGACAAATTTAAGGAAAAGTTCAAACAGCTTTCAGAAAATACAGATAATACCATCTACTTCTACAGCAGAAAAACTGATGTTTTAACTAAATATGAAAAAGCATTTCGTGAACATGGATATAGTAATTTCCACTTTCGTGATAGAAGTACTTTAAAAGATTTTGTATCGTCAAACAAAAATAGAAATAATTATTTTGTATTTATTGGCGGAAAAAATACGGATTTTCAACTAGCAGTTAATACACGTTCACTCTATATTGTTCCGACTTGGTTACCGCTAGAAGATAAACCACAAAAATTACGGTGTACATGTAGATACTGTAAAACAATTATATAAATTTATTCTTACGCTGAATAATCAAAATGTATGGTACTCCAAACTCACTATAGATGATAAAACAACTTGCTATTCTCTTATGGACGCAAGGTATGGTTACTATGCTAAAACACCTGAAGAAAAAGAAATGATGCAGCATTTTCAAGAATTACTGAAAGAAGGAAAAAGCAGAAATTACTATAAAATTCTTTTATATCACTTCTTAGCAGGCATGACAAATTCCACAGAATTTGATGACATTGAATTATTCGGTATGGTTCCATCCTCTAATTGCGAAGTTAACGAAGATTTATATTCTTTTATGACTTCAATCAGGTGTTTAAAAGGAAAACGTCTTCCTAAAAATTATGCTGCAACAGTGCCAAGGAGAGAGACTAATTTGTTAATTCGACATACCACCAAAAAACAGGCACACATCAATCGAACTTCTCAACAACGTGCATCGTTAGGTGGAAATGACGAATTTGCTACTCTTTGTATTAATCCTGATTACAAAAAAAAGGATTGATAAATTAAGAGACGAGGGCCGATTTAATGTATGCATATTTGATGACTATATGACACATGGAAATACCTTTAACTCCGTCAGATGTTTATTAGAATCTCTAGGAGCAAACAAAATTATTTTTATTTCTATGGGCGTATTCAAAAAACCATTTCAAAAAAAATGAATATACTATTACCGGCTCTGTATATAAAAATGGATTACTCTTACCAACTAACAGAAAGCTCTACTTTAGTTGATTTTAGAGTAAATGATAATGCAAAACAGGAAGTATCTGATTTATATGATATTTTCAATTCATAATGAATAGAGGAATCACTTGTGACAAGATATATTATTGCCTTATCCGAACTTGGGCTTAAAAATAATAATTTAATATCGCTTTTAAGAGAACACTCTTATGATATCGTGGATATGTTTGAAAATAAAAATCAAAGTATATTTGAAAAGAATCTGGACTTGATGCCGCTCCATGACATATTTTCAGATTCATCAGCAGTTGATTTAGCTTTATCTAAGGCAGATTATATTCTTACTCGTAATAAAGAGCTTGGAATTAAAACAACTTACTTCACTGCTTCATCATATCCAAAAGAGTTGGCTTTAATAAGTAATCCTCCAGCTATCATATATTATAAAGGAGCTGAATTCTCTGATATATCTTTAAAAACAATTGCTTGTGTTGGAACTCGAAAACCCACAAGACTTTCATATAATGCTGTAAACTATTTAGTTCCTCAATGGGTGCATGAAGACTGCTCAATCATTTCAGGTCTCGCTTGTGGCGTAGATAAATTATCACATCAAGCTTGTATTTCTGCTAATGGTAAGACTGTTGCTGTTTTAGCCCATGGACTTGATACAATTTATCCAAAAGAGAATACAGCTCTGGCAGAAAGAATTCTGGAAACTGGTGGTATTTTAATGTCAGAATATGCCGTAGGAACTAAACCTGATAAATTTAGATTTGTAAATAGAAATCGCCTGATTGTAGGTTTATCAAAAGTTATTGTGATCTATGAATGTGACGAAAAAGGTGGAACCATGCATAACGTTGAACATGCCAGAAGGCAAAAAAAAGGCCTATTTTCTGTCCCGCAATCGGAGAGGTCGTAGAAGAAATTCAAACAGGAACAAAAAAAGTTAATAGATGAAGGTACTGCTTGTGTCATACAACAAAGGTCGTGATATAGCTGGTGTTCTTTCTGCTCTTGGCTCAGAAATAAAAAAAGCCACGATTAAATAATAGAGTGATTAAACTTAATTACTTACATGCAGTGCTTTCAATTTTAAATAACCCTGTTGTTCTGGAATCCACATTAAGAACACTGAATATTAGTATCCCTGCTACACAGGATGTATACACTACTCTTGTTCATCTGATAAACGACAACTCGCTAGACATAGACAGGATACTTAATCTCCTAGTAGAAAATAATATCGCCAGCATCAACAAAACTTTAATATTCAATGACTAGTAGTAGCAAAACTGATTAATTTTTCAAGTAATATTCAAGGGAAATCCTCCAAAAAAAGTAACTTGATATATCATTTATCACATGCATTTTCTGAACACAAGAAGGATGCCCTAATTTCAGGGCTCCCTCTTACTTATCTTTGCCCCCAAACATTTTCCACTCTCCAGCGAAGATACGAATATGCATTCCATATATTTGCCACTAAAGAGTATTCCTTTCTATAAACAAATACCGTTTGGTATTCTATAGAATGCAATCTACACCACTCATGTATGTCTTTCATATACATCCTTTTTATTCCATTGCTTAACTGTTCCATACACCATATATCCTTATCTGTCATTAACTCCATTATGAACAGTACATTATAGTATTGAATGACACCTACTCTCTTTCGTTCTTGCCTTAACCTCTTACACAATAATCTATACTTAATGTTCATGATGTATTTCTTCTCCTCTCCTAAGTATCCATTCTAATCTTTATAAACGTCATATATATAATTATAATATAGTCCATATAAGTGCCTGAAGCATATCAATCGCTTCCGCCGAGCGCACTTCTCCTACGATGATACGGTCCGGCCTCATACGAAGCGCCGATTTGATCAGATCTCTGATCGTAACCTCCCCGGTTCCTTCTACGTTCGCGTTCCTTGCCTCCAGTCTTACAAGATTCTTTATATTCTGAATCTGCAATTCTGCATTGTCTTCAATTGTAATGATGCGTTCATTTTTTGGAATGTACTGCGATAATGCATTTAAGAATGTGGTTTTCCCGGATCCGGTTCCACCACTGATGAATATATTGTATCCGGCGGCTACTAATGAAGCCAGAAATCCCGATACTTCTGAATTGATTGACTGCCATTCCATCAGTTTATTCATTGTAATTACTTCTTTTGCAAATTTTCGGATTGTAACGATCGGTCCGTTCAGCGCTACCGGTGGCAGCACAACATTTACACGAGATCCGTCCGCAAGTCTGGCATCCACTATCGGTGATGCCTCATTTACCAGTCTGTTAGATCCTGCCACGATCTGCTGGATCACATCTTCCAGCTTGTCCGCCGACAAGAATCTTTTATCTGACTGGGATATCCTCCCTGCCTTTTCAATAAAAATATTTTGTGTTCCATTGATCATAATCTCTGTAATATCATCATCTTCCAGAAATTCCTGCAACAGATCCAGTTTCCGGAATGCATTGAAAAGTTCTTTTCCAAGCATTGTCTTCTGATCAAGCGGCAGATATTCTTCCTGTGAGACTTCCTGAAGTACTTCATAGATCAATTCTGTCAGCTCTTCATCCTCCATGTCCCTTGTCATATCTAATCTGGCCAGGATTCTTGCATGGAGCTGCTCTGCTTCTATCATTCTTTATCATCCTTCCAGTTCTTTTTTTATCATCTTATGTCTGACATCATCGTATCCCATCAGATGTAACTCCTCTTCAAACTGGAACATCTTTGCCTGCGCCACCTCCTCTTTTATTACTGCTACATGTATCTCTGTACACATCCTCAGAAGTTCGTATACACCCCGGATTCCTTCATCGATATCCAATATCAGCACTTCATATATGCTCTGGCTGGCAATCTGCTCTATGAATCTCATCCATTCTTCTATCTTTACTGCCTTCAGATCTTCCGACATCCTCATTGGCAGAAGATAGTCAAGCGGCCCCATATGCTTTACCATACCCGCAAGTGCTGCTCTTAAATGCTTCTTTTCCTGTCTCGAATAATAGAGTGCATCTGCGACTGTCTGTCCAATCTCAGGAAAATGACCGCCGATACCTCCATACATCTCGAGATTCAGATACAATACATTATATGTTTTGGCCAGATCTTTCCCCAGTCTCAATGCATATCCGGTCTTCCTGCTTCGATGAACAGGGGAAAATATTCCGATGATCCGAACCTTTTCTTTCTTCACCGTGCCAAGAAAGAAATTCCCCGGTTCTACCGACTCCTGGCACTGTTCGATCACATCTCTTAAGATGGCCTCTCCGGACTGATATTTATTAATAAGTTTCTCATGCGTCTCATGTGCCACGTCTTCCGATTGTGTCAGAACAAACACACTTTCTGCCCGTACTTTTTGCCGCTCTTCCTGTGGATAACCGCTGCCGATCAGAAGAATATCAATCGGTGATTCCTCCTGCAGTCTCAGGGCCTGCGCAACACTGTTACACACCTGCACTCCAAGCGCCAATTCCTTGGTCTTCATAAAAAAATGTGCAAGCGCCGCCGCATATCTCTCTTCCTGGTCGCAAATTACCAGATTTCTGCTTACCACATACTATCCCTCCTTCAATACATTATAAAAATGTCTGAAACGTCTTGCCGATATGGCACTGAATTCATTGAATCTTTTGAATCTAACAATTAGAACTACAAATCAGATACAAGCTACTTCGTAACTTGTAGGCTGATTATATACCTGATGATTTATATTTGTCTATGGTATTTTTTAAAAAATTTTTAATCTTTGTGCAATGTTCACATAATTTGATAGAAAGTTATACCGTAAAGCATGGCAACCCCAGGAAATCCAAGGATTCCCGATGTCAAAAATTGTGACAGGATTCATTCCCACACACGCAGAAATCCCCTGTCCGTCAAGAAATCCGTTTACAAAAAAGTATAATTGCGAAGCTGACAATTCCTCGAACCAGGAAATTTACTGCAATTTTTGTTCCCCATTTCTTCATAATTGTTCTTATTTCTTTTTACTTTTTTTGAATTATATGTCCTTTTATCCATACTTTATTCCACTCTTTTATATACTTTGGTATCTACAGAACCCGCCACCGGCAGTTTCTTCCGAACGCATGGCGATACAAAAAATCAGGTCCGGATTCCTTTTCCAAACCTGTTTTTCATATCTTATAACGAAATCTTAATTTCCCTGTCCGTGCGGTGATACTTATGATAGTTTACTCCTGCCGCATCAAACATCTTCATGGAAGCCATTACCGCAGCTGTACCCTCGTATTTATTACAATCATAGATAACCTCTTTAATCCCGCTTTGAATGATTGCTTTGGCACATTCATTGCATGGGAATAAGGATACATATAATTTGGCTCCTTCAAGACTGCCGCCCCGGTAATTCAGGATCGCATTCAGCTCACTGTGAACCGTATATACATATTTGGTCTCCAAAGGATCGTCCCCTTCTCTTCCCCATGGAAATACATCGTCCGAGCAGCCTGTCGGCAGACCATTATATCCCATTGACAGAATCTTATTATCCTGACTGACTATACAACATCCAACCTGCGTATTTGGATCTTTAGAACGCATTCCCGAAAGTTTGGCAACTCCCATGAAATATTCATCCCAGCTTATATAATCCTTTCTTTTATCTCCCATATGTTTCTCCTCGTCACTATTTTGTTCCGAAAATACGGTCTCCTGCGTCACCAAGTCCCGGAACGATATATTTATGTTCATTCAAATGATCGTCCAGTGCACCGATATATACATCTACATCCGGATGTGCTTCCTGCAGATGTTTTACACCTTCCGGTGCTGCAATGATACACATAAAGCGCAGATGCTTTACACCTTTATCTTTCAGCATCTGAAGTGCTGCTATACATGATCCACCGGTTGCCAGCATTGGATCTACGACAAATACTTCTCTTTCATCGCAGTCAGATGGCAGTTTGCAGTAATATTCCACCGGTTCGTATGTCTGCGGATCTCTGTAAAGACCGATATGTCCAACCTTTGCAGATGGGATCATATTTAACATTCCATCTACCATTCCAAGGCCTGCTCTTAAGATCGGAACTACAGCCAGTTTCTTACCACTTAACTGCTTACCTGTCATCTCGCAGATTGGTGTTTTTATCTTAACATCTTCCATCTTCAGATCTCTTGTTGCTTCATAACACATCAATGATGCGATCTCCCCAACGATTTCTCTGAATTCTTTTGATCCTACTTCCTCATTGCGGATGTAGTTGATTTTGTGCTGAATCAGCGGATGATCCATAACCTGTACTTTCGACATTGTTCTCCTCCTTGTTGTGCAATGTATCATACCAATTTTTCTATATGATGTCCTGCAGCCTTCAGAAGACGGTTCATGATCGCACTTCCGATTCCCGCAGTATCAAACGACTCACTGTAGATATAATCTACCTGGTCGTCATCAAACTCTCTTAATATCCGGAACAGATTCGCAGCAATCGTAGACTCATCGGCTCTTGTTCCGATACATTTTACATCACCGGATTTGTAATCAGCTACGGTTTCTTCTGTTCCGATCACTCCTACCTTATAGCCTGCTTCGGATTTTTCCTTTGCGCGCTTATTAATCTCTTTTACTACTTTTTCAAGCGGTCCTTCTATGATCGTCAGATCTGCTTTTGGTGCATAATGACGGTACTTCATTCCCGGTGCTTTCGGCACCTGTTTGCTGTCCGGTCTGATCAGTGTCCGGTCAACTGTAACCTCCCCGATTACTTCTTCGAACATTTCTTTTGTGATCGCTCCGGGTCTTAAGATCATCGGCGGCTCTACTGTCACATCCAGTATCGTTGATTCCACGCCAATCTCCACAGCACCACCGTCTACGATCATATCCACTCTGCCTGTCAGATCCTCTGCCACATGCTGTGCAGTCGTCGGGCTTGGTCTTCCCGATGTATTGGCACTTGGTGCGGCGATATAACCGCCACCCGCATCTATTACTTCTCTTGCGATCTCGTCTACCGGCATTCTGACAGCAACCGTATCAAGACCTCCCGTCGTTCCATACGGCACAATATCACTCTTATTAAAGATCATTGTAAGTGGTCCCGGCCAGTATTTTTCTGCAACTTTAACAGCTTTCTCCGGAACTTCTGAGACAATTTTATCCAGTGCTTTCATATTCGTGATATGGATGATCAAAGGGTTATCGGACGGTCTTCCTTTTGCAGCATATATCTTCTTTGCCGCATCTTCATTCAATGCATCGGCTCCCAGACCATATACAGTCTCTGTGGGAAATGCAACCAGACCTCCTTCTTTTAAGATCCGTCCTGCTTCTCTTATAATATCTGTATTTTTTTGGATTTTTATCTATTTTCTCTATTATTGTTTTCATGATTTTCATTATACTACACTCTAGTTTTCCACACAAGCAATGATTCCTTTCGTAATTGCATCTGCCATTTTCTTCTGATACTTCGTATCGGTCAGCTTCGCGGCCTCTTCCGGATTACTTAAGAAGCCACACTCAACGATAATCGTCGGTACTTCCGTACGTTTGAGCAGATAGTATGTATCATTTGCTTTTGCCTGTCTTGTATTCGTCTCATCCACTGTAAGAAGGGCCTTTTTGCATCTGCTCCGCCATTCTCTTTCCTTCTTCCGAATGAGAATAATAAAAGACCTGTGCACCCCGTATCTGTTCATCCTGATAACTGTTCTGGTGTATACTTACCGCTGCCTGCGGCATTGTTTTATTGATGATTTCTACTCTTGCTTTCATATCATGGATCTTTTTATTTCCGGCCTGTGGATCGCCGAGCATCTCATCTTTTTCTCTTGTCATTACAACTTCCCAGCCTTTTTTCTCCAGTCATTTTTTAATTTTTCTGGCGATCTCAAGATTGACATCCTTTTCTTTTGCCTGATTCACACCGATCTTTCCCGGATCATCCCCGCCGTGCCCGCTGTCAAGAACGATTATCTTATTTTTCGCTGTTACATTTCCGCTGGATACAAGTTTTTGCAGATTCTTACTGAGCAGCACAAGTACCGCCAGAAAAAGTAACAGTACTGCCAGTTCTAATTTTTTTCGCAAATAAAAATACCTCCTGCAATTCATATATTCTACTATATGACTGCAAGAGGTATTTTATCTGTTATTTAGTTTTGATTAATTTACATATTTTTGAATCAGATTCCAGATATCCGTGCTTTCCTGTCCCAAAGACCACTCAGCGGTACCTGCAAGCTTATACTTCTGCATGAGCTTAAGTTTTGGTTCGATGGATTTGGCATCTTCCAGCCAGATCTCGTATTTTGCTCCGTCTGCTTCCCATGTTGCATAATTCTGTCCGGCCTTCTTGTCCCATGTCGTCTCAACCCCAGCCTGCTTAATCTGCGCCTGGGCATTATCCATACCATATGCCACACTTTCTACATTGACAGAATACTCTGCCGCATCTGTTCCCTTTTCACTTGCCAGCTCTTCTTCTGTCTTCGGTGTTTCTTTCCACAGACGTGTAAAGAACGGAATTCCACTGATAACTTTTTTAGCCGGAACTTCTTTTAATGTCTCCTCAATACCTTCTTTTACATAATTATATGAGGATACCGGTCCTGCCTCAGGGGAACCCGCATAATATTCATCATAGCCCATGATCACTACATAATCTGCTACAATTCCCTGCTCCTTACGGTCATACTGCGTATTAAAACTCTTCGGAACATAATTGTCCACCGATAATACCAGACCATTCTGTCTGCACTTCACCGATAATTCACGAATGAATTCTATATAATGTTCTCCGCATTTATCAGATATCTTCTCGAAATCTACATTAATACCGTCTACCCCAACACGCAACGCTTCAGCGATCAGCTGTGTGATCAGCGTTTCACGTCTTGATGTATAACTAAGCAATTCGTAAGATTCCTGTTCTGAACTGATTCCTCCGTCAAAGTCTCTGACGGTCATCCACACTTCGATATTCTGCTGATGTGCATAACTTACATAATCAGATGATGCAATAGATGTAATATTGCCGCTGGTATCTGCCACATGCACCCATGTCGGTGCCAGTGTCGTAAGACCTTTGGTCTGTGCGATCTTCTGTGCCACTCCCTTATTAGCATCCTGATTTGTTACATTATGCCATGCCATATTAATGGTGTAATCCTTTGAAATGCTTGAATAGTTCTGCTCATCGAATTTTCTTGTAATGTTCTTCTTCTCTTCATTCTTCAGAGTATTGTTCTTAACATATCCGATCACACCTTCTTTTGTGCGGATCTTCTTCCAGTTTTCTTCACTTTCGATGATTGTTACTTCATCTTTTTTCTTGAGTTCTGCCAGTACAGGGCTCTTTACTCCACCCTGATAACGCACCTGTGTATTCTTCTTTACAGTTGCCACATCCGTTTTGCCCCATTTGGTTCTGATCATTACATGATCCGGATTACTTGACATTTCATAATCAATATTGGTGTACTGCTGGACAAAATCCAACGCGATATATGCTGTGTTTCCTTCTGTTTTTAAAATGACGTAATCTTCGCTCTTTTTCTCTCTGGATACCGAATAATCCTTGCTGCCCACATCTACCGATATCATATCCTTCGGAAGCATATACAACAGTACATTCTCATTCGAATCCCAGTAAAAACGGCTGTTAATGTAATCTCTTACGACATCATACGCAACATAAGCCTTTCCGTCCGACAATTTACCCTTGGCCTCTACGACCTTGTTATCTACAGTGATTCCAAGCTGTCCGTCTTTTTCAATTCCATAATATTTCTTCATATCATATTGCTCTTTTGACGGGCTGTATCGTTTCCATATAACAATCCCTGCTATTGCTGCAATTACTAATATTATTAACAGGACAAGCTGGATCATGTGGTTTCTCTGTCGTCTTCTTCTCATGCGCGCTCTGTCCGCAGAACTTCTCCTACCTGTCGGTCTTCTTCCAGGCGTCTGTCCGGATGTCCTTCTGTTTCTGCTCTGCGAAGCCGGTCTTCCGGATGGTCTTGCACTTGATTTTTTTTCTGTTATTATATGTGCGGCTATTTCTTCCTCTGTCTTCCATGCTGCACCTCCTACAGAAGACATTATAGCAAAACGTTAGATACACGTCATTATATTTCGACATTTTCATCAAAACTTTCGTTCTGATCTGCGGGGTATTTACATATTTTCTTCCATTAAATTGTTATATTCTGGAACCACACTTCTTTCACATCGCCTTTGTCATTCAGCACATAATCCCTCATATAGGACTGGTGTTCACACATTGTATGCGCCTGTACGATCTGCATAGGACTGGCCGGTACCCCATTGATCCTGAGGCTTATATTTTTCTTTTCAAAACCAGTCAGTTCCTGAAACATCTCTTTCATCTCTTCTTTCTCCCCCATACTGCTTCCTCCTCTTTACCGGATGATAACCGTGGTTGTCACGCATATTTTACGGTCAGGGAGATGCTTGTGATACAATACTGTCCTTCTATGCAGCAACTGATAAATATAACTGGAAAACAGTTCCGGCAATTATGTAATTGTAAAAATAAATTGTTAACGTGAAATATCTGCCTGAAACGGCTGTAATTAATCTGATTTGTCATTGATAGATTCATTCCACCCGGAATGTGGAATTGAAATAAAATTCAGGAAATTCTTTTCCTGATGTTCTAATAACACAGTTATCAGGGAAAACTATCTTCCAGTAGGGCCATTATATCCGATTCATTTTGAAGAATCAAGTCTTTTTTATTTTTATATTCCACTTTGTTTATATTAAATTTATTGAACATCCAACATTTTGTATGATATACTATTTTAGAAGGAAGTGATGATTATGAAGATTGAAAAAATCAGTGACAACCAGATCCGTTGTACTCTGACACGTGCCGATCTTGCTGACCGTCAGTTACAGCTCAGTGAACTGGCATACGGAACCGAGAAAGCCAAATCACTTTTCCGCGATATGATGCAACAGGCAGCCTTCGAATTTGGTTTTGAAGCAGAAGATATTCCTCTTATGATCGAGGCTATCCCTTCTGCAGATTCGATCGTGCTGATAATTACGAAAGTCGAGGACCCAGAAGAACTCGATACTAGATTTTCAAAATTTGCACCTTCTTCCATAGCTGACGCCAAGAAGAAGAATACTCCAGGCAAGCTGGAAGGAGCAGAAGGTTTACTTGATCTGCTCGGAAAGGTTCAGGAATCTTTTGAAGCACAGGCAGCACAGACTGCAAAAGCAGCTTCTGAGACTTCAGATGATAATACAGATAAGAAGGATTCCGGTAACAATATCCGGCTCTTTTCTTTCCCTGTAATGGAGAATGTACTGAAGGCCGCTCATCTGCTGGCTCCGATGTACCACGGTTCCAATACATTATACAAAGATGATCAGGAAGAGATGTATCTGCTGGCACTTGCACAGTCAGACCATTCCACTGCAGATTTTAACCGTATCTGTAATATGTTATCCGAGTACGGTGCATTAGAAAGTGCATCCGGTGCAACATTTGCATTTTTAGAAGAGCACTGTGAGACATTCCTTTCCGGGAATGCGGTTCAGCAGCTTGCGAATATTTAATCTGCATACTCTGGTATACTAAAAAGGCTCTACGGGATAATTCCCCGTAGAGCTTTTTTATACTCATTTTATATTATGCCTGGCTTGCTTCCAGTGTTGCATTTAACTTTGCAACTAAAAGGTCTGGATCGATTCCATGTCCCATAGCGCCTTCTTCGATAGATTCCATCTGAGAATGTGGGCATCCGATGCAACCCATTCCTGCTTCCATCAGATCGTCAACAAGCTTTGGACATGTAGAATAGTATTTGGAAAGCAGCTCACCAAATGTCATGTCTTTTGTAATCTGTGCCATCTTATCGCCTCCTTTTTATTTCAGTGTTTCCATTATAGTAGCTTTTTACCATTGTGTAAACATTTTCTGTAAATTTATTCTTAATATTTGACTACTTAAAAGTCAATACGAATTCCTTTTTTTTTGCGACAAAACGTCATTTTTATAATCAATGTCTACAAAACGTTTCGTTCTTTTTCTATCCCCGAGTAATCCCCCGTTTTTCCCACTTTGGGTGTGGATAACGTGGATTAACTTTGTGGAAATCCCCATTTTTCTACATTTTTCTTGTTTTTTGTGTGGATAACATTTTTCCACCATATTTTTAAGAATTTTTTACGTTCGATAAAAGTGTCGATTTTTGTGGATTTTGTACATTGTGGATAACTCTAAATTTATGTGGATAGTGTGGATAACAAAAAAGGGACGAAAGATTCGCAAAAATATTTTAAAATCTCCCGTCCGTTTCTGTTATACCAGTCGTCTCACCGTAACAATATTCGTATATGTTGCCGGCAAAATTCCTATCCCTTTTGCACTGTTAATTGCATTTACAATCTGCCCATTTCCCATATAAATTCCAACATGTCCGTCATATAGAATAATGTCTCCCGCAACAGCCTGATCGTAACTTACCGCAGTTCCTACATTCTCCATATCCCACGTCGTACGCGGAAGAGAAATTCCAAAGTGTGCAAATACCGACTGTACGAATCCCGAACAATCCGCTCCGTTTGTCAGGCTTGTACCTCCCCATACATACGGATTACCGATAAACTGGCATGCATAATTCGCTACTGCCTGGCCGGAAGAGCTTCCAACCGATGCAGAACTGCTGGGACGGGAGGATACACTGGAGGATCCGCTGGTACCTGTGCTCACAGAGGTAGCGGCGCCGTTCACGCTGGAAGTCAGCACCTGATTCTGCTCGCGGATCGTAGCCTCATACTCAGCCGCAAGGCTCTGTGCCTGTGCCAGCTTCGTCTCAAAATCATCCATCTGGCTGCTCTTCTCCGCCTTCACGGTCTCCAACTCTTTCTGCTGCTCCTGCAGTGTCTGCTGGATCTCTTCCAGCTGACCCTCTTCCTCAGCCACCTGGTTTACCAGGTTCTCTACTTCAAGCTTCGTATTCTGGTACTCTACCAGAAGATTTCTGTCATAATCATATACTTTGGAAAAGCTCTCTACCTTATTGAGGACATCTGCAAAACTGTCCGCCCCCATCAGCGCAGTCAGGAAAGAGGAATCTCCGTTCTCATACATATAACGGATCCGCTCTTTCATGGATTCGTACTGCTCTTCCTCTGTCGCTTTGGCTTCCGCAAGGTCTGCCTCTGCCTGAGCCAACTCTACTTTCTTTGCTTCAATATCTGCCTTTGTCGTATTGATATCAATCAAAACCTGTACCAGATCTGCATCAACCGCATCGATCTCTGCCTGCAGGCTCGCCTGACGTGATTCAATCTCGCTGATCTGCGCGTTGACCGCGTTCAGATTCCTCTGCGCTTCGCTCCGCCTGGTGGCTCCTGCAATCTGTGTACCGCCCAATACCATGACAACAATCAGTCCCAATGCTACGAGTCTCTTCTTCATAAAATGTCTCTTACCTCTGCCTTTTCCTAATCTATCTCTATCTGTCATACGCTAATCCGCTGCGGGACAACATACCTGTCCGCTTACAGCAAAGAAAGTATAACACTAAATGTGATAGATTTCAAGACAAAGAGACACTTTTCAGAAACATTTCACAAAAATTTGTAACATTTCCGTAACACTTACGGGCGCCCCTGTCAAAATACTACAATTTCCGCCGGTTCATCTGCCGGAATCTGTACAGCTTTTATGCCCGCTGGGGCAGCTGCTTGATCAGCAGGATTTTTCATCCCCTGTGTCACCTGATCCGTTTCCAGGCGGTTGGTCTTTTTTGATCCGCTCGATCGTCGTATGGTACTTTTTTGCAATATTCCACAGGGAATCCTCCGGCGTCAGGGTCAGCCCCACAATGGACGGCTGGGTGTTCAGTTCCTCAATCTTCAGATCCTCCCTGCAAACTCCCGAGATTACTTCCTGTCCGGAGCATTTTGTGACAAACGCCTGCAGCGCAAGGGTAGCCTGCACCTCCGCCTCCCGGCTGTTTTTCATCTGGAAGGAAAGAGATTTCAGGGAATACTGCAGTTCCGCCTGATCCTGGGGCGTAATTTCGGGGATCTCGACGGTGTACTGAAACGGGATCGCCTCTTCCATCGCTTCCACCGGCATCTGGTCGCTGCCGGTCAGACAGAGAAGCTGTACCTTCACGGCGCCCTCCACGAAGATTCCCTGGTCTGTCGTCTCCCTGCGGCTGATCTCCGCGCTTCCGAATCCGGCGCAGATCTGCAGGATGATCCTGATCCGGATTCTGGATCTTCAGCGTTTCGCTCACCTGGCAGAGGGATTCATTCTTCATGCGCAGCCCCATCAGCGGCACGGCTTCCTTTTCCAGATTCAAATGGCAGTCCAGCGCATAGGCGTCGCAGACCACTTCCCTGTTTTCCTTCCCTATACAGGCAAATATCCGCCCGCAGATCTGCCTCTGTCAGGATCATCCTTGCTTCCCCGTCACTGTCGTTTCCCAGGCTGCACTTCAGGTTCTGCGGCCTTACCGTCACATACGGGATCAGGCCGCTGTCTGCTTCTGGAATTTC
>ENA-OQBL01000463-OQBL01000463.1-human-gut-metagenome-genome-assembly--contig:-NODE-463-length-21438-cov-5.447750_pt1 | contig 21438 bp, 24 predicted proteins | sample MGYA00242747_ERZ504553 | MGnify/ENA primary metagenome ERZ504553 (study PRJEB26092, sample SAMD00036240) | human gut metagenome | host: Homo sapiens | study: EMG produced TPA metagenomics assembly of...
GCTCATAGTAAAAATAAAAAAACAGTTGGATAATTTCATGCTCTCGGTTGACATGGAGCTTACGGACGAGGTTGTGTCCGTAATCGGTATGTCGGGCTCAGGAAAGAGTATGACATTAAAGTGCATACCTTTGCACCCAGTTTAGTTAATTTCAGGGCTATTTCCGTGGCTAACGTTGTTTTACCTACGCCACCCTTTCCCATAGTAAATACAACTCTTTTCCCTGACTGATAGAGGTCATTAACCAATTCGTCTATACCTTTTGCATCAGTAATCCGTTGATAATCCGCATTGTCTGTTAAATTATCATCGTATAGCATCCGGCGGATATTTGCAATGTTAGATAGATTATACGACCGTAAAGGAACAGAATAAGAGGGGTAATCCAGCAGTTCCGCAGGGGTTTGTTTCAGGGCGGTTTGCTGTCTGTCATATATTTGTTTCGATACGCTATCGGCTTCATCTAATTGCAGCAAAAGTCCGTTGATTACTAATAGCTGGTTATTAATTCCCAGTAATTGTAATTCATGCGAAGAACGGGCAGCTTCTTTCAAAGGTGCGATTTCGGGACGACTTACCAACACTAAGCGAGTTGCATTTGCATCCGAGAGTGTTTCAACCGCTTGCTTATAGATGCCTTTCCTTTCTTCCAAACCGGATAATTGCCCTAAGCATGATGCACCGTGCGTACTTTCGCTAATAAACGTACTCCAAGCCGATGGTAGTTGTAGCATTCGCAATGTATGTCCCGTTGGGGCTGTATCAAAGATGATATGGTCATATTCTTTTGCTTTATCAGCATCCGTGATAAAATCGGAAAATTGATTGAAAGCAGCAATTTCTACCGTGCAAGAACCTGAAAGTTGTTCTTCCATATTTTGGATAACACTATCGGGCAGTTTTCCTCGGAAAGGCGCAATAACGCTTTCCCTGTATTCGGCAGCAGCTTGTTCCGGGTCGAGATTAACTACAGTTAAGCCGGGTACTTCCTGAATATCCGTGCCGTGTCCGTTTAAAGTTTGATTAAAGACATCTTGCAGGTTTGAAGCCGGGTCTGTGCTGATAAGAAGTATTTTCTTACCATTATCTGCCAAACCTACCGCAGTAGCACAGGCAATAGAAGTTTTGCCCACACCGCCTTTTCCGGTGAAGAAAAGGTATTTTGTCAATTCTATATCTGATAAATTGAATGTTCTCATTTTTCTTAAATAATTAATTGGTGAATACTTATTTAACTGGCATAAAATCTAAATTGACCCCCGTCCATTCACTCATTTGTTTGGTGGTAGGATAGGTTTGTGAAACAGCTATTTCTCCATCTACTAAAGTAATAGGCAGTGCGTCCGCACCATGCTTTTGCAGGAAGTCGTTCACCGTCTTATTGCTTACGTATACTTGTGGTTCGTCACGTAAATTGTGGCGGGTAACGATGATACCTTGTTTCTTCAATGATTCGATTACTACCGCAATACGCATCAATTCAGGATTGATGTTTGTTCCACAAAGACCCGTAGGGCAGCACATTGCCGGGTCGAAAATTTCTATCTTTTTCATACTGTTTTTTATTTAAAATGATACTTAATGTTTATTTATAGATAAAATACTATTGCGTAATATATTCCAACTGCGATAAAGAGAATAGCAACTATTTTGCGAAACCATTTCTCAAATATCTGTATTCGGTTGTAAAACTTCCCCAGTCCGGCAACACTATAAGCTAAAATCCATGCAAAAAGGATTACAGGTAATCCCGTAGCAATAGCATAGATTACAGGTAAGAGATAGCCGCCTGTTTCTGCTGCTGATAGAGGGATAAGCATACCGAAATAAAATACTCCACTGGTAGGACAAAAAGCAAGAGCGAATAAGACCCCCAACAACATAGCTCCCCAACCGCCTTTAGTTTTCTTTTTCAGGCTTTCCCCACCGATATTAATTTTGGGTAGATTGAGTTTTATTATATCAAGCATAAATATTCCAATGATGATTAACACCGGAGCAATCAGCATTTCCCCGTATTTGCTTACAGCTTTTTGCACCATAAACATACTTGCGCCCTCACGAAGAATAGGAATAAGAATAAAGCCAAGAACCGTATAGGTCACTATTCTGCCGAAAGTGTAGAGCAACCCGTTTATAAAAATCCGGTGACGGTTTTCTATATCCTTGCTTATAAATCCTATTGCCGTTATGTTTGTAGCCAGCGGGCACGGGCTAACTGCCGTTAAAATCCCCAATATAAAGGCTGTAATAGCGGGAACAGAACTGCTATCTAATAATGATTGAAGAAAGTCCATCTTACAACTGTTTTAACAATTCGTCAATCTTGCTTTTAATTCCCTCTTTAAACTTGTCCGGTGCATTTCTCGCATTGGAGAAACTAAACTCGGTCATATTGTTTACATTCTCTTTTCCGTCTTTCCAGCCATTCACAAACAAAGACGACCATGTAACTTCGTACTTGTCTGCAATCGCTTCATTCTCTTTCTTAGAAATATCTACTACTTTGTAGATAATCTTGCCATTTGCTTTTTCTTGGGAATAAAGACTATCCAAAAGGGCTACTGTATTGGCTTCAATCGCCCTGCAAGTGATACATCGTTGCGCTCCATGAAAATAGAGAACTTCAATGCGGTTAGGCTGTATTTCTTCCGCTTTGTTTTCCTCGTTTTTTTTCTTTGAACCATTTCCACAGGACATTAAGACCAGCATCGCAATCAGTAGATAAAATAACTTTCTCATAGTTCATTTTTTATTTGGTTATCAACTCTTTTACTTCCGAAAGGGACAATCTTTTTCCGGCTGATACAACTTTTCCGTCAATCACCAAAGCCGGAAGACCTAAAATGTTGTACTCCATGATTTTCAATAAATCTTCTTCCTTGATTAGTGTTGCATCGCAGCCTAATTCTGAAATAGCTTGTTTAGTGGTTTCATACAATGCTTTACAGCTTGAACACCCGGTTCCTAATACTTTGATTTCCATTTCTAATTCTACTTTAAAGTTAATATAATAATCGTAATTCGTAGAACTACGAACAATGATTTTAAAAAAAGGTGCTGTTATTCACAGCACGATGTACCTTTACATTGGCAATCCCCCAAAAAAGTAGTAAATAACTTTCGTGCGAGTTCCCAATTTTCCCGGTTGATACAATATCGTACTTTTGGCGTTTCTATTTCTCCTTGAATTAAGCCAGCTTCTTTCAGTTCTTTCAAATGTTGAGAAACGGTTGCCTTAGCGATAGGCAGCACTTCGTGTATATCACCGAAGAAGCAACTTTCTTGATTTGCTAAAAAAGCAAGAATAGCCATTCGTGCGGGATGTCCCATTGCTTTGGCAAAACGAGCAATCTGTTCCTGCTCTACTGTGTACGGTTTATCTTTCACTTCAATATCTCCTTTTTATTTGTTGTTCGCAAAACAACGAACAATATTTTAAATAGCAAAAAGAAGTAGGAACTTTTTTTCAGGTAGGTGAAAATTGAGTTTTAGTTTATCGCTTTGTATAGATATCCAAAACGGACTAAACCTGTTTGTGTTGACAGCAAAATAGATGCTGGCGAAAAGAAAAAGAATGTTTCTCTTTTCGCCAGCTTTATTTTATGATTGGCGGGCTTTTGTTACCTTTGCAGCGTAAGCCCACCACTAAGCGAATTTCTTCGTTTTTTTGGTTACTATTTTGTTACCCACTGTTAGTAATAGGTGGGCTTCCTTATTGATAATCAGATTAATACACTCTATGATATATAATTTGTGGCAGAACATCATCAATAGTTATCAGTTGTGGAAGAAAAGAAAAAATGAGATAAAAAATTAAGTCGCAACTATTTACTTTGTTATACGTAATGCTTGGTATGGTAAACTATATAGTTGCGTTCTATTAAAAATGAATTTGCCGTATATATCTCTTAAAGATTTCTTACGAAACCAGTAAAACGTTTCAATCCTTCTGCCAGTGTAGTACGTGGGCAGGCGATATTCCAGCGCATGAATCCTTTTCCTTCAGTCCCATACATTGTTCCTGCATTGAGCCATAATCCGGCTTCGTTAACCAATCGCTGTTCGAGTTCCTGCGAGTGTATGCCGAGTCTGTGACAGTCCATCCAAACGAGATAGGTTCCCTCCAATACCGTGATAGGAAACTCGGGCAGATGTTCCCGACAGAACTCCTGCATATAGAGAAAATTGGCCTGTAAATATTTGATGAGTTGGTTCAGCCACTCTTCCCCTTCGTTGTAAGCTACTTGAGTCGCAATTACACCAAAAGGATTGACATCACATACTTCGTTATCGTTAATGGCCCGGTCGATTTTCGCTCGACGGTTAGCATCAGCACAAATAATGTTCGCAATCTGTAATCCGGCAATATTGAACGCTTTACTGGGAGATATACAGACTACAGAATGGTGACGGAAATTTTCTGAGATGGAAGCAAACGGTGTGTAACGGTACTCTGGAAAAACCAGTTCGCAATGAATCTCATCCGAAACGACCGTAACATCGTGTCGAATACAAATTTCACCAATACGTACCAGTTCTTCACGTTTCCACACCCTTCCGGCAGGATTGTGAGGATTGCACAGCAGCATCACCTTCACTTTCGGATCAGCAGTCTTACGCTCTAAATCTTCATAATCGATGGTGAAAGTATTACTTGCAAAGACCAACGGTGATGATACCATTTCACACCCATTGTTACGGATTGAAGAAAAGAAACAATTATAGACCGGGGTCTGCACCAATACCTTATCTCCCGGAACGGTCAAAGCCTTGATGACTGCCGAGATGGCTGGGACTACGCCCGATGTGTAAATTATCCATTCACGGTCAATCGTCCAACCGTGACGACGTGCGAACCAGCCTGTAACAGCCTCGTAGTAACTGTCGGGCACACGGGTATAACCGAAAATGCCGTGTTCTACCCGTCGGCGTAAAGCATCGACGATAGCGGGAGCTGTACGGAAATCCATGTCAGCCACCCACATCGGCAATACATTTTCGCTTTCTGCGCTATCCCATTTGTAGGAATCGGTTCCCCGTCTTGAAATTTGTTTGTCAAAGTTGTATTTCATATCTTCATCTTAATCGGTAAAACAGGTACGCTCGTCCCGGAGACGGATTTCACAATCGGCAGGAGCCTTGATGTTCTCATCTATGGTTATGGAACCGAATTCGTCAGCCACAATGCATCCCGACATCGGGTTCTTGATATTTGTAATAGCTCCGTGAATATCGGCTTGCAACGTGCTGTACTCAAAGGTACGGTCGCAGTCAGGTCCGAAGGTACAGTTTTCAAGAATAAGGTCGTGTGCATAGCAAAGCGGTTGCTCACCGGTAATGTGGCAGTTGACCAAACGTAGATTCTTCGAATGCCAGCCGAGGTATTCGCCGTTGAGTTCGGAATCGTAGATGGTCACATTTTCCACTTCCCAGAAGGCATCCTTCGTTGTAATCTTTGCATGATGAATCTCTACATTTTTCACGTACTGGAACACATACTTGCTGTTGCTTTCCAGTCCGTCCACATAAATGTTGTTGCTGAACATGAAAGGATAAGTTCCGCCGTGCAGCTTGAGATTCTTGATGCGGATACCATTACAACGCCAGAATACTTCGTCGGCATCGTTCATCGTTACGTTCTCGATATCTATTTCGTCCATTTCACGGAACATCTTCGGTGCGTCGATAATCGTGTCGGTCATCTTCAGGTGATCGGAATACCACAATGCCGAACGCCCTCCGACATCGAAATAGCAACGGTCGATTTTGAAACCGTGTACATGCCAGAAGGGATAGTTACCCTCAAAGCGGCAATCTACAGCTTCGATATTGCTACATTCTTTGATGGCCGATTCACCGGTACGAATAATCACATTTTCCAGACGAAGGTCGTGGGACTCGAACAAGGGACGCTCGCCCCCGAATTCAGCATTTTTAATCAGTTTCATTTGATATATTGTTTTAGTTGTCAGTCATTATTAATTTTAAAAGTCATGTTCACATTGCTGCGTCCGCGAACTGAAGCCAATCAGGATATAGGCAATTCCTTTTTCTTGAAGCCTTCTATTTTAAGTATTCTTTGAAAAATTCCTCCAGCTTATCGAATGGAATAATGTCTGTCCGGTCATATAAATCCGTATGTACGGCATCGGGAATAATCATCAGTTCTTTATTATCGCCTTTCAGCTTCTTGAAAGTATCCTCACTAAAATAGCGGGAGTGAGCTTTTTCTCCATGAATGAGCAACACGGCACTGCGGATTTCATCGGCATACGCAAGGATAGGTGCGTTGAGAAATGCAAGATTGGAGGTTTTGTTCCAGCCCAAACCGGAGTTGATGGAACGAGGATGATAACCTCGTTCGGTCTTGTAATAATCATAATAATCCTTCATGAACTGCGGCGCATCACCGGTAGGTTCCGGGTTCGTCACGGTGCGGGGATAAGTGTCGGTACGGTAGTCTTCCGTGCGCTGGGCGTTAAACTCCTGACGCATTTTGTAACGTGCATCTGCATTGTCAGCGGCATCGAAGTAACCGTTTGCTGTACAGCGGCTAATGTCGTACATTGTGGAAGCTACCGTTGCCTTGATACGTGTGTCGTTGGCAGCCGCATTGATAGCAAAACCACCCCAACCACAAATGCCAATGATGCCGATTCGTTCGGCATCCACATCCGGACGTGTCGCGAGGTAATCCACCGCCGCCGAGAAGTCTTCGGTGTTGATGTCTGGCGAAGCTACGCTGCGAGGCTGTCCACCGCTTTCACCAGTAAATGAAGGATCAAAAGCAATCGTCAGGAATCCTCGTTCGGCCAATGTCTGGGCATACAGCCCCGACGACTGTTCCTTTACAGCTCCAAACGGACCGCTGACAGCAATAGCAGGCAGCTTACCTCCGAAAATCGTTTTCGGTGCATACAGGTCGGCAGCGAGCGTGATACCGTAACGATTTATGAAAGTCACTTTGCTATGATTCACCTTGTCGCTTTTCGGGTACGTCTTGTCCCATTCCTGTGTCAGATTTAACTGTTCCATATTTTTGTGAGTGTTTTGTGCCGGGCTTTCCGTCAGGCTGAAGAGGCAGAGGAAAGCAGCCATTAAAATAGTTGTACGTTTCATAACCGATGTAATTTAAATTTTTATTGTTTCTTGTTTTCTTTTCATAGTGCAAAATTACAGCGGATTACAGGAAAAGCCGGTAGATGGATTACTGATTGTATAACCTCAATTACAGACATTATTTTACATGCATCTCATCCAACGTTCCCGCTTCAAGCAGATCAGGAAAATCAGCCTCTTTTTCTTGCCGCATTGGTGATGATGATGATGGAGAAACCGATATCGAACAGTAGCAAGAGTCTTGTGCAAAATCTGCCGTCGATAAAGATGTATTGCAGATTATGATACGGCCGACTCCGGCAGTAGGCATGGCACTCGTCGTTTCAACCGGAAGAAGGGAATACAACGAGAACTCCGGAAAGTTGGTCAGTGCAATGCCCGGTAGAACCAATCCGCACAACCCGTTCAGTATGGTGTACCGTTCGGATGGATCTGACAAGGATGGCAGTATGGTTGGTTAGTGATTCCGATTCCATAGGCTATCACTTTTCGTTCCTGTCGATATCTCGGATATGCCTTGCCGGTACACCTCCTACAACCGTGTTGGCCGCTACGTCTTTCGTCACCACAGATCCGGCGGCGATAATGGCGTTGTCACCCACGGTCACACCCCGCAGGATGGTGGAGTTGGAGCCTACCCATACATTTTTGCCTAACCGGATAGGCGCCGGATACATTGCCCCGCGGTCTTCGGGAGCCGTACCGTGATCGAGCGTGGCAAAGACCACATTATGCCCGATAAGACAGCCGTCACCCAACGTCACACCGCCATGATCCTGGAAGTGGCAACCGGCATTGATAAAGACACGACGCCCGATGGTAATATTCTTGCCGAAGTCTGTGTAGAACGGAGGAAACATCTTGAATGTTTCGTCCACAGGTTTACCGGTCAGGCGCGACATGAACGCACGCAATTCTTCTTGTGAATGGTACGAGTTGTTTATCTCACAGGTAACGCGCCGGGCTTCATCGCTCATTTCATCCATCAGCCGATAGATTTCCGGTGTATTGAGTGCACCGCCGGCTTCAATATGATTCAAAAAATCATCTAATGTCATAATATTCTTTTTTCCTATACTTGTTTACTCGTTTCGTATGCCTCTTGCGATTTCGGGTTTCCTTTGATTTCTTCCATGTGCCATACACCACTGCGAAACAGTGTACCCTTTACCATCGGTTTTTCCAAACATCCATTCGCTTGTTGCGCTTGAAATAGGTGACAGACCGCCCCGTTATCTGTACGTTCTTCGTAAAGCACATACTTATTACCATTTTTCTTGGGAACCGGATCGGACTGTGTTATGGCAGGTATTCCTATAACAAATAAACTTGCAATCATGATGACTGGTATACGTTTCATTATCACTTGATTTTATTAAGTTTTGAATTCCAGAATCTTGATGCAAAGATAAGTACATGACTGAAAATACAGTGTAGATAAATTACAGATGTTATAACCCTAATTACATGATTTCCGGAAAGAATAGCATAAATCTGTAGCCAAGGTTGATACAATGTCTCAATCTGTTATTCTAGAAAATGATAAGTATAGAATTTGAAATCTTAAATTGATGTTAAACAGGAGGGTATGTGAGAATTATAGCCGTGCAATACCCCGGAATTGAGCGAGTGGCTACACCATCGGCATTAGTTATGTTATTTTTACCAATAGTAAACCGGAGCGTATTTATAACAGATGAGAAATTGAATACTGCAAGAAATTATCATGTTGCCTCTTTGGTTGAAATAGTGTTATGAAATAGAGATTTTAATCCATCGAAAATGGCAGGAAGAGCAATGGTGCCATGCACCTCGTCGGGAAATTTTTTATAAATGACATGCAAATGCTTGTTTTTCATTTCAGGGATGATCTTAATTTTTTAAGCTGTCGGCCAATGAAAACTGAATAAGTTTGATTGCAGGACGTTGGCGGGTGGCGAAAGCAACATACAAATGTTTGCTGGAGAAGTCTTTTTGATAAACATTCTTTGCTGCTTGTTGTAGAAAGACTCCTCGGTCCCACCATAAACTTGGGTCTATTGCTATATACGAGTCAAAAGACTCGGGATGATTTGACAGTGTCTGTAGGGTAAATAAACCTGCGTATGAATGTCCGACAAGAAAGTTTGTACCGTTGGCAGGAACTTTATTTTCCACTTCCAGACGTAGTTCCTCTATCAGAAAGCGATGGAACTGTTCAGCTCCACCACCTGCCGGCTTATCATAGGGACAAATGGTACCATCCCGGCGGGCGGCTGAGCAGGTAGGAGTGAAATCTCTGGTCCGGTCTGTGTTTAAAACAGCCACAACGATGCAAGGAGGTAAGTTTGAGGTTTTAGAAGAAGAGAAGAAACGCGTAAAACCAACCACGGAATGAAAGAAGGAATCTCCATCCAATAGATAAAGAACCGGATAAGCCTTTCCTTTTTCACCAGCTTTGGTCTCAGGTACATAAATCCAATATTTTCTTTCTTCATTCAGTATTTCAGAAAACAATGTATGACGCGTTCCGATATAAATGGAATCTTGTTTTTGTGCGGAGAGGGGAAATATCCATCCTATTTGTATGAACAGTATTATATAAAGTATCTTCATTTGTTCGTTTTTTGGGGTTGCAAAGTTCGATGAAAATATGGATATGGACAATCCCTATTTTTAGGTATTTCAGAATATCTCCAATGGAATTTCCTCTATGTCTTATGATTTTGTGGAGGTGGCACCGGATGCATCGGAAGGAATTGATTGAACCGGATTTTTAAGTAACTTCTTAGGGGAATTCATTAAAATATCCTATCACTTCTAACATTTCCCGATTAATTTTGTAATTTTTACAGACATACAAAGATTAACTGTAACAAGATATGATTATTTCTGTCGTCTTCGTATCTATGATGGTGGTTTTCGTAACAGTTTATTATTTTGTTGCAAAGCCGAAAAAGCAGCAAGAAAAGATTTATTCGGCGATGACCACCGATGAACTTATCAGGTTCGTGCAGTCCATGCACTGTGAACTAGTGAAGAGAATTGATGCTGATGCCATTATCATCGGTTTTCAAGGAGGTTATTTTCATTTGTTAAGAGAAAAAACAGGTCAGAATATTCAGTTATATTATAAAGATTTTTACGCATGTAGCTATGAACAGTCTAAAAAAATAGTTTTTGACATTAACAACATTAACTGCCGATACACAGCTTGGACTTGCTATTTGCGTAAAAGTCATGAGGATGGAGAAAGTGAGACACCTTTTACGGCTTGTCTGTCTGCCTGTCTGTTCTTGTCGGGCAGTGAAACTCAGTTAAAACAACATTTGCGGGTATTGCTTGAGTCATCTTTTATGATAGCCCGTAGTTTTAAAGAGTTGGCAGAACAATCTGCTTCAATACAAGACATGTTGGTGAAAAAAGAATTCGAAAATCGCTTGGCTTTGTTGAGACGAAAATTGGAGATTGGACATGGTAAGCTGTTGGAACCTGTCGATGTTTCCCGGCAAGATATGGATCAGATAGAGGATATTCTTTCTCTTTTTGGTACAGTGAAACAGGAAGATATAAAGGGAATGACACTGGTTTGCAATGGGCGGATAGAGAGGCGTACCGAATTATTGTCTATTCTTTCTTTTCGGTTGAAAGATGCTGTGATGGATGAAAAAGGACAGGCGGGAAAAGATGCTCTGATCTGTATTACACTTGCCGAAGGGCAGTTGGTGATTGCGTTGGAGAAAGCTGAAGGCAGTAATGAACGATCTCTTTATTATAAGTTGTCGGCTATGCGGACGGACAGGGTAGATGCTTTTTTCGATGAAACCCAAAAAGGCAGAGTATTCAGTAGTATGATTGAGGTAAGATTGACAACGGATCATGATGATTATTGGGAGTTGAAATATATGTTGGACGATGCTAAAGAAAAAGCGGCAAACAAACAGTTTGACGAACTGACGGAGGAACAACAGGCGTTGCTGGCTTATACCGAGCCTACCTTGCAGACTACTATTTATTGGGGGAAGAAATTTTTCAGGCAGCAATGTTATCTTCAGGCGTTGGGGTGTTATCTTTCTATTTTTCGGTATTATCAAGTCCACTGGACAGAATTGCCGGAGCGTGGCAAGGAAGAATATTATGTGATTTGTTATCATATCGGTTTTGTTTATCTCACATTAGGGCATTTTGAAAAGGCTTATTATTATTTGACTAATGCTAAAAGAAATTCATCCATTCATGCGATTCGTGATTTTACCAACTGTCTCGTCGAAATGAAGGATACAGGAGCTCTTGAGTATATTTATTCTATGGTGAGTTTGGTTGGCAGTCAGATAAAGATGTATGGTGATGAAAAGAATACCTTGTTTCCACTTTATCATTTTCTTCGGCGCAGGGCAGCACAAGTATTAGTAAACTTGAAATATTATTCGCAAGCTAGGGAACTGCTCTATCAAATGCTGGGAGAGGAGGAGAATCGTGAGTTTGCGGAACGGGAATTGCAGTATCTTGAGAGTATGGGTGCAGGTGATGATGCGAAGCGGAACGAGTGAGAAGAATGTGAGGAGGTTGAATGAAAGTTTCATGGAATTTCATAATGGGATGTTGCTAGGAGTAAAGCAGAAATGTGGAAAATGTTCTGTAACATGGACTGCTCTTCATTGAACTCTGTGATACCTATTAGTTGTTGTATATCATTTTGTTGAATTGAAAATAGCTAACCCCTTTACCGTCAAAAGATACTTTTGTCGCGGATGCTTGGGATTATTAGGGTAGAGAGGAGCAACAAAGCCATTCTTTAACTCATGATTTTCTCCCATCATCAGATTTCTGAAAAACAAATTCAAAAAAACTCATATCAGGTTCAACCTCTTTTCGTACATTTCTATAATTCGCACGAATCAGCGCATTGCGGAAGTACCAAGAGTTGTCGGCAAACAGATCATTGTTCATCCTACAAAGGGATGATATAGTAAGGTAAGTGGAAAATCGGGATATCAGCCGATATATTTGAATGAGTGAAATTGTCAATATTGGAAGATATTATTTAACTGCTCACATTCTAATATAGATTTATGCGCATTGCAGGTGAAATGCTATCTTGTAAAAGTGCGTATTGCAGGTAGTAAATGTGGGGTTTGATTTGCGTATTGCAGAAAATATCATTAAATTTGCATATGGATGAGATGATAAACATTGAATGATATGATATTCAAGCGTAAATTATATGACAAACTGCTTGTCTGGAAACAGCAAACGGCAGGCACTAAGGCGCTTCTGATAGAAGGCGCCCGACGGATAGGTAAATCCACCCTTGTGGAAGAGTTCGCAAAGAATGAATACCGGAGCTATCTTATGATAGATTTCAACAAAGTTAGTGACTCGGTTATTTCGGCCTTTAACAATTACATGAATGATCTCGACACCTTTTTCCTTATTCTTTCTTCGGAATATGGTGTGAGGCTTTATCCAAAAGAATCCATTATCATATTTGATGAGATACAACAGTTTCCGAAAGCCCGGCAAGCGATAAAGTATCTGGTTGCAGATGGACGGTTCGACTATATAGAGACGGGCTCGCTAATCTCCATAAAGGAGAATGTAAATGATATTACCATTCCTTCTGAGGAGAGGACACTACTTATGTACCCCATGGACTTTGAGGAGTTTGCTTGGGCTATGAATGAAGAGCCATTGATGGCATATATCCGCCAATGCTTTGATAAAAAGGTACCTTTGGAACAGGGGATTCACGCCAAGGCTATGCTGCTGTTCCGCCAATACATGATTGTGGGCGGTATGCCGAAAAGTCTGTCGGCGTATCTGGAGAACAACCGGAACTTCGAAATGGCCGATATGGAAAAAAAGAGACATACTGACACTGTACCGGAATGATATAAAGAAGATAAAGTCTGGCTACAGGTCGAGTGTACTAAGTATATTTGACCAGATTCCGGCTTTTCTTTCTCGTTCCGAAAGACGTGTAGTGATGAATCGCATTGAAAAGGGGGCGAGCTTTCCAAAATATCATGATACTTTCTTTTGGCTCTCCGATTCGATGATTGCCAATGAATGCTTTAACTGCTCGGACCCTAACGTGGGACTTTCGCTGAATGAGGACAGAACATATGTGAAATGTTATATGGGGGATACGGGACTACTTATCAGTCATACATTTGATGAAAATGAGATTTCTGACGGTGAGCTTTATCGGGAAATCTTATTGGGAAAACTGTCGGTGAACGAGGGTATGTTCTACGAGAACGTAATTGCCCAGATGTTGGTGGCTGCCGGGCACAAACTGTACTTCTACACGCGATATAATCAAGAGAAGCATCGCAACGACATGGAAATAGATTTTATCCTGTCGAACCACAGCAAACTGAGATATAAAATATTTCCGATAGAGGTGAAATCGAATGATAAATATTCCATCCGTTCTCTTACCCGGTTCAACGAGAGTTTTCGTCAGCGTATAGGAGGGAGCTATGTGATTCATCCTAAAAACCTGAGTGTAAAGGAAGGGGTGGTGTATCTACCTGCCTATATGACTTTCTGTTTGTAAGCATATTCATTCTTTTCATACCGTTACACTCTAAATTTATGAACGAATACGTAACTAAAACTTTTAATTTCAAAGAACGCTTATGTAACAATAGAAAGTTATAAGCAAATATGCCCTCATGCTCTCATTATGTATATAATCCATTGATAATGAGTGTTAAATGAATGATGGTAGCATATTTTTGAAGAAACAATTTGCCCTCATGCTCTCACTGTTTAATTATACTGATTATTATCTAATATGTTTATATTCAATGTGATATAGCTGAATTCGTTTCAAAATCACTCAGGTGAGAAAAGAGTCTATTTTGCCGTTTTAGGTGAAGAAAAATGGCATAATGCCTACAAGATCCCTTTTATATACACGAATCTTATCATATTTTGCTAGGAGAAACAACGGTAACTACTGCATTTTAGGGAGTTCTTGATAGTTTATATAGAGATCATTATATGATAATCGGTCATTCATATTGCAGTTCTTTACTATGGGAAATTGCTTAGTCACGTTTGTGATTAGAGTTAGTCACATTAGTGAGTAAGCAATTGCGAATAATAGAAAGAACAAATAGGAAAGTACGATGAGTAGAACTTGTCAGCATGAAAATGTAATCGGATGTTTGTAAAATAGAGTATACTGTGATGAAAAAGCTCAAAATGCGATGGTTGACAAACTTTTGAATTAAGACTTTGTATGTGCTCATGTTGTTGGTTATCAGATAGATATACTCTTTTTATTTGTTCTGTAGAATGAGGGCATGAGGGCAAAGATACTTTTTGAAATATGCTATCATCATTCATTCAGTATTCATTATCAATATGTTAACTTCTTAGTGAGAGCATGAGGGCATAATTGCTTATAACTTTCTATTAATATTGGTGTTATGTTGAGTCGATTTATTGTGAAATACAGAAGTGTTTTTAATGCTTGTGGTAGCAATTATTAAAAATAATCGCTAAGAAACGTTTTTCCTATTTAAGAAATTATTATATTTGTACCGACTATTATACTATGGCGTAGTAGAAAGTTACATATTTTAAGAAGCGTTATTGAAATTATCTTCTATCGTCAAACTTCGCAACTTTGAACTGTACCTGAAGATGATAACAACAACGCTCACGTCTGTGTTATATACCTGCCATTACTGTGGCATCTATATACCTAATGGCGTGGGTGGCTGTTGTTTATCTAGGTACAAGGCAATGCGAAGGCCCGACGATAGGATAAACAAGATACAGCCCTCACGCTTTTTTATTGTTAACCGCCGAACAGAGGAGGGGGAGTTAGGCAAAGTCTTTTGACAAGATAGACTGATCTAACATTTACAGACGTATGAAAACAACACTGCAAGCGGGAATGCGAATCCTTATTTCCCGTTATCTGTCAAGTCGAGGTTGCGGAGACACAGTATATGTCACCGGACCGCCAGGAGTCTTCTGCCCACAGACGGCAATTATAGTATCTTTCAATGAAAAAGTATTCTATGGTATAATTGGGGCGTATAATGTCTGAACAGAATCATTGAAAAATTAAAAATCTAAATTTATTGTACGGAAATTATGGAAACAAACAATATGGAAATGTATGAGGCTCCTAAAGTGGAGGTTATCGAAGTAGAAGTGGAAAAAGGATTTGCAGTAAGTGCTCCTGATTATGTAGACAGGCCTTTGAATTAATAAAATTTTATCATCATGAGAAATATAATGTATCTATCCTTTGCCGCTTTTATTTTTGCAATGAGTGGCTGCTCAAATGAAACATTTGAGGAAGGATATGGAAGAACAGGCAATGACATATTGGTTGCTACGATACCATCCGTCGAATCACGAACTTATATGGATGGGGCATCTGTAAAGTGGAGTGCCGGAGATAAAATCGGTATATTTTCCCAATCGAACAATTCTGGTTCATATGTAAATAATGAATATACCCTTTCTAGTGAGGCGGGTACACAGAGTGCGGAGTTTTCGGGTTCCTGTGAAGGAGAGAAGAAGGTAGCTTACTATCCTTATTCCAAAGATGTAACATATGATGGGACAAAGATAAGTTATGATATGCCTGTTTCTTATACGTATAAATCTGAAAATCCGAAAGATAACAATGGGGCACCTATGGCGTGCCTGATAAGTAAAGATGCACAAAATCAAGTTTCATTCAAGAATGCAGGGGCTTTAATCTATATTATAGTGAAAAACATCCCTGCCGGATATACACGGGCTATCTTGACATCTCAAGGAACAGATGCTCCGGATATTGCGGGTAATGTAGAAATTACTTTCACTGCCGAAGGAATACCTACTTTAAAAACTTTAACGAATAGTAATGTGACAGAGGTGAGTGGAACAGATAATAAAGTGGTTACCATTAATTTTGCAGTTTCCGATGCTCTTCAGGACTTGGAATTCTACTTCCCTATCCCTGTCAATACATATCCGGAACTGAATATTTCAGTAGCAGGAGATAATAAGAATACACTCAGCATCAAAACATTCAGAGGGGATGATGGTAAAGGAGTCGTGGCAGAACGTGGGGTAAGACTTTATGCTACAGTCGCTATCGATAAAGTAATAGGCGAGGTTCCTACGGAAGTAGAAAGCGTAGCGAAAGCCACCGAAGCATTGAAAAATTCCAATGCGATAGTGATAGCAGACGTTCCGGACAGTGAAAAATCACCGGAAATAGCATTGCCTAAAAAGAGTAATTCGGAAAATGAGGCTGTCAGCATTTCTTTTGATAAAATCAGTGCTTCCAATGAAATTGCCATAAAGGAATCTTCTGAAGGAGAAGGATCTTCTGTTGCCAAAACTGTAAGAGTGGCCATTCCCGCTGTAGAAGCAGGTGGTGTATCTTCGGAACCTTCTTTTAAGATTGAGTTACCTACTTCTACTGTTACTCTGGATGCAGTTGACGGTAAAGCCACTTATGCAAAAGTGACTGCCAAAACAGCAGATCATACTCTTATCATAAAAGAAGGGGTGACAGTGAAAGAACTTGTCATAGCCGGCGGTAATGTAGAAGTATATGGTACAGTGAAAAATATATCATTGGCTGATGGAAATTCCAGTGAAACTACAGTAACTTCCTATGGATCTGGAGTTGTTGAGAAAGTGGGCGGCAGTAATACCGATAAGTTTAATTTTAAATCAGAATGGGATGGCGTTTCTGTAGCGGAAGCAACACCCACGGATGGTAAAATTTATACGGCTGCACAACTGGCTTACTATCAGTCGAAAGAAATTCCTAAAGCAACAACCGGAAAAGATCTGCCTGCTACAATGACGGGAAATGTTACACTATGTGCTGATATTGACATGAAGCAACAGCCGTGGATTGGCATGGTATTGGGTGAAAATGCTGTTTTTGATGGCGCAAATCATACCATCTCTAATATACGGGTGGATAATTTTGTACTTTCGGAGCAGAGTAAATATACTCCCAATGCCTGTGTAGGGCTGGTTGCGGCAACTAAACCGGGTTCTCAGATTAAAAATATCACGATAGACGGCTTTGAAGTAACCGGTAATGGTGCCGATGCAAAATGGAGTGGTGCTTTGGTGGGATACTCTTACGGTACAACTTCGTATGAAAACTGTCATGCTAAAAATGTGAAGATTGAGAGTAACAGTGCGGATGCCTACCGTATAGGCGGTTTGATTGGATTTATTGGCAAGATGAGTGGTACTGATAAAGCAGTGACATTGAAAGGCTGTTCAGCAAGTAACGTTACAATAAAAGGTAGTTTCTCTATCGGAGGTCTGGTAGGAACAGTGCAAGGAAGTGCGGATAGAACGTTCAATAACTGTGATGTGGATAATATCAAGTTGTCTGTCAATGAAAATTCCAGTGCAAAATACGGAGCATTTTCCAGTGATTTTTATGGTCCTAAAGTTTGGAGTGGTTATATGTCCAAGTTTATTGGAGATATTAACCTGGTGGGTACGGTTACTATAGATAGTGATTGCAGTGTGGATGCTTCTTTCACCGAAGAAAACTTGAAGTCCTTTGGTTATGGTGATATTGCAGATTATACTTACGCAAAAGATGCTTCACAAGAGGTGATAAATGCTGCTGTTTCAGCGGCGAAACATTATTCTTTGGCTGATGCTACGAGTCCTTTCATTCCTGCTCAAGTGGATGGGGGAACTATTACGGTTAATAGTACGACTTTAGTAAAAGGAACAGATTACAATCGTTTTACCTTGATTAGGGATACATGGGATGGAACAACCAAGACCCAACCTCAGAAGGAGGGTAATGTTTATCAAATTAAAAGTGCGGCCGAACTGGCTTGGTTCCAGTCTAAACAAGCGCCGACTTCGGTAACGGCTGCTTCTCTTCCTGTAACAGTAGATGCTGATGCTAAACTGTGTGTAGATATTAATTTGAATAATAAGCCCTGGTTGGGGATGGTTATAAACGGCAAAACATTTGATGGAGGAAAACATACGATTTCTAACCTGAATATGAGCCAGTATTTATTAAATCAACAAGCAACCATTTATACTCCCGAAGCTTGTATCGGGTTGTTTGCAGCAGTATATGGAAATGCTGCAATTAAGGATATAACGCTTGACAGGGTAACGATTGAGCCTTCTGCTGAAAAATCTCCCAAATGGGTGGGCTCATTGGTGGGATATTCCAAAGGAACTGGCACAACTTATACCAATTGTATAGCTAAGAATGTGAAAATTTTGACTAAAGGGACCAACTCTTTCCGTGTAGGCGGTTTGATCGGTTACATCGGAAAAAAACAAAGGTACATCAGATGCAACAGCTACATTAACCGGTTGTAAGGTAGAAACGGCTAACATTGCGGCATCATTTTCTATGGTGGTTTGGTAGGTTCTTTGTATGATAGTGTAACCTTTACAGATTGTCATACCAGTAATATCACATTGGCGTTGAACGGAGATTGTACAAGCAATTTGGGATATGTTTCTAAGTTTATTGGAGATGTGGCAAATAATACAACCCATAATAGAGTGATTATTTTCAATAATTGCTCTGCTGATTTGCTGACTTCTCAGGAACAGGCGGCTTTGAATTTCAGTGCTGTTGCCAGTCAACAAAAGAAATCAGGAACTTATACTCCCGTTAGTCCATTTGTAGGGATAGTAGATGTGACTAATGAAATGACTATAAAAGTTGGTGACAAAACTTTGGTGAATGGTACTGACTATAATAAATACGTTGAATAATAAGAATTCGGCTGTCCTTCTGTTTTATCGATAGGACAGCCGTCTTTTTACTTTATATTTTGCTTATGAAACTCAACTCTAACTTCAAACTCCGCCATATAGCCGGAGAAACCATTATAATCAATCAAGGTACACCGGATGTGGATTTCACCCGAATTATCTCGCTGAACTCTTCCGCACGTTTTCTATGGAACAAGTTTTGCGGAAAGGAATTTTCTGTAGACGAGGTAGGTTGTTTCTTGGCTAAAACCTATCATATACCGGTGCAGCAAGCCCGGCAAGATGCAATGGCTTGGGTTAGCTCATTGAAAAAATGTAATGTTATAATAGACTGAACCGATGGAATTGAACCAATCAGAAAAAATGCTGTTTGCTCTGCTGTGTTCAGCCTTGAACACCATTCCGGTCAATTCTGCCCTTTTTGCCGATGTGTCATTGTTATCTTGGCAGAGTTGCTATAAGCTGGCAGTGGAACAGGGAGTGATGGCCTTGGCATGGGACGGAATACAAACTCTGCCGGCCTGTTTGCAACCCCCGAAGGCTTTGAAGTTAAACTGGGCGATGGCGGTAGAGAACTATGAAAAACGCTACCTGCGGTACTGCCATACCATAGCCGAACTTTCAGCTTTTTATAAAACGCATGGCATTACCACGGTCCAGTTGAAAGGAGTGGGCCTCTCCACCTATTATCCCATTCCTTCGCACAGGGAAGGGGGAGATATAGACATCTTCACTTATTCGGCAGACCATTCCCGGAAAAGTGATGCCGAGGCCAACCGGCTGGCAGACCGGTTAATGGAAGAAAAAGGAATAGAGGTGGACTTTGAACACTCCGAAAAGCATAGTATGTTTTACTATAAAGGTATTCCGATAGAGAATCATAAAACCTTCATTAATTCGGAAACATACCGTATAGCAGTGAAGATGGATAAGCTCCTTCAAAAACTGCTACAACCCGTATCGGCGGAATTGGACGGAAAATGCTCCATTTTAATCCCATCTTCCACCTTTAATACCGTATTTCTCGCTTTTCATGCCGCCCAGCATTATGCACGCGGCCTGGCACTTCATCATCTTTGCGACTGGGCTTGCCTGCTGAATAGATACGGCCTGCATATTCCTGAGGAAGTGACGGATATTCGTTTTAGAAATATGATATTGGCAATGACCCGCCTCTGTAATGATTATTTAGGAACTTCCGTTCCTGTATATGGAGGAGAAGGGTTGGCGGAGGAAATCTTACGGGAAATCATCCGGCCACCCTATACGATGTCAGTTCCGGCGAAGAATAAATGGGGCATTCTGGTTTATAAAACCAAACGTATGCTGCATACTCATCGTGCGTGCAACAGCGTGTTGCGCATTTCACTGTGCAAATGGGTTGGAAATTCTATTCTGTTGCATCTGCGCTCTCCCCATACCATCTTCCAGACGGAACGAAAATAAGCGGTTTATGTTGAAAAGAATCTGCCGTTTGTTGTTGCCTGATGAAAGGAAAATGGGGATAAGGGTGGTTTGTGCCGTATTTCTTTGCGCATTACTTGACTTTGCCGGACTCGCTGCCCTGTTGCCTGTCTTGTTTTTTCTGTTGGATGACGGGAGGGATAAAGATGCCGCCCTGTTATTTTGTCTGGTGGCAATAGTCTTTATTTTGGTGAAAAACGCTTTGGCAGCGGGGCTTTCACGTTTTCAAAACCATTTTCTGATGTCTCTTTACCGTCGGCTCAGCTTTTCTCTCTTTACTTCTTACTATCAACGGGGATTATTGTTTATACGCAGCAGGGGGAGTATCCGGCTGGGATATGAGGTGAACTATATCTGTTATGCTTTTTCTTTAAACCTTCTTTCCCCCTTGCTTCGCATGACAGGAGAACTGCTGCTTGTTTTTTGGGTGACGGCAGCTTTGTTGGTTTACGCTCCGTTGACGGTACTGATGCTGTATATTGCCTTTCTGCCTTTCATGCTGATTTACGGATGGGGGATCAGGAAACCGATGCGCCGTTATGGTGAGCAGGAGCAGCAGGCTCGTCGTGAGCAATCCCGGCTGGTCACGGAAACGATGAAAGGGTATGCCGAATTGGAACTGAATGCGGCGTTTCCTTTTCTTCAGCAGGCATTCGCCCAGAAGGTAAGGAAAATCAGTGAGAGCCGTTTGAAACTGGAAACGATACAGCATCTTCCTCTTTGCCTTTCCGAAATGGCGGTCATATCGGGGCTGACCTTGCTCACCGTTTTCGGAACAGGGGATATCAAAGCGCTGGTAGGTGTCTTTGCTGTGGCGGCTTTCCGGCTGTTACCCGCTTTGCGCGGCATCTTAGGTGGTTGGACACAAGTACAGAATGCGGTCTATTCTCTGCGGATTATAGAGGAAGGGTTGGGGGATAAGGGGATGGAAGCAGTTTCTCCATCATGGGGGCAGGAAGCGTTTTCTTTTCAAAAAGAGATACGGATAGAACACCTCACCTATGCTTATCCTGAAAGTAAAGAGGTTCTAAAGGACTTTTGTTGTACTATTCGTAAGGGGGAATATGTAGGTATCTGTGGTGAGAGTGGCGTGGGTAAATCTACCTTGTTTAATCT